>Ga0315532_1001219_pt1 | contig 19620 bp, 8 predicted proteins | sample SalMarWE160370MG_FD_203082 | JGI IMG/M metagenome (GOLD analysis project Ga0315532, IMG submission 203082) | Salt marsh sediment microbial communities from the Plum Island Ecosystem LTER, Massachusetts, United States - Salt Marsh Sediment WE1603-70 ... | reverse complement strand
GAAAACCCCGTGGAGTACCGATATTGGAGGCTATGGTATAGATAGCTGGCTGGCTACCATAGCCATTACCAATGAAGCCCGAGTTTGTGAAGCTAACCTGGGAATAAAGGTTCACTGGCCAACGGCGGGAAAGGCAGAGCTGGTGCTGCGCAAGCTAGTCAGAGTGCTGTTCGAGCAAATCATGGCTGATAAAAAATGGTGGCGAGAAATAGGGAAGATTGATGAGCTACCTTCACTAAAGCCTCTGGCTACCTTCGGGGTCAGGAAGGCACAACAACCCGATGAGGTGCAGATAATTCCTCAGCAACTGATAGCAAGATATAAACGAGGGTTCAACGAATTCCATTCCCTTTACCAGAGGATTCTCCCCCAGGAAGTTTACCACCAACTGAAGGAGCTAGCCGGAACTGAGACTAAACGGTTTACCTTGCCGGCTCAGCTGTGGGCACAAATTGTCTATCACCTTCTGCTGGATTTTGCTTTTCGACGGGAATTTGCAAAGGATGACCTGTTGAATTCCTTTATCCCCCTTTATGAGGGGTGCCTGGGCAGCTTTGCCCTGGGAATACAAGCCCTGAAAAATAGGATGAAACGCTCCCTCCCTCAGGAAGCAGAACGTCTGGCATCTTTGGAAGCCCAGGGGCAAATAGAGTCGCTGGCGAATGAATTTCTTCGGCAGAAATCAGACTTCCTAGCGGCGTGGGAAACGAGGGGGGAAGCCTTCAAGCCGCCGGTGCCTAAGGTGACCTACCGTGAGTTCATTCCTGGTGTCCCCTTGGTAGTGCCCTCAGAACTCACTACCCCGGAGGGGAATGTAGTAGCTACTGCCAATGGCACCTACGATTCCATTTTTGATAGATACAAGAGGGGATTTGAACAATTCGTTTATGAAAAGCTGAAAGTTCCCCGAGATGCCAATTCCCTGGAAATAGCGGAGGGAATAAGGCATTTTATGCACCAGCTGGAGGGGGAAATAGACCAGGCTCTCCTGCCGGGAAAGCTTTCCGCTGTGGAAGGAACGCAGGAGGTAGCCGAGGCCATATTTCGTCATTTCCCCCATCAGGATAGCTTTGCTTTGATTCCGGAAATGGCTTCCAGGTTTTTGTGGCAATACCCCCCTTACAATCTGCTGACCAAGCTAGGCTACAGCAACCTTGATGCACTGCTCAGCCAATATGAACCCAATGATGCTCTAGCCCTGGCTGGTTGGTCAGAAGAGCAAGAATATGTGGAGCAGATATGGGGGCTAATCAAGAAAATTGTCCGCCCCGAGCATTTTGGAACTCGCGCCGTGAAACCACTGGTGATCCGCCATAAAGAATTTCCCTCGCTGGTAGAGATGAAAGAAATCGGTGCTCTTAGCAAGATTACCGGGAGGGTAGTAATAAGCAACCTGCACAAGGGCATGGGCGGCGAGTTCCCCAAACTGCGTTACTTTACCCATATTGCCAAGGCTATTATCGAGATTGAGAGGTTCGGTAAGATATGGCGAAGTTTCGCCGAGGAAAGGAAAGACTTCGGGGAAAAGGTGATAAATTCATTAGAGGGTCATTGGGGGAGGGAGCCACTATCAGCCCATAATATTTTTGAAAACGGGCATCAGCGGGTGCTGGTAGAGCGGCTGAGGGAAATGGCGCGTAGGCTTCATCAAGAAGCTGGAGAGGACAAAGCTAGACTAGTCGCCCTTCTCAATAATATGATTGATTCTTATCACCTGGCTTTTGTCCTTCCCGATGGCACCTTCATCCCCTGCTCCGCCTGGACCTGGGCGAGTTACAGCTTTAACGGAGGAAAAGGATTGCCTCCTCCTATTTCCCAGCATGTGGAGCGGGATTGGTCCTCATGGGAATTCCTCACCGAGTATTTCAAAGCGGGGGGAGGCAAGGAGGAAGCAATAGAGGAAAAGATTATAGACCTCATGGAGGAGGGCAGGGAATGGGAGGATTTAGCTCCGATGCTACTCGGGGAAGTAAAAGAAGCCGAGGGGGTAATGCCAGAAAAAATTGCCACCCCTGGGCAGCCGCCGGCAGGAGCCCTGAGCCGTTTTGCTGCCAATCCCATACTTGAGACCATTAAGGAGCACCCATGGGAAGCAAAAGGCGTCTTCAATCCAGGTGTCATAAATCTAGAGGGCAGGGTTTATCTCATCTATCGGGCTTTGGGAGAGGATAACGTCTCTCGCCTTGGACTGGCGGTAAGTAAAGATGGATTTAAGTTCACCGAAAGGCTCGAAGAACCAATATTTGAGCCAGGGAGAAAGAGTGAAACCAGAGGGTGTGAAGACCCTCGGTTGACCCTAATCGGCGCTCGCCTTTACATGGTGTATACCGCTTATGACGGCTTAGTGGCTCAAATTGCCCTCGCCTCTATTGGAGTTAATGATTTCCTGAACCACCGCTGGGGAGCCTGGCACAGACACGGTCTGGTTTTCCCCGGGTTCACCGACAAAGACGGTACTTTATTTCCCGAACGCTTCAATGGGCGATTTGCCATGCTTCACCGCGTTGACCCACATATATGGATAACCTTCTCTTCCCATCTGCGTTGTCCCTGGCCCCGGAAAGAGCACAAAATAGTGGTCGGGTCAACAACTGGCATGACATGGGATGGGAGGAAGATTGGTGCTGGGACTCAACCGATTAAGACCAAGTATGGCTGGTTGCTCATCACTCACGGTGCTGACCATTTTCATATCTATCGGCTAGGGGTGATGCTGCTTGACTTGAGTGACCCACGAATCCTCCTTTATCGCTCACCCAACTTTATTCTTGAACCCACGGAGAAGTGCGAAATAGGAGAACCTGGCATGCACTGCGTGCCCAATGTGGTTTTTACCTGTGGGGCAGTGCCACGTGAAGGTAACAAAGAGATACTTGATGCTGAGGACGAGGTGTTAGTTTACTACGGTGCCGCCGACTCAGCGGTGGCTGTGGCTACAGCCAAAGTTGCCGACCTTATCCCTGAGGAATTCCGATAAAACCTGTCGCTGGCGTGGTCTAGTGGTAAAAATCAGTAGTCAACAGAAGATGGCAAATTCTTGGATGTGTAGTTAATACGTCAAACGCCTACAAGACCATCACGATCTATTATCAATTAGGTGTAACAATTCATCGGAATGTTACCTCAAGCAAGAGATGGCTTCAGCGGGTAGCCAGACGAATGTCGCTACGCAAACGGTGTAGTTAGCTAGGGCTGCGACCACCTTGCAAGCGTGAGCAGAAGTTGTTGGTCTATTAAAAATGCCGGGCGTATCATTTGATACGTTCTCTTGTATCAAATGATACAAGAGGTTTAAGATATTAAACCAGAGGCCGAGAGCTCACAACCTGCAACAGCAATATTGCCAGGGCAAAGGGGGTCTACGACCTTCACATCAGGCTCCCGGCTGAGATGCTGCTGGTATCCGCTAAGAGGCTAAAAAGCTATTACAATATGGTAATACCTAGTAAATCTTCACCTTACGGTCCTTTGTGCTATTTTACCACCTAGTGGGTAAAATAGCCCTGGGATGGCTGAGGCAAAGGCAACAAAGAAAGAATTTCTGGAATTCATAAAGGAAAGGGAGCTAATAACTGCTTATGACTTGATAGAGCGTTTTGGCTATAGCTATTCCTACGCTTGTAAGAGGCTTAGCCTGCTTAAGAAACAGCGAATTGCTGCCAGCGGAGGAACGGGACAAATTGCTAAAAAACCTGGGACGGCGATGGTGAGGCGGCAAGTAAGAATCTTGCTAGGAGAGCCTTGCGAGGCGCAAGATTTAGTACAGGGTGTGTCAAATTTCAGCCACCGCATAGAATACAAAATGGCTTTTTGTTGCTTCCGCAGGCGTTGTGGTCATCTCTAATTTGGGACAAGACTCTTCAACTTTGCCACTTATGTGGCAGATTAGAGCTCACAATTTCCGCTTATGACCCTCCAGTGAATACCGTTGTTAGCTGATAATTTCGTCTTTACTGCGACTTTGCAGCAATTTCACGCCCAATTTAAAAATTTCCTCAAAAAGGTATTGACAAAGCAGTGATTATGTGTTAGTATGGTATACGGTAGTCGGTTGCCGTAAACCGCATAAGCAAGGGAAAGTAATGTTGGACAAGATTACATCAAAGGCAATTAGAAGCGGGCTCGTATCCTTGGATAAACTCCTGCGCGGGCTTCGCCTGGGTGATAATATCGTCTGGCGAATTGACCGCTTAGAAGATTACTCATATTTTGCCGAGCCATTTGTCGGGCAAGCGATTGGTGATGGTTTTGATTGTGTTTACTTAAGGTTTGCCCCCCATTCCCCCGTTCTCAAACTCCGCCCCGGCCTTACTATTGTTCAGGTTGACCCAAGCCGCGGTTTCGATTCTTTCGCCGGTGAAGTACACAGGATAATTGAGGAGCGCGGCAGCGGCGTTTGTTACGTATTTGATAGCCTGTCAGCCCTAGTAAGCGAATGGGCCACCGACGAGTTACTGGCTAACTTCTACCAGGTAACCTGCCCCTACATATGTGAACTTGGCGACATAGCTTATTTCTCCTTGATGCGCGGGCAACATGGCAACAGTACTGTTGCCAGAATACGAGACACCACACAGATACTCATTGATGTCTATCATGTAAGCGGTAACACTTATATCCATCCCCTCAAGGTTTGGGACCGTTATTCTCCGCAGATGTTTTTACCGCATTTGATTTCCGGCGCAGATTGGTCACCGGTATTCAAGAGTGGAGATGCCGCAGCGCTATCGACAACAGCCAGCAAGCATCGCGCCAGCATATTGTCCGATTCCATTGCTCCCTGGGATAGTGTTTACCGTAGGCTGGTGCAATACAAAGAAACCACTATAGAACTACCGGACTCCGCATATGACATTGGCACCCTGAAAAAAGAGCTTACCAGGATGCTGATTGGCAATCACGATAAGCTCAACAAAATGGCTGACCGTTACCTGACCTTGGATGACCTCTTTCGTGTCAGAGGCAAGCTCATTGGTTCAGGACGCATCGGAGGTAAAGCCGCGGGGATGCTGCTAGCGAGGCGTATTCTGACAGAGGACAAGGGAGAGACTGACTTTTCACAGGTGTTGGAAGAGCATGATTCGTTCTATATCGGCTCTGATGTTTTCTTCACCTTTTTAGTGAATAACAATCTGTTCCAGCTTAGGTTGCAACTATCGAAAGACCCGGAGCTTTCACGGGACGGATTCGCCAAAGTAGAGCAAGCCTTTCTTGCCGGTCAGTTCCCCAATGAGATAGTAGAGCAATTCCGTGACATGCTTGATTATTACGGGCAGGCGCCGATAATTGTTCGTTCCAGCAGCTTACTTGAAGATAGTTTTACCAATGCCTTTGCCGGAAAGTATCGTAGCGAGTTCTGCGCCAACCAGGGTAGTCCCGAAGACCGGCTGGAAGCGTTCTTACGAGCGGTAAAACTGGTTTATGCCAGCGCCCTGAATCCAGACGCCCTGTCATATCGGCGGAGACAGGGACTCACCGAAGGCGATGAGCAGATGGCAATCCTGATACAGCGGGTCTCAGGGATGCCTTATAAGCAGTATTTCTTCCCTAGCCTCGCCGGTGTAGCCTTCTCGCGGAACCTCTATGCCTGGTCTGACAATATAGACCCTAAAAAGGGGCTGATCCGACTGGTATTCGGTTTAGGCACTCGTGCCGTCAACCGAGTTGCCGGCGACTACCCAAGAATGATAGCTGTTAGCCATCCCGAACTCAGACCGGAGCTGGGAACTCAAATAGCCAGATACTCTCAGCGGAACGTGGATCTTCTCGACCTTAAAGCTAACAAGTTCTCGACTCAACCTCTTGTCAAGGTGCTGACTAATAATGACTATCCCAACCTTAATCTTCTGGTGTCTTTAATGGCGGATGGTTATTTAAGTGACGTATTTCCTTTGGGGAAGCCGGAAGGTAATTTTGTGCTGACCTTCAACAACCTGCTCAGACAGACGGGTTTAGTTAAGATAATCGGAGAAATGTTAACCAAGCTGGAAAAGGCTTGGGGCCAACCTATAGATATTGAATTCACAGCTTACGTTGACCAAGATGGGAGCACCTGGGTCAATTTGTTACAGTGTCGCGCGCTAAGGCTACCGAGGGCATCGACCGGCGATATTCGTACTCCTGATAACCTGCCCAAGGATAAGGTGCTGTTCCGATCCAATCGGGCTATGAGTGCCGGAGTGGTTGAAAATATCGGCTACATTCTCTACATCGACCCCAAGAAATATGCTGAAACGGCAAGCGCTGATGTTAAGAAGTCGCTTGGCCGTGTTATCGGGAAACTCAGTGAATCTTTACGGAATAAAGCGGGCAAGGTCATGATGATGGGACCGGGGAGATGGGGTAGCAACAACATAGACCTTGGGGTAAATGTTACCTACTCAGAAATAGATAACACTGCGGTTCTGGTGGAGATTGCCCGCGAAGAGTACGGGCATGAACCCGAACTCTCTTATGGCACCCATTTCTTCCAGGACCTGGTAGAGGCTGAGATGGTCTACCTATCAGTTTATCCCGACGATGCTTCCAGCGGTTTTAACACCAAATTTTTTGAGGAGTCGCCGAATGTACTCGCTGATTTACTACCGGAATTTGGCAGTCTCAGCAATGTGCTAAAGGTAATAGATGTGCCTTCAGTAGCTAAAGGCGCTTACGCTAAGGTGGTTGCTGACCCACAGAGCCGTAGCGCCCTGTGCTTTCTGGATAAAACAAAAGGGAAAGGAAAACTATCCCAAAAAGAGGAGGAAAGAAAATGAATCTTCAAAGACCAAATTCAAATGATGCTACCAGGACCGCCAATCGTTCCAAAAGTGTAGTGCCCATGAGTGGCCTCTGCACCCGCTGTATCGACGGCTGTACCGGAAACTGCGAGGTGTTCAAAGCAACCTTCCGCGGGCGGGAACTACTCTACCCGGGGCCTTTTGGTGACGTTACTGCCGGAGGTGACAAGGATTATCCAGTTGACTACTCGCACTTCAATATCCAGGGATATGCCTTCGGTGCCAAAGGGTTACCGCCCGGCGTAGTTGGGAATTCTGATAACGCCACCTTCCCCGTGGTTAACACAGAGACCGAATATGGCTGGGACACCAAGGTCAAGATGAAGGTGCCTATCTTTACTGGCGCTCTGGGCTCTACAGAGATAGCCCGCAAAAACTGGGAGCATTTCGCTATTGGCGCTGCCATCAGCGGAATTACCATAGTCTGTGGTGAAAACGTTTGTGGCATTGACCCCCAGCTTAAGCTTGACTCAAAGGGCAAAGTCACTTCATCACCGGATATGGACCGTCGCATTGAAATTTATCGCCGCTATCAACAGGGGTATGGCGAAATCCTGGTTCAGATGAATGTAGAGGATACGCGCTTGGGTGTAGCCGAATACATCATAAAGAAGCACGGAATAAAGACTATCGAATTGAAGTGGGGACAAGGTGCTAAGTGTATCGGTGGCGAGATTAAGGTCAATAGCCTAGAGCGGGCATTGGAACTCCAGAAGCGCGGCTACATTGTTACTCCAGACCCTTCAGACCCCGTTACACAGGTTGCCTTTAAAGACGGTGCGCTTAAGGAATTTGAACGCCACAGCCGCCTTGGCTTTATCGATGAAGAAAGTTTTTACGCTGAGGTTGAGCGCTTAAGAAATATGGGATTCGAAAGAATTACCCTAAAAACGGGAGCCTACAGCCTGCGTGAACTGGCCATGGCTATCAAGTGGGGGTCAAAGGCCAAAATCGACCTGCTTACCATAGACGGCGCTCCCGGTGGTACTGGTATGAGCCCCTGGCGAATGATGGAGGAATGGGGCATACCCAGTCTATACCTGCATGCCGCTGCCTATGAGTTCAGCAAAAAGCTGGCAGATAGTGGCGAGCGTGTACCTGATATTGCCCTTGCTGGCGGATTCAGCAGCGAAGATGGCGTGTTTAAGGCACTCGCTCTTGGCGCACCTTTTACCAGAGCAGTATGTATGGGGCGGGCTTTAATGATTCCGGGCATGGTCGGCAAGAATATCCAGCAGTGGCTAAAAGATGAGAAGTTGCCCCATACAGTCAAGCAATTTGGTTCAACCGTGGAGGAGATATTCGTCTGCTACGAGGATGTCAAAAATCTAATTGGCGCTGGCGAAATGAAGAACATCCCTCTAGGTGCTGTTGGAATCTATAGCTACGCTGAAAAGATAAAGGTTGGGTTGCAACAGTTGATGGCAGGAGCCAGATGCTTTAGTGTGCCGGCAATCACCCGGCATGAGCTCATGTCCCTCACTGAGGAGTGTGCCAGGGTCACCGGCATCCCCTATCTAATGGACGCCTACCGGGAAGAAGCAATAGACGTTCTCGAGGGTCGCCATGACGGGCATGGGGATAGCCACACTCTTAGTTTACTTGTTGGTTATGGGGGTACTCGTCGCCGGTTCAGGAGCTACGAATGATTGTGGCACCAAAGGCAAGTGGAATCCTACTATCCAGCTTGCCAAGGGAGTGGTATAATGGCACCAGATTATCTTTGAAAGCTAAAAGAGGTTGGCATGGTGCAGGGTGCCAGTTCTGACACAGAAAGGAAAATAGTATCCATCCTTAAGGTGTTAAGTGAGTCCTCCGAGCCGCTAGGGTCAATTACCATTGCTCGGGAGCTTGAGCGCCACGGAATCTTTCTGAGCGAGAGAGCAGTTAGATACCACCTGAGAATAACCGATGAGCGCGGTTATACCCAGCCGCTGGGTCGTGATGGCAGAATGATTACCCCCCAAGGGCTCGAAGAGCTCAGGGTGGCACTGGCACCGGAACAGGTCGGTTTCATACTTGACAAGCTTGAGATGTTAGCCTTCAACACCACCTTTGACCCTCAGAAACGAACAGGGCAAATTCCGGTAAATACATCACTCATCGACAAAGATAACTTCAAAGAGGCACTGGCAGCGATGAGTGATGTATTCAAGGCTGGAATTTGTGTCAGCGAACTGGTGGCGGTAGCATCTGAAGGAGAAAAGGTTGGCTCTGTGGTTGTCCCGAGCGGGAAAATCGGCTTGGCTACGGTTTGTAGCGTGGTTATAAATGGAGTGCTTCTTAAGGCTGGTGTCCCTATAGACTCCAGGTTTGGAGGAGTTCTTGAAATTAGAGAGTCAAAGCCGAAGCGCTTTACTGCCATAATCAACTACTCCGGCACATCTCTTGACCCCTCTGAGCAGTATATTCGCGCCGGCATGACCGGCGTTAGCCAGGCGGCTAAGAGCGGCAATGGTAAAATACTGGCTAATTTCCGTGAAATACCAGCTCGATCAAGAGCGACCGTTGAGGAAAAGATAACCATACTCAAGGAGGCTGGCATTGGTGGGGTTTATGCCCTGGGCAATACTAGCGAGCCAATTTGCCAAATTGCGGTGGGGCTAAATCGAGTTGGCATAGTGTTACTCGGCGGTCTAAACCCAGTAGCAGCAGCATTCGAGGCAGGAATAGACGTTGTCAACATAGCCGAGAGTGGACTTATCGATTTCGAGCAGCTAGTCAGCTTTTGGCAACTCCAGTAGCCTCCCAGAGCTAGTGACTTCAAATAAGACAAAAATTGAACAATAGGGCGTTTTGTTGGTTTCAGGACATAGTAAGTCTCACGATTTTATCCTGCTTTAGAGTCGCAGACTACACACCTTGCTGTTACAATTATCTTCAATGATAGCTATTGGGCTAAATAGTCAGGCTAAATGCTAGTTCAAAAGTTCTACCTATTGTTACCCCAGTTCCTCAAATAGGCTCTTTCAGATGTGTTTACACGAATCCCGTCAACTCTGAATAAGTAGTAGCTGCACCGTTATGAGAGATGAATCGTCGCTTATTGGCACGAGAACTCTTCAGTTTCACTGACCCTTGAGCATTTGCTAAACTAAATGCGTATACAGTTGAAATTTGATTTTGGTTGTCGCCTGTTGTATAAGATAGTAAAGGGATAAAGGGGATAGGGTCACAAAATACTAAAATGAGCGTTATTGACGAGGTAAAACAGAGGATAGACATCGTAGATGTGGTCGGCCAGTACACCAAGCTGACCAAAGCCGGGCGCACCTTCCGGGCGCTATGCCCCTTCCACTCCGAAAAAAACCCATCGTTCTTTGTTTACCCCGAGCAACAGAGCTGGCACTGCTTCGGCGCCTGCAACACCGGCGGTGATGTCTTCTCCTTTGTTATGAAAAAGCAGGGCATTGACTTCGGCGAGGCATTGAGGTTGCTTGCCCAGAGGGTGGGGGTTACCATACCCTCAAAATTTGAACCGGGGGGCGAGAGCAAGGAGAGACAGAAGCTATACGAGCTCAGCGAAGCCGCCGCCCAGTACTTCCACAGCCAGCTCAATTCTGCAGCGGCAAAAAAGGCAAAGGCTTATCTCCTGAAAAGAGGCTTATCAGAAAAGACCATCGCCGACTTCCAGCTCGGCTACAGCCCTGACAAGTGGGAAGCCCTCAAGCAGCACCTTATAAACAAAGGCTACACCGAGGCTGAACTGCTGAGCGCCGGCCTGATAGCTGAGGGGGAGGGAGGAAAAAGCCACGACCGCTTCCGCAACCGCCTAATTTTCCCCATACCCGACTCCAGAGGGCGTATTACCGGCTTCGGGGCAAGGGTGCTTGACGACTCGCTGCCCAAATACGTTAATTCGCCACAGACGCCGCTCTTTGACAAGAGCGGCACCCTTTACGGCATAAACCTGGCTAAAGATGCCATCAGGCAGCAAGACTTGGCCATAATCGTCGAGGGCTACATGGATGTCATCACCGCCCACCAGAACGGTTTTAGCAACGCGGTTGCCTCAATGGGGACCTCGGTTACCGAGAAACAGGTCAGCATTCTAAAGAAGCTGAGCAAGAATACTGCCTTCGCCCTCGATGCCGACGCCGCTGGAAACGAAGCCACACTGCGGGCGGTGGGCTACGAAAATACCCTTGATGCCGAGGTGAAGGTTATCATCATGCCCCGGGGCCAAGACCCCGATAACGTTATTAAAGAGGATGCCAAAGCCTGGCAGAAACTGATAGAAGAGGCTCTGCCCATAGTTGATTATACCTTCAATATGGTCACCGCCGAGCTTGACCTGACCAAAGCCAGCGGAAAATCCCAAGCCGTGGATAAGCTCCTGCCCATCGTCGCCGAGATAAAAAACCCGATACGGCAGGCACACTACCTGCAAAAGCTGGCGCAACTGCTCAAGGTCAGCGAGAAGAGCATTGAAGCGGCTCTAGCCAGAATCAGGCCCAAGCAAGCTAGAATTAAACCACTAAAGCTCGAGGCTCCCGCAATTAGCCAACCCCTGCTTTCCAGCCCGAAAGAAGAATACTGCCTGGAATTACTCCTGCAGCACCCGGAGCTTAAGAATAGCGCTCAGGAGCTCCTGCCTGAATACTTTGAGAACAGCGAAAACCGTGAAATCTTTATTGCCTGGAAGCAGAGTGATAAAATAGAATCAGTAAAAGAAAAACTTGGGCCTGAAATTCACGAGCATCTTGAATCCTTGCTAACCCGGCAGTTATTAAGTGATAAAATAGAGCAAAAGTATGCTGAGTGTGCCCTTGATTTGCGGGAAAAATACTACCGCAGCCTGATAAGGAAAACAGGGGAGGTATTAGCCCTGGAAGCTGAATCAGGGGGCGGGGCGGCGGAGCTGGCTAAGCTCAAGGAGCTGGATATTACGGCCAATACCCAGCTGGCTGAGGTCTTAGCTCAAAAAAATCGGATAAAATTAGGACAAAGAGGGGTAAGGTGATGAGCCAGCGGCATGGTGAAGATAGTCCAGATAAAGACGAGGAAAAGACGCCATCTGATGAGCGGCTAGACGCTGACGAAGAGGAAACGGCTGATTTGCGCAGTCTCTTCCCCGAATCTGATGAGGACGAGGAGAGTGAAGAGGCAATTGAACCAGACGCGCTCTGGCATGAGGCGAGACACCTTGAGATTGAAAAACCCGAGTCGAAGCCAGATTTAGAGGCGGAAACACCACTGGGACACGTGGAGGAGCAGGAGGTAGCCGACGACCCCGTTCGCATGTACCTTCATGAAATTGGCCGGGTGCCCCTCCTCACCGCTGAGGAAGAAAGGGAACTGGCCAGAAAGATGGAGGAAGGCAGGCGCGTAAGGGAAATCAAGCTGGGCTACCTCCAGAAGCACGGGCGGGAGCCATCGGCAACTGAAATATTACTCACTGTACTTCAGGAGCTATCCGAGTCTGCCTCCGTCATCCGTACCCTTCAAAAACACCTCAAACAGAAGCCGTCTGGCAGCTTTGTCGAGGAAATCTCCACCGCCAAATTGCGGGCCAGCATTGATATCGAGATAAGCCCACAACTAATCCTGGCAATTTCTCGCCATACCAAAAAATCCATACCCGAAACCGAGGCGCTCGTCATCGAACTGTCACTAAATATCAATATACTACCGAAGGAAATCCTTGATGCTATCGGAGATAAGGTCTCTGCGGCTGAGATAGAGACCCTGATGACATCAACTAAGTTCATCAAATCAATCCGGAGGTATGATAAGGAGCTCCAAGCCTACCTGGATAATATCGAGTATGAGGCAGAAAAGTCAGTGAAACATCTCATTGAAGCCAACCTCCGCCTGGTGGTCAGCGTGGCCAAGAAGCACATCGGACGGGGCATGTCGCTCCTTGACCTCATTCAGGAGGGGAATATCGGGCTGATTAGAGCCGTGGAGAAATTCGACTACCGCAAGGGTTATAAATTCAGCACCTACGCCACCTGGTGGATTCGCCAGGCCATCACCCGCTCTATCGCCGACCAAGCGCGGACGATTCGCATCCCGGTTCATATGGTTGAGACCATCAATAAACTGCTACGGGTAAGCCGCCGTCTGGCTCAGGAATACGGGCGGGAGCCCACCAGCAAGGAAATCGGCAAGGAACTGGAAATACCCCCGGAAAAGGTGGGGGAGATAGTCAAGGTATCGCAACTGCCGGTATCGCTTGAATCCCCTATGGGTGAGGAGGAAAACAGCCACCTGGGCGACTTTATCGAAGACCGCGATACCCTGCCCCCGGCTGACGCTGCCTCCAGGCAACTGCTTAAGGAACAGATTGATTCCGTGCTCTCCAGCCTCAGCCCCCGCGAGCAACGGGTCCTCCAGCTAAGGTTCGGGCTTGAGGACGGGCGAAGCCGAACCCTGGAGGAAGTGGGCAAGGAGTTTAATGTAACCAGAGAGAGAATCCGCCAGATTGAGGCTAAGGCACTGCGCAAGCTACGTCACCCCAGCCGAAGCCGAAGGTTAAAGGACTACCTGGAATAACGCCCCCACCCCCAGGTTATATTTCCCATACCCACCCACCCGTTAGGCTCAGCTTCTTACCCTCCCTCATTGGGGCGTATGCGGATTATCCTGTAATTTTCCCTCCCCTAAGGGGTGGGGCAAGGAGATTATAAAGAGGTGAAACCTTTTTGGGCGGGTGGGGAAAACAGAGGATTAAGGGCAAAGCCCCATAGGGCGGGCTGGGTGGGAAGAAAAACATAAGTTTAAAGGGGGGTGGGGGAAGGTACTACAGCCTACCCGAACATCCCCCTTAGATTTTTGGGCAGCTTACCGCCCATACCCATCTTCATTAGCTTCTGCATCTGGTGGAACTGGTTAAGCAGCTGATTTATATCCTGGGGTTTTACCCCACTCCCCTTAGCAATGCGCCGCCGCCGACTGCCATCAATGATATCCGGGTTGCGCCGCTCCTCAGGGGTCATGGAAAGTATCATCGCCTCAACCTTCTTCAGCTGCCTCTCCTCCATACCCGCCGGCAACTGGCTGGCTAGCTGTGAGCCGCCGGGTAACATTTCTACCAGCTGGTCAATGGAACCCATCTTCTGTATTTCCTCTAGCTGGGATAGGAAGTCCTCCAGATTGAAGCTGGCGGTTCGCACCTTCTTTTCCAGCTCCTTGACCCCCCGCTCACCGAAGGTCTTCTCCGCCTTCTCGATGAAGGTGAGCACGTCACCCATACCCAGAATCCGCGATGCCAGACGGTCGGGGTAAAACGGTTCAAAGGCGTCAGCCTTCTCCCCGATACCGATAAACTTTATGGGCACCCCGCTAACCCAGCGGATGGAAAGAGCCGCCCCACCACGGGCATCCCCATCCATCTTGGTCAGGATAAGCCCGGTCAAGCCCAGCCGGGAGTTGAACTCCTCCGCCATCCGCACCGCATCCTGCCCGGTCATGGCATCAACCACCAGCAGGACTTCGACGGGCTTTAGTTTCTCCCTGAGCTGAGCCAGCTCCGCCATCATTGGCTCGTCTATATGCATCCGCCCGGCGGTATCAACTATAACCCAGCTAGCGGCTAGCTCCTTCGCCTTGTTCAGGGCATGGGCACAGACGTCCTTACTGCCAACACTGACATTTTCACTATAAACGGGAATATCCTGCTGCTTGCCCAGGGTAACCAGCTGCTCTATAGCCGCCGGCCGGCGGTTATCGGCGGCAACCAAGAGCGGGCGCTGCCCCGCGTGTTTCAGGTGAAGGGCTAGCTTGGCGGAGGTAGTGGTCTTGCCCGAGCCCTGCAACCCCACCACCATGGCTACCGAAGGGGGGTGGGGCGAGGTCTCCAGGCGGCTCTGCCCCTCGCCCAGCGTCTTAATAAGCTCCTCGTTGACGATTTTAACTATCTGCTGGGCTGGGGTCAGGCTCTCCATTACCTGAGCGCCGATAGAACGCTCCCTCACCCTGCTGATAAAATCCTTGACCACCTTAAAATTTACATCTGCCTCAAGCAGGGCCATCCGCACCTGGCGCAGGGCTTCGTCAATATCCTTCTCGCTGAGCTTGCCCCGGCTGCTCAGCCCCCGAAATACCTTAGCCAGCTTTTCGGTAAGGACCTCAAACATGGTTTCATTCTAATCGGGGGTGGCAAAGGCGTCAAGCCAAAAGGGGGATGTAATAAAAGAGAGGGGCTTTTAACCCCTCTCTAAAATCTCTTTCCCCAGCTTTTCGCTGAGGTACGCCTTTACGCCCTCCTTCTAACCAGCATGAAGATAATCAAGCCCAACACTATTACTGCGGCTATAATCCCAACCACTATCCAGATGTTTAGTGGTTCGGCTTCCGGTGAGGTTCCCTCTGGCGGAGTTTCCTCCGGTGGGGCTCCCTCCGGTGGAGCTTCCTCTTGCGGGACTTCTATCAGCAGGGCAAACGGGGTAAAGTGTGTTACCTCAACAGTAGCGGTATTGGCTACGGCATCAACGGTGGTTGGCAAGTTTACCCACTGCTCGCCATCCCAGTAGGCAAGAACCAAATCCTGTTCATTGGCGCCCCGGGGTACACTCGGCTCGTAATACCTGAAGGTCAGTGTCATGGCTGGCTGGAAGGTAGCCCCGTCAGGCAGGCAGTCATAGGCACGACCAACCAAGACATAGCCTGGAGGGGGTGGCGGAGTGGAAAGGACTACGATTTGTATATTGGTCAAGGGGTTGCCCTGGGCATCAAGCACCAGCGTCCCCGAAGGAATATTCATGGTGACCAGACCATTGGTAGAGGTAAGGGTTATGACAACAGTAGCTCTGCCTGCCGGATCGAGGAAATAACTAATGTTCACGAAACCCTCTCCAGAGGGAGATGGGGCTCCTCCTCCACCCGAGACAACGGCGACATCAAAGAGCATAGAAGTGCCTGTCTTACCTGAGGTAACTCCGGTAAAGGTGATGCTCTGTCCAAAAGTTTGGGGCACCGTCATTGTCATGCTCACTGCGGCTACACCAGCGACGGTGGCGGTTGAGGTTGGCGTTGCCCCGGCATCCGGCTTGCCAAGGGTGATGGTGATATTTTCAGCAGCCTCGGGACCCACCGTGATATTATTGTTAAACGCATCCCGGGCCTGGATGATGACAGTAAACGGCACGGTGGCGCCTACCGGTGAAACAATAGCTGATACCGCGTAGTGGTCAATGGTTGTCACCGTGAAGGCACCGACGAAGGTCTGGGCACCGCTGGTAGTCCCGGTGATGACGATGTCTTTGAGTCCACCCGCTACTATCGGGACAATGACGTTGCCCGTTAGAGCACCAGCGCCATCAACTACCAGGGTGTGCGTTGCTACTACGCCGCCAACAGTGACGGCACCAACGGCAATGGTATCACTCGCCACCCAGCCTGCTCCTGTCACCGCTATGGTGAAGCCAGCAGGACCAGCGATTGGGACAAAGATTGCTGTGGCGTCTGTCACCGTGAAGGCACCGACGAAGGTCTGGGCACCGCTGGTAGTCCCGGTGATGACGATGTCTTTGAGTCCAGCCGCCTGGGCGGGAACAACGATGTTGCCCGTTAGAGCACCAGCGCCATCAACTACCAGGGTGTGCGTTGCTACTACGCTGCCAACGGTAACGGCACCAACGGCAATGGTATCACTCGCCACCCAGCCTGCTCCTGTCACCGCTATGGTAGTGCCAGCAGGACCAGCGATTGGGACAAAGATTGCTGTGGCGTCTGTCACCGTGAAGGCACCGACGAAGGTCTGGGCACCGCTGACAGCCCCGGTGATGACGATGTCCTGCGCACCAAGCCCTACTGTCGGGACAATGATGTCGCCCGTTAGAGCACCACCGCCATCAACTACCAGGGTATCTACTGCTACTACGCCACCAACGGTAGCGGAGTTGATAGCCTCACCCGCTGCCCAGCCTGCTCCTGTCACCGCTATGGTAGTGCCAACAGGACCAGTGTTTGGGACAAAGTTTGCGCTCTGTGCGCTCACCGGCACTGCCGTCATCAGGCACAGGCCAAGCGCCAGCACCAGGGCGAACAGGATAGATATAGTCTTTCTCACTTTATATACCCCCTTTGTGAAAGCGACTCTCCTATTTTTACCTATGATTAACCTCCACTTGTGACTAAAGTCCACAAATGGCAAATTACTTACCTCCGTTTTACCACTAATTCCCCTATCTGTCAACCCCTGAGATGATAAATAACCCCCAAATTATGCTAAAATAAGCCAGAATGATTCCCGTTAAATTATCAATGCGCAACTTTATGTGCTACCGGGATAGTGTGCCGCCCCTCCACTTTGACGGCATCCATACCGCCTGCATCTGCGGCAACAACGGCAACGGCAAATCGTCCCTCATTGACGCTATGACCTGGGCGCTGTGGGGGAAAACCAGGGCTAAGAGCGATGACGAGCTTGTCCACCTGGGCCAGACCGAGATGCAGGTTGAGTTTGACTTCGCCGTCGGCGGGCAAGGATACCGCATCATCCGCAAGCACGCCCGACCCAAGCGGCGGGGGCGGTCGGGGCAGACCATGCTTGACTTCCAGATAGCCACGGGGGACGGCTTCAAGTCAATCTCAGGCGACAGCATAACCCAGACCCAGCAGAAGATTATCAACGTCCTGCACATGGACTACGCCACCTTTATTAACAGCGCCCTCCTGCTGCAGGGTCGGGCGGATGAGTTCGCCACCAAACGCCCGGTGGAGCGCAAGCAGGTGCTGGCTGATATACTGGGGCTTGACTTCTATGACGAGCTTGAGGAAAGGGCTAAGGAGCTGGCAAGAGAGCAGGAAGCCGGTGGGGTGCAGCTTGAGAGCGCCATCAAGGATATTGAAGATGAATTAGCCCAGAAGCCAGCCTATGAGGCGGAACTGGAGGAGGCGCAGGCGGGGCTCAGCCAGATAGAAAAGGTAATAACCGAAAAGGAATCAAGGCTAAGCAGCCTGAGGCAGGAAAAGGAAGCCCTGGAAAACAAGAAACAGCAACTGACCCAGCTTGAGGAACACCTGACCACCACCAAGAGAGAGCTTGAGCGCCGCCAAGAGGAAGTCAAGCAATACCAGGCACGCATCAAGGAATACGAGGAGCTTATCGCCCAGCGTTCTATTATAGAAGAAGGCTACGCCCGGCTAGCCGAAGCCAGAAAACAGAACGACGAGCTAAACCAGAAGCTGGGGCTACTGGTCAAACTAAGGGATAATAAAAACCAGCTGGAGATGAATATCGAGCGGGCGCAGGCAGAGCTGATTACGGAGCATAAATTAGCCCAAAGCAGAATCACCGAGCTGGAAGCCGCCTCCCAGAAACTGCCCCAGCTTAAAAGCGAGCTACAGCAGGCGGAAGCCCAACTGCGCCAGCTGGAAGAAGAGGAAAAGACGCTAAATATAAAAAAGCAGACCAGCCAGGAGCTGCGCCAGCAGGTGAACTATATAGAGTCCAGCCAGGTTAACCTGAAACATGAAATCGCCGAGATAGAGGAGAAAATCAGCATCCTATCGGCCCAGGCGGAGGCTAAATGCCCCCTGTGTGAAACCGAGCTGGGCAGCGATGGCATAAAACGAATTGAGGCAAAATATACCGCCGATAAGGAAAGCAAAGCCGAGTCCATAAAACTAAACCAGTCTGAGCTTACCAGCCGGAAGACCGAGCTTGAGGCGGTGGAGGGTGAAATATCAGGGCTAGAAGCGAAATTAAACCAGGAGAAAGCCTCGGCACAGGGCAGGGTCAGCCTGCTCAACCAGGCAGTGACTGAAAACCAGAAGGCGGATAACCAGCTAAACGAGGAGAGGAAAAAGCTTAATGATATTGAACAGCGCCTCGCCGGGAAGGAATTCGCCGCCACCGAGCAGGAGGCGCTAGCCAGGGTCGAGGAGGAGCTAGCCAGGCTTGACTACGATTCGTCACGTCACGAGCAGACAAAACACCGCCTTGCCGAATTAGAGCAACATGAAGCCCCGAAGCGAAAGCTGGAAGAAGCCGACAGGCTTATTACTCAGGAAACGGAGGCACTTCACAAAGCTAAGGAGGCAAGCCAGGAGCTTCAGCTGAGGCTGGAGACAGAAAACAAAAAGGGGCAGGAGCTAAGCCGGGAGCTCGAGGCGCTCCCCAAACTCGCCAGCGACTTAGCCCAGGCTGAAGCTGAGCACCAGAAGCTGGCTGCCGAGCAAAAGCAAGCCCAGGAGCTGGTGGGGAACGTAAGGTCAAAGCTGGAGCGCTGCGCTGAGCTGGAGATAAAAAAGAGGGAAAAGGAAAAGCTGCTGGTTCAAGCCTCCAAGGAGGGGAAGCTCTACGGCGACCTGGCCCAAGCCTTCGGCAAGAAAGGGGTACAGGCGATGCTCATTGAGATGGCTCTCCCCGAGATTGAGGCTGAGGCTAACCGGCTGCTGGCGCGGATGACGGACAACAGAATGCACGTCAAGATTGAGACCCAGAGGGAGACGAAGAAGGGGGACTTGCTGGAGACCTTAGACATCACCATCGGTGACGAGCTGGGGACAAGAAACTATGAAATGTACAGCGGGGGTGAAGCCTTTCGCATCAACTTTGCCCTCCGCATCGCCCTCTCCAAGCTACTGGCGCGAAGGGCAGGGGCACCGCTGCCCACCCTGATTATCGACGAAGGCTTCGGCACCCAGGATATTGCCGGCATAGAAAAGATTAAAGAGGCGATAAACTCTATCCAGGACGACTTTGAAAAGATACTGGTCATCACCCACATGGAGGAGCTCAGGGACGCCTTCCCCACCCGCATTGATGTGATTAAGACTGCCCAGGGCTCAACCCTTGAGGTAAGTTAAAAATATATCTTTTCCCACCCTCCCACCCAAAAAGGTTTCACCTCTTTACAATCTTCTTGCCCCACCCCCCTGATATAGAAAG
>Ga0315532_1001217_pt1 | contig 19657 bp, 18 predicted proteins | sample SalMarWE160370MG_FD_203082 | JGI IMG/M metagenome (GOLD analysis project Ga0315532, IMG submission 203082) | Salt marsh sediment microbial communities from the Plum Island Ecosystem LTER, Massachusetts, United States - Salt Marsh Sediment WE1603-70 ... | reverse complement strand
GAGCGAATCTTGCTCGGTATTCTGATATCTCAGAGACTAAAATTTTCCCTGCTCCTGATGCCTTAAACATTTGGGTGAATAAAAGACCAATAGGTCCTGCTCCCAGAACTACCACTGATTCGCCTGGCTGAAGACGAAGCTTCTGCGTGGCGTTGACCACACAGGAAAGAGGCTCAGCAAAAACAGCTAGCTCTGAAGGTAGCTCGGAAGAGATTGGATGAAGTGCCTCAGCAGGAGCAGCGTTATATCTGGCAAATCCTCCATCAATGAATATCCCCAAAGTGGTCATATTCTCACACATATTGGGCATACCCATTTTGCAGTAACTACAGCCCCCACATTTAAGATTTGGGTCCACCACTACCCTGTCACCGGTCTTGAGGTGGGTCACTCCCTTTCCAACATCAAGGACCCTGCCAACATATTCATGAGAAAGAATCGTTCCCGGCGTAGCTGGATGGCCAGGAGGCACCTCCAAAATGTGCACATCTGTCCCACAAATACTTGCTGCTTCCACTTCTAACAAGACCTCATCTTCTGTCTTTATCTCGGGAACCGGGATCTCCTTTAAGGCCAGTTTCCCTTCCCCTTCAAAGACTGCTGCCAACATCTTTTTCATTTAGTTCACCTTAAGATTACGGCTACCCTGTCCCATTTTCTCGTACCTCGAACTACACCTATTCAGAAAAACAGTTTTCCTCACTCAAAAACTGCCGTAATTTTACATTCTGTTCGATTACTCTGGAGCATAACTATATTTTCCGGAACTTCATCTAGAGTAACTTTCTTAGTAATTAAGGGAAGCATATTCATTCCTGAAGCCATAGAGCTGATAACCCTGGGGAAAGTTCCATGACCTGAGTGTCCCTGAGAACCAACAATGGATGCTCTCCTTACCTGAAACACCTCACCGGTAAGGGGAATTTTTTGAGCTGACCTGGCCACAATCACCACTACACTATTTAACTGCTTTCCTTCCCAGATAGTTTGTTCTATGTCGCCGAAGACCCTGTCCGGAAGACCGGTCGCCTCGAGATACAATTTTGCCCCCAGACCATTGGTTAACTTTAATACAGATTCAGTGAAGTTCTCTTTTAAGGGATTAATAATATGATCGGCGCCCATCTTTTTGGCTAGCTTTGCTCTTGACTCAGAGGGTTCCGATAATATTAGCTTAGCCGCTCCTGCCCTTTTTAAAACAGCCACCGCTGCCAGGCCAATAGGACCTCCACCCAAAATAACCACATTATCTCCAGGACGAATACCACCTCCCCGTTCTATGACGGCATTGAAGGCTACCGACGTTGGCTCGACCAGACTTCCGGCTAAAAATATTTGATCACCGGAATATTTTCCTTTTAACTCCTCTAGACTCCAGGTGTACTTCGCATCTACCTTCACATATTCGGCGAAGGCTCCATCACAGGTAAAACCCAACTCCTGCAGTGCCTCACAGTGATTAGGGTAACCATCAGCGCACGGTCGGCAGGCTCCACACCAGAGCATCTCCTCCGAGGTAACAGGTTCACCCTCTTCATATTTTTTACCGGTTCTTTTGTTAATTGCCTTCTCTCCCGCTTTAGCTACTACTCCGGAAAACTCGTGTCCTATAGTGCAGGGAAAGGCGGTAAGCCCGGGATACCAGATATATCCCTCATTGTCAGACTGGGCCATATGAACATCACTGCCACAGATACCGCATGCTTTTACCTTAATGAGAACCTCAGTAAGACCGATTTCCGGGATGTCCTTTCCCACTATCTTAATCATAGGATTTTTCCAGACCTTACTTCCCAGATAGGTGAGCTTCCCTTCCACATCTTTCAAGCCTAACTCAAAATCACTTTTTGGTTCCCAGTCAGCAAATAAGGTAACGGTCTGCATCTCTCCCATTTTAACCTCCTTTTCGTCTATTTCTTAGCCAGGATTTTCCTTTTCTCTAATCTAGGATAGTAAGGAAGCCCCTTCTGAACAGGAACATCGACCTCTCCTTGAATAAGAGGACGCACGTACTCGATGAATTCCTTAGTCACAAAATTTCCCTCTCTGTTTATCCATCCTGGGGGAACTCTCTTTTCCATGTTAGCAACTAGAGAGAGCTTAGCTCTAGAAGTTCTTCGCTTATAAACTCTTCCTTTTTCTCTCCTTATGGTAATCATGTAGCCACTTTTACCCTCCAGTGCCGACTTAACCGCTTCCCTTCCCACCAAATATGCTTCTTCCATGTCGACCTTGGAGGCAAAATGCACGGCGCTCTGCTGACAGACATCTGGTTTGATAGTCCTGGTCTTTAGTTTGAGTTGAGATTCTATCACTTCCTTTAAGTAATTGGAAATTCCTTCTAGCTCCGGATGACCAAAAGCATCGGTAGATATCCTGTCCTTCCTGGCACAAATATAATTTCCCTTCTCATCTCGAAGACCCTCACTTACCACAATAAAGACCCCGCCAATCTTGTGATAAATCTCACGTGCATCCTTGATAAACTTATCCAGAGAAAAGGGTATTTCTGGAAAATAAATTAGGTGGGGAGCATCCTCTTGGGACCGCTTAGCCAGAGCACAGGAGCCAGCAAGCCAGCCTGTATTTCTTCCTAATGTCTCCAGTATGATTACTGTCTCCGAATCATAAAGGCTTTCTAGGTGACGTCCCGCTTCCATTACTGAAATTGCTAAATATTTTGCTCCGCTACCAAAACCTGGGCAGTGATCAGTAAAAACAAGATCGTTATCTACTGTCTTGGGAATTCCAATGACCTCCATCTGGTAGTTCATTCTCTTAGCTGCCTCATCTAGCTTATTGGCAGTATCCATAGAATCATTGCCCCCGATGTAGAAAAAATACCGAAGATGGTATCTCCTGCAAGTCTCGATAATCTTCTCAAAATCCTTACTGGATTCGCTCCATGACTTCAATCGGTATCTACAGCTTCCTAATGCTGCCCCGGGAGTGGTTCTCAAGCCATCAAGGGTAGAGTGGTTCTCTTTTCTTAAATCAATTAATTCCTCCTTAAGCAAACCCAAAATTCCATCTCTGGCCCCGTATATTTCCTCTATTTCTTCGTGTCTTTGAGCTTCCTGGATAATTCCACATAGACTCTCATTAATAACTGCTGTGGGGCCACCCGATTGAGCAACGATACAATTTCCCCTTAGTCCTACCCCTTCCCTTTTACTTTTTAGATCTGTACTTCTTCTCATTTTTAGGTCCATTTTGACTTTTCCTCAAATTTTTTTTAATCGAGGTTAATGCCTCCTGGTAAAAATCTTTATATCTTGGATCGATTTCCATTATGACCACGCCTCGATAACCCTTTATCAAGGAAATGATCTTGTTATAGGGTATCTTTCCCATCCCTGGAGGCATATGGAGGTCTCCTTCTCCAAAAGGAAGCCTATCAATGTACGGAGTGGTTAAGGAATCGAGAACGAAATCTGAAGTGAATCTACCGAAATTGTCGTGAATATGGACATGTCTCAGGTAAGGAACAGTTTTCTCAATAGATTCCAAGAAACCCCCTTTTCTGCCGCAGGCGCTATAGAAAAGAAAAGCATGTCCAAAATCACAAGTTATTCCCACATTTTCCCTATCTACCTCCCCCACCATCCTCACTAATTCCTCAAGAGAACCGGCAACATTTTCAACACAAATCTGGACTCCTCTCTCAGCCGCAAAATCACTCAGGGACTCTAGTGCCTCAATTTCCTTTCGTCTAGCCAAATCTTGATGCTGCGAGGTCTGCTTTGAGGTTTTAAAATTACCCGCATGGTATACCAGAATTTCCGCTTCTAGCTCTGAGGTAAACTCAATACAAGATTTAAAAACTTTTTGGTTCAGCTCAAAATCTCCCTCTCTTAAATTTAGGGGATCGGGACAGTGGACAGTAGCCTTTAAATGATGCTTTCGCAGAGCTTCTTTAACTTTTTTTATGCTTTTAAGGTTAAGCTCACCACCTATTACCCCATCTACGCCATGAATAGGTATCTCCACGTAGTCAAATCCAACCTCCTCAAAAAAAGCCAAATCGGCCTCAAGAAGCTCAAGGTCACCCTTTATTCGGTATGAATGAGCACTTATGCCTATCCCTTTTATCAGCAACTCTGTTTACTCCACACAGTTTCTACGGAGCTGGCTAGCTAATATCTAAGATAATAAAATTAGTTATCTGCACGGCCAACTTCTAGTCTTTATCTAACAAAAGCGATTTTTCAGTCTTCTTATCAAACAACATAATTTTGTCTAAGTCAAAACTTAACCTGACTTTGTCTCCCATATTAGCTTTAAAGGGTGGTGAGGTAAGGACTTTAATCATCGAGTCCCCCAGTTGTGCACTAACCAGGATCTCCCTTCCCAGAGGCTCGACTACATAGATCTCGGTATCCATACCCTCCTTTTCATTAATCAGGATATGTTCGGGTCTTATACCGAGTACTACCTCCGAGCTGGTAGAGTTATTTTCTGCCTTAGAACCTAATTCTTTAGGAAGCGGTATCTCCAAATCCCTGCTTTCCAAAAGAAACCTGCCATCGGATTTCTCTAAAGAGACATTGATGAAATTAATAGGGGGACTTCCTATAAAACCGGCCACAAATAAGTTTTTGGGATGGTTGTAAAGCTCATCCGGGGTGCTGAATTGCTGAAAGCATCCTAAATTAACTACCGCTACCCTGTCAGCCATAGTTAGAGCCTCCAGCTGATCATGGGTCACAAAAATAGTGGTAATACCCAGGTCCTTTTGCAATCTCTTGAGCTCCGATCTCATCATTATTCTAAGCCTGGCATCCAGATTAGAGAGAGGCTCATCCAGAAGAAGTATCTCTGGCTCTTTAATCAGGGCTCGCGCCAGAGCCACCCGCTGCTGCTGGCCACCAGAGAGCTGGGCTGGCTTACGATCCAGGAGTTCTCCGATCCCCATCATATCAGCGACCTTCTGAACTCTTTCCTTCGTTTCCTTCCTATGCACCTTCTTTAACTTCAGAGGATAAGCAATGTTATCAAAGACGGCCATATGAGGATAGAGGGCATAGCTCTGAAATACCATGCCTATTTTTCTATCTTTAGGTAAGATATTATTGACCGCTCTCTGGTCAAAATAAATTAAACCCTTGGTGGGTTTATATATTCCAGCAATCATCAAAAGGATGGTGGTCTTCCCGCAGCCCGAGGGCCCCAGTAAGGCCACAAACTCCCCGTCCCCCACCTCCAGATTGAGGTTGTCAACCGCCTTCACTTTGCCAAAATACTTAGACAAATGTTTGAAAACTATCTTCATTTATTGTTTTCCTCGATGCATCGTTCCTATTTAAATTATACTCCTCCCTTCTTCCCTCCGCCGTAGATGTTGAGTAGTGCCTGCTGGGTGAAGAGGAAAAAGATCACTACCGGGATGAGCTGGAATAACCCTACCGCTGCTACCGCGTTCCATTCGGTCATTACAGATTCACTTATAAAATTCTGTAGGTAAAGAGATAAAACCGCGGACTTTCCAGCACGACCTGCGGTGAAAGTAAGTGGAATTAAGTAGGCATTCCAGGCAGTAATGAAAGAAAAGATAGACAGCGCAGCAATACCCGGCTTGATATTAGGCATCATAATTTGCCACCACACCTTAAACCGGGAAGCACCATCGATCAAAGCTGAACGCTCCATATCCCAGGATATGTTGTCAAAAAAGCCCTTCATCACCCAGATACCAAATGGGAGTTGGAAGGCCACCATAACCAAAGCTACACCGCCTATGGTATTATACCCCAAACCTCCGAGAAGCGGGACACCTCGCCCGATGACCGGGATTTTCGAGACCCAAAGGAGCACAAAATAGATGGGGATCAGCAGTGTTACACTGGGGAAAGCGTGAAGGATTAAGGTCAAGGAAAGGAAACTCTTCCGTCCAGCAAATTTCATCCGCGAGAGGGCATAGGCGGTCATGGACGAAACTGCCACCACGATAAGGGTCATGATCAAAGACATTACCAATGTATTTAAAGTCACCCACCAAATACTGGGATACTGGGGGCCAAAAGGTGACTTCCACAGGAAACTCCAGTTGCCTAAGGTCCATCCCAGTGACCTCAGCCCTTCGGTCCTGGTCGAGAAGCTGGTGATAAACAGCCAGAGAAAACCGAGGAGGATGAGGGCGCTAGGCACGATTAAAACCAGGTAAGCAAGGGCAGGCCTCAGCTTTTGTCGTAAGGTCATCTTATGGCACCTTTGCTTGTATACATCGTTATAGCCGATCTATCTTCGGTTCCTCCACCAACTCGCCGAACTTGAAAACCCGCAGGTATATAATGGCCATTATTATGCCGATGACTACCAACGCCACCGCCCAGGCCGAGCCATAACCCCACTGGGTATTCCCGAAATAGCTGGTTAGAGCCCGGTGATAAGCGGTCAAAGCCCAAACTTCAGTCTGGTAAAGTCTGGGACCTCCATCAGTAAGGAGCATGATTTGCTCGAAAGAAGTTAAAAGGGACAGAGTCTGATAGGTGGTCACGAAAAGGAGTGGCCATTTAATCATGGGAAGAACGACGTAACGGATAGTCTGCCAGGTTGTAGCCCCATCCACTTTGGAGGCCGTGGTGTAGTCCTTGGGGATAGCTTCAATGGCTGAGGAGAAGAGAATCATGCCAAATGAGGCGCCGATGAACCCATTGACCAGGATGACAAAGACCCACGGATGAGTGTTGAGCAAATATTCTCCCCTACCGATGCCTAAAAGTCCAAGAAAGTTATTTATAATGCCCATGGGGGCGGGCCCAGACAGCGCCTTCCACATCATTATATAGACGACCACCGGGGTAATACGTGGCAGGAGCCATAGTGCTCGGAAGGCAAAGCCGGCCTGGCGGTTGATGTGGGTGGTTATCAGGGCGATAACCAGGGCCATTCCCACGTTAAAGAAGGCCAGGGTCAGGGCTACATAGATGAGGGTATTGCCCAGAATCTTGGGAAAGAACTTGTTGGTAAAGATCTTTGCATAATTATCCAAACTCCAATTTGCCGGTCTCCACCACTCAAGGATTCCGAAGTTAGTCATGTCCAAGTTAGTAAAGCTCAAGATAAAAACCATAACTAGGGGAATGAAGAAAAACAGAGTTACTACTATAAGTGCGGGGGCGAGAAAAGCTAACGGTGCCAATCGTCCTTGCAACCGGGAGAAGGTCCGGTTTTTTGCCTTGGAAGAAATGGGGAGGAGGGACTTCCCCCTCTCCCCGGTTTGTCCCTTTTTCTTCACCGAATGATCACCTTGTCGCCCAGCTCACGCTGGAGCCCATCTACCACGAAGTCTACCGCCTCCTCGGGGGTGAACTCGCCCCCCACCGCCGCTGCCAGGGCCTCGTAGGTAATGGTGGAATAGGGGCCCCAGTAGGGGTTGTTGGGCAAAAAAGTAGTGTAATCGAGCATGTAGAGAGTCTCGCTCAGCAGGCGGGATACCTTGTAGAACTTGTACTCTGTCTGGCCCTTGAGGATACCCAGATGGGTGCTGGCGATCGCATGACGGGTGTTGGGTCCATAGTTACTAACCTTGGCAATTAGGGCCAGCGCCAGGTCCGGGTATTTACACTGGGAGCTGATAAGATAGGCCAGCGGGTGCGTGAGGGAGTTCGGCTTGTCACCCTTCTCCGCAGCCGGGATCAATCCGAAGCCGAAGTTCTCCCACATGTAGGCCTCACCGCCGAGGTCCTTGAGGTAGAGTTCCGCCCACTCGGCCCACTGCCACGTCCCACCGACCCAGAACAGAACCTTACTCCCGGAGACCCCAGGATGCCAGGCGTCGCCCCAACCTAAGCCAAGGCAGCCCATTGACCCGTAGGTCTGCGCGGCGTCGTAGAAGAACTGGTAGTACTTCAGCCCCGCCGCCGTATCAAAGACCAGCTTGCCGGTCGCAGGATCGATGGTCTTCCCGCCGAAGGCATAGTAGAAGGCAGTGAAGTCGGGGCCGTTCTTGGGGCGAGTCCAGAAACCATTGCCCAGCTCGACGATGCCCCTGGCCACGGCCTTCTTGGCCGTCTCCAACATGTCGTAGAGGGTGAATTCACCCTTCTCGATCTTCCCCGGCAGGGCCGCGATCTCTGCATCGGACCAACCGAGCTTCTTCAACAAAGCCTTGTTGAAGTAGAGGGGTCGAGCCTCAGCATCCTGGGGGATCCCCCAGGTCTTGCCCTTGTACGTGGTGGAATCCCAGAGGCCGTCAATGATAAGGTTGAATGTGGGGAACTCCTTCAACACCTCGTCCAGGGCAATGATCCGGCCCGCCTCGGCCTGAGCACCGATGTACTCGTGTCCGGTAAGCCAGATGTCTGGCGCCTCACCAGCCCCAAAGCCGAGCACGAACTCGCTTAGGTAAGGACCCCAGTCCATGTTGTCCTGTATAAGTTCGATCTCAACCCGTCGGGGGTCACCTGCGGCCTTCAGATCAGCATTGAGCTCCTCAGCCGCTAGAAGGAAGTTATCACCGCGCCAGTTTTCCATGGGCGGTTTCGCCCGGCAACGGACGGTAACAGTCTCAGTCTCCTGAGTGTACGAGACTGCTCCTCCCACAAGAAGCAAACCCACCGCCAGGGCAACTACCATTATCCCACTTTTTGCTCTTAATTTCTTCATTTTTACACTCCTTTTTTAGACGATCTCTACTACTCTCATCTTATCTCATCTTGATCTTTCTCCCATTCACCACCTCCTTTTAATGGACAAAATTTCTTCAAGAAGTATCTCGGGACTCTTCCGAAGTCATAGTCTTATACCTTGCCCCTAGCTATCATTTCTATGATATCCTTAGCTTCAACCTCTTTTTTGTCAAACTCTCCTATCTTGAGCCCTTTGTCCAATATCACGAATCTGTCAGCGACTGGATACACGTGGTATACGTTGTGCGTTATGAATATGATCGAAGTTCCTAACTCTCTCGCCTTTTCTATATGCCCTATCACTATCCTTGTCTCCTTCACCGACAGGGCGTTCATAGGCTCATCCAGGATGAGGAGCTTGGCCCCAAAATACATCGCTCTTCCTATTGATATCGCTTGTCTCTCCCCTCCCGATAGGATCGATACATATTCGTTCGGTGACCTTACCCTTATGCCAATCTCTGCTATAACCCTCCTGCACTCTTTGTCCATCTTCTTCTTATCAAGCAGGGCGATTGAGCCTATCCCTTTGGTTGGCTCCCTTCCCAGGAAGAAATTCCGCGAGATAGTCATCATATCTACTAATGATAACTCCTGGTGGACCGTCTCAATCCCCCTTACCCTGGCCTCTTTTGGGCATGAAAATTTTAACGGCTCTTCATTGAAATAGATCTCGCCCCCGTCCGGAGGAAACACACCTGCCAGGATCTTTATCAGAGTGGATTTACCCGCCCCGTTATCTCCTAGAAGTCCCAAAACCTCCTTCTGCCGGACTTCGATACTCACATTGTTCAATGCCTCGACCGCGCCAAATCTCTTATTTATGTTTACCATTCTTACTAACGGTAAATCCTGCTGCATCGCCCTATAACCTCCTTCTACATCTCCAGGCGCCTCAGCTTAATATTGATCGTTGCTGCTATGACTAAGATTGCTCCCACGAATGCCTGGTACCAATAGGCGGGTGCTCCAACCATTACCAGCCCAGTCCTCATCATGCCCATGAGGAATGCCCCGAAGAATGCCCCAATGATGGTGCCATAGCCTCCCATCAAGAAGGTTCCCCCGATAACGGCTGAGGCGATGGCCTCTAACTCCATCCCCATTCCAAATGATGCGTTTGCTACCCCAAATCTATTGATGACAATACAACCTGCAAGTCCTGCCATCACCGATGATATCATAAAGTTTACTACCTTCACCCTGTTTACATTTACCCCCATTGCCCTTGCCACTTCCTTCTTTCCCCCGGTGGCAAATACCCAATTCCCGTAACGTGTTCGGGTAAGTATGAGCGAGAAGAACAGGGCCAGGGCGAGGAACCAAATATGCGAGGGGCGAAACCCACGGCCTATAAATCGGGTTAGCATGGTTGGAACAATGAGGTCACCATTATAGACAACGGAACGTCCCCCGGTTACTGCCAGCATGATCCCCCTTAAAAACATCATCGTGCCCAAGGTCGTTATGAATGAGGGGATGCCGGCTCGTAGAGTTATGGTTCCATTGAGGAAACCAATGCAGGCGGCAGCCATCAGGGTGATGATAAGGGCTAAAAGCGAATTAAAGCTGTTCGCTAGTGTCACAAAGAGGAAACCTGATAATGCGTAGACGCTGCTTACTGAAAGATCGAACTCTCCGGCGATCATGAGGAAAGCCACACCGATTGTTATGATCCCTAACTCCGATACTATGGTGAATACCCCTGTAAGGTTACGCAAAGTAACAAACTTAGGGGCAAGAAGAGAGAAGACCATAAATATGGTTGAGAAAGCAAGTATCACGCCAAATTCGGGCCATCTGCGTATCCGAGAAAGAGATAAAGACAAATTTTCCTTTACCCTTCCTATACCTGTATCTACGTTGTCCATCATCAATCCTTGTCTGTGATTAAATGTAACTGAGGTATCAGGGTGATAGACGGCGCCCTGTACGGACGCCGTCTAAACCTGCACTACCAAGGATTTCCGCATCTAACGTTACCGTCTTATCTATACCCTTCCTTGGATAATGTTGCTAGCACAGGAATCTCCGCTTTGGTTACAACTCCTGGCCCTGTCGAGACTGGTGCTGGTGGAGGTGCAAATCCATATTTCACGTGCAAGTACGCGAACAGTACCCCCAGGTAACCTTGCAGATACTGCTGCTGGTCCATGGTGAACATTACCTTGCCAGCTCCGATGTATTCGAGGATCTTCGGGGATATATCCATTTGAGCAATCTTTACCTCAACCCCCACCTTAATGCCGTCCGCTTCCAGACGCGGTACGATCGTTTCTGTGCGAAGTGTATTTGAAACAAAGATGACATCAGTATCAGGGTGTGCCTTCAGATAGGCTGCTGTTATCTCAGCTCCTTTAACTGCATCCTCGGTGATATCAAGCTGCTCTGCCGGTATACCTTTTGCTTTCATGGTATCTACCCAGCCTCTTCCTCTTGCCTCAATATTAACGGCTCCTGGGTGGTGGTTAGCGAACACCGCCCGTTTGGGGGTGAATCGCTCTAACGTTTCTTTTGCTGCAGTCACCCCGATCACATAGCTGTCTTCGCCGACATAAGTTATTACAGGTATCCTCGCTTCAACAGGCTCCCTTAGGTCCGGAGCATTGATCGCCACTACCGGTAATCCCGCGGCAATGGCCGCGCGAAGGGACTCATCCATAGCTGGAGGGTCAGTCAAGGTGCAAACCAGGGCATCGGGATTATATGCTATGGCTGACTCTATATAGGTCATGAACTCCTCAAACTTATATACTGCTGGTCCAACATAGGTTACATCTAGATCGGGATATAGAGCAGCTGCATCCTTTGCGCCTTTTTCACAAACCTTCCAGAACGGATCCGCAATGCCGCCGTGCACTATCACATAAACCGTGTACTTCCGCGCCTCCGCTACGGAACTTCCTCCAATACCAATTACCAATCCTGCTACCAGGATTGAAACCACTAACATCCTTAACCAAGTTTTCATACTACTGCCTCCTTTTGTTGGTTTCTGGATAATCTTTTTACACACATGATTCATTTTTCCGTGAAAGCCTACCTCCTTTACTCACCTCCTCCTGGCCCTATTTTTAGCTGGTCTGGCTCTCTTAAGAGAAATTCCAAACAAAATTACTCAATAGCTAGATTTTGGTTCGATCTTTAATGGTCAGAAATTTTGTCAGAGAATTTTTGTCCTGTCACTTATTCACCCAGCTAGCAGGTCTTCTTTAATACCGGCTGAGTGATCGTGATTTTCCCGAACTCTCCTTTTATCTCGTCTTTTAATAGAGTCAGGAATTTCAATATAGTCCTCTGAATATTTTTGTGGTTGGCCGCTAACAGTGGGACTTTTCCTTCTTTCAGAATACGATACTTTCTCTAGAAGGTGACTATCTACCATACGCAGGTTCTTGGCATGCTGTCTTGCTAACACTTTAATGTTCCCCCGACATGCAACGGTGAGGTTGGTAAAAGCATACTCCTCCGGAGGATGATGATTTATTAATAAGGTATTTATACAATATCCTTATTCCTAAGCTTTCGTGCACATATACTATTATACGTGCCTATTTATACTTTGTCAACCCCTCGATTGTCGGGGTTCGAGGCACCCCTTGACTTTATGGGAGAAAAAATTAATATTCTTAAGGGAAGGATTTCTAAAAAAGGAGCGGGGGAGACAAAAATAAGTGAGATCTTATCAGCTTTATGGTGAATTCGCTAAGGGTTTATGGAAACAGAATCCTGTCTTTGTTCAGCTTCTGGGGATGTGTCCAACCTTAGCAGTAACTAACTCCGCTATAAATGGATTTTCTATGGGACTTGCGGTGATTTTTGTCTTGGTGTGCTCAGGTCTGATCATCTCCTCATTCAGAAAATTCATTCCTCGCGAAGTGAGGATTGCTACCTTTACCATAATTATTGCCAGTTTCGTCACTATAATTGACTACTTTTTCAAGGCCAACCACCCCTCCATAAGCAAGGCCTTAGGTCCCTATCTTCCCTTGATTGTGGTAAATTGTATAATCTTAGGAAGACAAGAGGCCTTTACCTCCAAGAATCCCCCTCTTTCATCTTTAGTTGATGCTCTTGGCATGGGAGCAGGTTTTACCGGCGCTTTGGTTATTCTGGGATCTATAAGGGAACTGTTGGGTTCAGGTTCCATCTTTGGCTTGCAGGTTCTTGGTGGTTCTTTTCGGCCCTGGGTAATTATGATTCTTCCTCCCGGTGCCTTTCTCACCCTGGGAATACTAATAGGTTTGATAAATTTACTCACCAAAAGAAGAAGTTAAAAAAAATGATTACCAACAAGAAAGCAACTCATGATTACCATATATTAGAAAGGTGGGAGGCAGGAGTTGTGCTTAAAGGATCAGAAGTTAAATCCATCCGGGAGGGGAAAGTAAACTTCATTGATTCTTTTGTCCGAGTAATCTCGGGAGAGCTATTTTTACATAACCTTCATATAGCTCTCTATGCTCGCACTAGCCAGCCAAATTTGGATCCCAAAAGACCCCGAAAACTCCTTTTGCATCACGGCGAAATAAGAAAGCTAATAGGAACTTTATCTCAGAAGGGCTTGACATTAATTCCATTAAGTATATACTTTAAAAAAGGAAAAGTTAAAGTAGGGATAGGTTTAGCAAAAGGAAAGCGTTTGTACGACAAAAGACAAAAACTTCGAGAAATCTCGATAGAGCGGGAAATAAAACGCACATTAAAGGAACGAAAAAGATACTATCCTCATTAAAAATGAAGAAAGGGGGCGAAACGGTTTCGACAGGGATAGAAAAATCGGAATGGCATAGCAAGGGTGGTCGGGTACCTTGTAAATCCATCCGGCAACTAAACTTAAACGCCAATCCAACGTTAGCTTTTAGCTACAACTAGTAGCTACGTCTCCTTGCTTTTGCTCTACGGAGTAAAAGAGGCGTGAGAAAGTAGAGCTAGTTTTGTTTCCAGGCAGATGGGAAACAAAGCGAATACTCGAGAGCTGCTAGTCTTTCCTTCATCTCGTCTACAGGAGGGAGGAAAGATGAATTCAAAATGTAGACTAAATATGTAGATATTCCGATGGTTTTGTCTCTGGACGAGGGTTCGATTCCCTCCGCCTCCACCAGATACCTTCCTCCAATCAAAAAGTGGGTACCGTTTTTCCAAATTCTGCTTACTACTCTCTTTTGCGTTTGGGAAAAAATGCGCCTTAGAATGCGTAAAATAAAGATAGCATCATGGTTTTTAAGATGGCAGGCCAAAGTTTAGTCCACAAGAACTTATCTAGTTTGCTGTTCAAAATCTAAACCCCGACCTTATCGGCTATTTCCCACAGGTTTTTAATCGAGGATTGACAGGATGCTAAATATTATTGTTTGCGGTGCTCTGGGAAGAATGGGTAAGGAGATTACCCCTAAAGTCCATCAGGCAAAGGGGATGAAATTAATTGGAGCAATAGAGGCTCGTCATCATGCTTCTTTAGGCAAAGAAATCGAAAAGGGAATCAAAGTTATTCCTGACCTAGAAGAAGCAATAAGACCAGATACTGTAATAATTGACTTTACTACCCCCCAGGCAACACTTGAACATCTTGAGGTCGCTAAAAGCAAAAGGGTTCCCATGGTCATAGGCACTACCGGGTTCAAAGGAGAACAATATGGGAAAATAAAAGAAGCTTCCCGCAGTATCCCTCTGGTTCTTTCCCCAAATATGAGTGTGGGTATTAACCTCTTTTACAAAATAGTAGAAGAGACAGCCAGCGTTCTGGGAGAAGATTTTGATGCAGAAATTATAGAAATTCACCACCGAAATAAGGCCGATGCACCCAGCGGCACAGCAAGAAAAATTGCTCAAATCATAGCTAGGATGAAAGACACAGATCTGGCTAAGGTAGGGGTGTATGGAAGAAAGGGAGTAAAAGAAATAAGAAGGCCGGATGAGATTGGTATCCATGCTGTAAGAGGAGGAAGTGTAGTCGGGGACCACATGGTTGTCTTTGCCGGACCTGGAGAACGACTGGAAATCATTCACCGAGCCGAATCTAGAGGTATCTTTGCCCGGGGAGCTATTCTAGCAGCAAAGTTTATCATAGACAAAGAAAAGGGGCTCTATGACCTTCAGGATGTATTAGGATTAAAAAAGGAAGATTATGAAAATAGATAAAGCGAGAAGGCTAACTAAACTTCCACCCTATTTATTTGCCAAGTTAAACAAAATGAAATCTCGCCTAAGGGAAGAAAGAAAGGATCTTATCGACCTGGGAGTAGGAGATCCTGACCTTCCTACTCCTTCTCCTATTATCAAGAGATTATCCCAGGCTGCTGAGAATCCCAGGAATCATCGTTATCCTTCTTACCAAGGTCTTCTTTCCTTTCGCCGGGCGGTCTCTCAATGGTACCAGAGGAGGTTTGGGGTTAGACTTGATCCAGAGAAAGAAGTCCTTACCCTTATCGGCTCTAAAGAAGGGATAGCTCATATATCTTTAGCCTTGATTAATCCCGGAGATATTGCTTTGGTACCTGATCCAGCTTATCCTGTCTACGGGGCAGGTGTTATATTTGCTGGAGGAAAATCCCACCTCCTGCCTCTCCGGGAGGAAAATCACTTCTTACCCTGTCTAGAAAAAATAGACAAGAAAGTAGCCCAGAGAGCAAAGATTTTATTCATCAACTATCCTAACAATCCCACGGGAGCGGTAACAACAAAGGATTTCTTTCAGAGTATAGTAGATTTTGCTAAAGAGTTTAACATAGTTGTCTGCCATGATCTTGCTTATTCAGAAATCTCTTTTGACGGATACTCACCCCCCAGCATTATGGAAATAAAAAGGGCTAAGGAAGTAGCCATAGAGTTTCATTCTTTATCAAAAACTTTTAACATGACGGGCTGGCGCATCGGGTTTGCCGTGGGAAACAGAGCCATAATTGAGACTCTGAATGAGGTAAAAACCAATATAGATTCAGGCGTTTTCCAGGCTGTCCAGGAAGCAGGAATAGAGGCTTTGAGGATGAACGAGTATGCCGTGAAAAAGACACAAGAGATTTACCAGAGAAGAAGAAATATCTTGACTGAAGGGCTGGCCAGAATAAATTGGCAGATTCAACTACCCAAAGCTACCTTTTATCTCTGGCTAAAGATCCCCTCAAGATTTTCTTCCTTAGAATTTGCTGAGCTCCTCATGGAGAGGTGTGGAGTGATAGTCACTCCCGGCATTGGCTTTGGCTCCTGCGGAGAGGGTTATATTAGAATAGCCTTGACAGTAAGTGAAGAGAGCCTAGAGGAGGCAGTAAAAAGAATTAGAGCTGATAATTTGATAAGGAGGGAGTTTTTAAATGCCAAGATTAAGTGTAAATGTTGACCATGTAGCTACTTTGCGTGAGGCTAGAAAAGTTGGGGAACCAGATCCAGCAGCTGCCGCACTTTTAGCAGAGCTAGGCGGAGCAGAAGGAATAACCATTCATCTAAGACGAGATAGAAGGCATATCCAGCCGCGTGACTTGGATCTTTTGCGGATGATGATACACACTAAATTGAATCTCGAGATGGGAACTAGCGAGGAGATAGTGAAAATTGCCTTAAAAACAAAGCCCGATCTGGCTACCCTGGTTCCAGAAAAAGAGACCGAGATAACTACCGAGGGGGGGCTCGATCTTTCCAAAGAAGACCCCAGGTTAAAAGAAGTGATTTCCCTCCTTCACCAAATAGAAATCCCGGTTTCTCTCTTCATAAATCCAACTCCAAACAGTGTAAGAAAAGCACACAAATTGGGAGCAAATGTAGTGGAGCTCCATACCGGACCTTATGCCGAAGCAACTAGTTTCCTCGATTCAGCCACCGAACTGGAGAGAATTGCCGGGGCCGCCGCCCTGGCCAAAAAGCTCGATCTGGAAGTGCATGCCGGACATGGTTTAAACTACCAGAACGCAAGAAAAATTTGCCTTATAGAAGAGATAGAGGAAGTTAGTATAGGCCACTCTATCGTTGCCCGGGCGTGTCTGGTAGGAATGAAGGAAGCGGTAAGGGAGATGGTAAGATTAGTTGGCCGGTAAGGGCCTTTATGATTAAAGCAATAGGAATAGACATTATTAAAATAGAGAGATTAAAAAAAGCTTTGCAGAGATGGGGAACTCGACTCGAGCGAAAGGTCTTTACCTCTGAAGAGATTAATGCTAGTTGCGGGAAAACAAGACTCACTTATCTAGCAGGAAGATTTGCTGCCAAAGAAGCTGTGTTCAAATCTCTGGGAACTGGTGGATATTGGCAAGATATTGAGGTTTTAGCAGAGAAAAACAACAAGCCCTACATTGTGCTCCAGAAGAAGATGAAAAGAATTGCTGACCAAAAAGGAGTAAAAAAGATTTTGATTAGTCTATCGCATGATAATGATTATGCTATAGCTCAAGCTATAGCAATTGGAGAGGAAAAGAATCAATGATGAAGGTGGTTACCTCACAAGAAATGAAAAGGTTAGACGAGCTTACCATAAAGACGATAGGAATACCTAGTATAGTGCTTATGGAAAATGCTGGTATCAAGGTAGTAGAAGTGATAGAAAAAGAATACTCGCCACTTCCTGAAAAGTCAGTCTATATCCTCTGTGGACCGGGTAACAACGGAGGAGACGGAATGGTAGTAGCCAGGCACCTTTTTAACCGAAGAGCGAGAGTAAAAGTGTTCCTTTTGGCCAAGAAAAACAGAATCAAAGGAGATGCGGCTACAAATCTATCCATAGCTGAGAAATTGGGGATAGAGGTAAAGGAAATTAACTCTGCTCAGGATCTAAAGCTCTTACGCCAGGAACTCCCCCATGCTGACATAATTGTAGACGCCCTTCTGGGAACCGGTTCCACTCTTCCCCTTAGAGGATTAATGAGAGAAGCCGTTGGCTTAATCAACCAGTGCTCAAGCTATACTATGGCCGTAGATCTTCCTACCGGCTTACACGCTGACACGGGTGAGGTACCGGGAGAGGCTATTAAGGCAAATGTTACGGTGACCTTTGCCTATCCCAAAAGGGGGCTATATCTTTATCCAGGCATAAACTATACGGGAAAAATAGAAGTGGCAGACATAGGAATTCCTTCGTTTCTAGGTGAGGAAAGGATCAAGTGTAATCTCCTTACCTCCTCTGATATCCAAAAAGATTTATTTTACAGAAAACCCTCTTCTCACAAGGGAAATTTTGGCCACCTTTTGATAATTGCTGGATCGCCCGGCATGACAGGAGCAGCTACCTTAACAGCTCTTTCTGCTCTGAGAATAGGGGCAGGGCTGGTAACATTAGGAATTCCAGAAAGTTTAAACCCAATCTTAGAAATCAAACTGACTGAAGTGATGACTCTACCTCTTCCCGAGACCTCACAAAAGACTTTATCTTCCGAGGCATTCGGAAAAATTGAAGAATTTAGTGGTAGATGTAGGGCAATAGCTTTAGGTCCGGGTATCTCGGTAGAGGAGGAGACTAAAAAACTGGTGAAAATGATTATGAGAGGGTTAAACATTCCTCTGGTTCTTGATGCAGATGGGATAAACAACCTTGTGGGTGAAATTTCTCTACTCCAAAAATATAGAGCCCCTTTAATCATTACCCCTCATCCAGGGGAGATGAGCAGACTTTTAGAAATTGAGGTAGAAGAGGTTCAAAAGGATAGAATTGAATCTACTGTCGCTCTGGCTAGAGAAACGGGAGCCATCGCTGTACTAAAAGGGGCTGGAACAATAATAGCTGACAAAGAAAGTAACAGCTGGATCAACTCCACTGGCAATCCAGGAATGGCTAGCGGAGGAACCGGGGATGTTCTCACCGGTACCATTGCTGGTCTATTAGTACAGGGGTTCTCGCCTTTGTTAGCGGCCCAGATTGGGGTATATCTTCATGGACTCGCCGGAGACCTTGCTGCTCAAAAAAGGGGAGAAACAAGCCTCATAGCTGGGGATGTCCTAGAGAATCTCCCTGACGCGATAAGGAGGGTGAAAAGTGAATATTGCTGAGCTACAAAAGAAAAATATTGCTGAGCTACATCAGATGGCAGAAGAGAGGAAGATTGAGAATTATCGTTATCTGAAAAAACAGGATCTCATATTTAAGATAATACAGAATGAGATTGATCGCGAAAAAGTAGCTTACGGATGCGGGGTCTTAGATATTCTTGCTGAGGGATACGGATTCTTGAGATCAAACTATGTCTCTGGGCCGGATGATATATATGTTTCCCCCTCACAAATTAAAAGATTTGACCTACGTGAAGGAGACACGGTAAGTGGCCAGATTAGACCACCCAAGGAGGGTGAAAATTACTTTGCCTTGTTAAAGGTAGAGTCGGTAAACGGAAAGGATCCTGAAGAGGCAAGAAAAAGAACTATCTTTGAAAACCTAACTCCTCTTTATCCTCAAGAACGCATCACCCTGGAAGATGCTTCTGGTGACATTTCTCCTCGTTTGGTCGACCTTATTGCACCCTTAGGGAAGGGACAGAGAGGTCTCATTGTTGCACCTCCCAAGACGGGAAAAACTATGTTACTGCAAAAAATCGCTAACAGCATTACCACCAATTATCCAGAGATAGAACTTATAGTCCTTTTGATTGATGAACGACCGGAAGAGGTCACCGATATGCAACGATCCGTGGCTGGAGAAGTCGCCTTTTCCACCTTTGACGAGCCTCCAAAACGCCATATCCGAGTAGCAGAATTAGTTATCCAAAAGGTTAAAAGATTAGTAGAGCAAAAATACGATGTAGTAATTCTCTTGGACAGTATTACCAGATTAGCTCGAGCCTATAACTTGGTTGTCCCCACTTCTGGTAAAATTCTTTCAGGGGGAATAGATGCTAATACTTTACATCATCCCAAAAGATTCTTCGGGGCGGCTCGGAACATAGAAGAAGGCGGAAGTTTAACTATTTTAGCTACTGCTCTGGTAGAAACAGGAAGTAAAATGGACGAGGTTATCTTTGAGGAATTTAAGGGAACAGGTAACATGGAACTACGGCTAACCAGGGAATTAGCTGAGCGAAGAATCTTCCCTTGCATTGATATTAACCGCTCGG
>Ga0315532_1001216_pt1 | contig 19666 bp, 21 predicted proteins | sample SalMarWE160370MG_FD_203082 | JGI IMG/M metagenome (GOLD analysis project Ga0315532, IMG submission 203082) | Salt marsh sediment microbial communities from the Plum Island Ecosystem LTER, Massachusetts, United States - Salt Marsh Sediment WE1603-70 ... | reverse complement strand
GAGCAGCTGGTTGAGGCTCTCCTCCTCGCTGAGGATGCCGCTGAGCTTGGACTTGGCCTCCACGATGTCCCGCCTGAAGCTGTCGTAGCCAACGGCCTCCTCAAGGGTCTTGAGGCGCTCATGGGGGCTTATGTTGGCGAACCTCGTGGGCATCGCCTGGTGCATGATTATTAGCATGTTGTTGGGGTCGAACCCGAAGCTCCTCAGCAGGTCCACGACCTCGGCCTTGGAGACGTTCCGCTGGTTGAGCCTGAACCCGTACTTCCCGTCCCTCCGCAGGGTCCTGGTGAGCGTTATCTCGTCCATGTTGAACTGGGGGACGGGCCTGTACCCGCTCTCCTTGACGCCGTTGTCCAGGATCAACGTGACCCTGGCCGACTCGGCGTCCCACCGGATGAGGTCGCTGAGCCTCTTCGATCGCTCCGTGTAGGTGTCCCCGAGGGCGACGCATATCCCTAGGAGCAGGCTGCTCTTCCCGGAGCCGTTGGGCCCACAGACTACGTTGACGCCCTGCCTGAGAGGTATGCGGGCGTACTCGTAGGACATGAAGTTCTCTAGTATTACCTCGCGGATGAGCATCTATGGGCCTCGAACTCTAATACCTCAGCCACGCCTCATTTTTAAAGTTTGACTAAACCCTTGTACCACCCGAGGGAAAGTGTAAAACACTTGTAAACCAAATACTCACAGATATCCATGATCGAGTTATCAAAGAAACAGGAGGAGAGGGCCACTAGGCTCCACGGGGAAGCCATCGTGGTCGACACCCACTGCGACACCCTAATGAAGTTCCTGGAGCAGCCATACGGGATACCGCCCGCCCGAAAGCTCGGGGAGAAGGCGGACTGGGGCCACATCGACCTGCCCCGGATGATCGAAGGCGGCGTCACATGTCAGACGTTCGCGGTCTACACGGGGCGGCGGGCCGTCGTGCCTGAGGCCACCCTAGTGGCCCTCCAGATGGTGGACAAGTTCTACTCCGAGATAGAGGCCAACGACGGCATCGTCGTGGTCACCAGCCACGACGAGATAATCGACGCGAAGAAGAAGGGGCTCACATGCGGGATGCTGTCCATGGAGGGGGCGGAGCCCCTCATGGGCGAATTAGCGCTGCTCAGGGTCTTCTACAGGCTGGGCTTCAGGATGCTGAGCTTCGCGTGGAACTACAGGACACCCTTCGCGGACGGACTCAACGCCAGGAGGGCCGAGAGCAAGCTACCGGAGCTAGGCGTTCAGGCGCTGGAGGAGATGGAGAGGCTGGGCATGATATTCGACGTCTCCCACCTCACGGACTCTGTTTTCTGGGACGTCGCCGACGTCATGAAGGGGCCGTTCATAGCGAGCCACAGCAACTGCAGGGAGCTCTGCGACCACCCCAGGAACCTCACAGACGACATGATCAGGGCGCTGGCGGAGCACGGCGGCGTCATGGGGATGAACTTCGCCCCCGCCTTCGTGGACAAGGACAAGGCCACGGTGGAGAGGATGGTGGACCACGTGGACCACATAGTGGAGCTGGTGGGGCCGGACCACGTGGGGCTGGGTAGCGACTTCGACGGCATCGGCTCCACGCCGGAGGGCCTCGAGGACGTCAGCAAGATGCCCAACATGACCCGGGTCATGGTGAAGCGTGGCTACAGCGACGAGGACATACTGAAGATACTGGGCGGCAACCACCTAAGGGTGTTCAAACAGGTCATCGGCTGATCCCGTTACCTATTCTTTTTTATACAGCCTCTAAACCTGACACGATCCCCAGATGTTTTAGTAATCGCTATAACACCATAATTCAACGTATTAATTGATTCTATGTCTGCAGGTTTTCATGATTCAGAGTACTGCTGGATGAACGGGGAGATCAAGCCCACGGGCGAGGCGCTGGTCTCCGCGATGGAGCCCATATACCTCGGCATCTTCGAGGGCATCAAAGCCTACGTGGAGGACGACGTCCTGTCGGAGGGGAAGCTGAACATCTTCGGATGGAGGCAGCACGTGGACCGCCTCTTCAGGAGCGCCCAGGTGGACGGGCTGGCAATGCCCTACTCCAAGGCCGAGCTGCTTGAGGCGGTGAGGGACACCATCAAGGCCAACGGCTACAAGAGGAACACCTACATCCAGCCCAGGGTCTGGCCCAAGGCTGGGAGGCAGGAGGAGAGCCACGTCGTGGTGCCCACGTGGGGATTCGAGACGCTTCTGGGCAGGGATAACCCCCTGTTCGGGGAGGAGCGGAGGTTCATGGTGAGCAGCTGGCGTAGGCTCAGCAGCGACGCGCTGCCGCCGCAGGCCAAGAGCTGGGCCAACTACGCCAACTCGGCGCTGGCGAGGCGGGAGGCCCGACGCAACGGCTACGACAACGCCATTTTCCTGGATAGGAGGGGCTTCGTCAGCGAGTCCACGGGGGCTTGCCTAATGACGGTGAGGGACGGCAAGGTCATCACGCCGCCGGTGACGGCGTCCATACTGGAGTCGGTTACCCGGGGCTGCTTCATCGAGTTCATCCCGGACCTTGGGGTCCCGGTGGAGGTAAGGGACCTCACCAGAGTAGAGCTCTACGCCAGCGACGAGGCTTTCCTCTGCGGCACCGGAGGCGAGTGCACACCCATAGCCAGCGTCGACGACATAAGGTTCGGCGAAGAGTACCCGGGCCCCGTCACCTCGAAGATAGCCGAGTACTACTCCGATATACTGGCCGGGAACGTGGCCAAGTACAGGCACTGGCTGACGCCCGTCTAACCCTTTTTTCTCTTGTCGGCTATATGAGAAAGGATTTTATGTTCAGCGCCGCGTCTAATACGGTGCAGGATGGGCCGGTGGTCTAGCCTGGCAGGACACCGCGTTCACACCGCGGTAGTCGCCGGTTCAAATCCGGCCCGGCCCACCAACATATGGAACCGACTAGCGTTTCATTCTGGGGGTCGTCTTTCACCTCGTCCCGGGAGAGCGTTCCCTCAAAACTGATTGAGTGTGTTTGTCATTGCACATAATAGATTAATTACTCTAAGCGTCACTAAGTTGGTGGGATGTTAGCATGAAACGTTTGTGGAGACGTCTGGCATTCATAGGGCTTTTAATCGGTGTATTGGTGTCTGTCCCCTGCTACATGCTCGTAGGAGGCGCGGAAACCGACGAGCTGGACTACGACAACTATATCGCGATTACAGTTTACCCCGATGAGAGCATCATCATGACTATCCATGGGAGCCACGTCGAAATCCTCTCACCCTGGGAGCGGTCAACCCTCGAAGAACTCGGTCTGACCCTCGACGTCACCGTGGAAGAGGAGGACGTCACCGCCGTAGACAGCGAGATCCGTGTCTGTTTAAACCCCGCTGACTACGCGGACCTAGCGAACCTCGAAGTGGATCTGGAGGGCCACAGCGGTGAAACCCGTACAAACTTGACCGCCTTGGTGGACTACCCGGGGTATCTGGGCGTCAACGCCAGCCTGGGGTTCGTGGTCGTTGAGCCGCCCCATGGCTTCGTTTTGGATGCCTTGGTTGAGGCGAAGCTGTACTACACCTTCTACCCGAGGGAGGAACTGCAGATGATCATAGCCATGATCCCGCTGCTTGAGACGCAGCTGGCGTCCCAGATCGTTTCCGCGTCCGACGGTAACATCACCCTGGAATCGCTTGAGCTCCTGGACTACGAGGAAGAGCCGGACCACGCGGCGTTAACTGTGAGCCTTAGGCTGTCAGGCGACCTGCAGGAGGGTCTAATGTCCGCGCTGGAGGGGATAGGTGCAGAGCTCACTCCCCCGGAGGAGGCCGAAGAGGTTACCCCGTTATCGGTGGAGTCCATCGACTACCACGTCACCTTCAACGGCGCCGCCTTCTCTCTTGAAGCCGACACCGGGGGCACCGTGTCGGGGGACTTCAACGGCCAGCTCAACGTCTACAAAGACATGTCACTGGAGGAGCTGCTGGAAAGCGACGAGATAGAAGACGAGGACAAGACGCTGGTCGCCCGCGCGCTACCCATAGACCTGCACGTGCAGCACCTGCTCATAGAATCGGCGTCCTCGTTCGGAGAAGACTCCGCCACGTCGACGTTTTCCGTCGAGGGTCTGGGGTTGAAGCCCCCGTCCTTCGAGTCGCTCATGGCTTTCCTAGAGGAGCTGTCGAGGAAAGAGCCGCTTGATGGGTTCAAGCTGGTGTTTGTGGGGGAGAGCAGTGGCAGCCAGTACGTGGTTTTCACGGTGCCAGAGGGAACCACGGAGCCCATGCTAGATGAGGAGGGCATGGCTGTCTGGGAGATGGATGACATCGAGGGCCTCGACGAAGTGACTTACGAGGTGAAGACCCGAGGGCTTAACACGACCACGATAGTCGCCGCCTCGGTGGTTGGGCTCGCGGTGATAGGGGCCGCGGTCTATTTCCTGAAAAAATAGAGTCGCGGGATGCTTCATCCCCGGCAGCCAATGGGCGCTGACCTTTACATCAACTTTTTTTCTTGATCAGGGCAACTGATCCCTCTGCGGGTGCGTAGAACGTCTCGACAATGTACCTGTCTCTGGGGACCTCGTCTATCATCCTGCCTACGCCCGGGAAGCCTACGTTGTGAACGTAGATCCCCGTCCCGTCGTGCATGAGCTGCGCTGAGTACACCCAGTCGTTTCTAGCCTCCCTGTAGGACTTGCCGGCGTCGATGAATATCACGTCCATCTTGGGCAGCGTCTCGACGGCTTCGGGGAGGGTCTCCACGGTGTCGCCTTCTATGAGCGTGTATCTGCACCCGGTCTCGTCCAGCTTCCGGCCGACCCGGGCGGCGCTGTAGTGTGCGAAGAGGTCGAACCCGTAGTACGTTATCATGTCTGGGGGCGTGTTCTCGGCGGCGGCTCTGACCATGCTTCTGGCGTTCTCGCCGTTGTAGACGCCGATCTCCATTATCTTCCTGCAGCGGTTCTCCTTGATGAACGCGTTCAGGTACGCGTGTGAGCCATACCAGGGCATAGTGCTTGTCCCTCATAACGTGGTGAAGGGCTTGGGAATAACGTTTTGAATACACGTTCAAGAAGTATCGAGCCTTGACTAGTAACATTATAATCTACCCCTTCAAGTAATGGGGTGATAATCATTGACTTTCGGTTACAACGGGAAGAGACTAGTAGTTGACTTGACTAACATGAAGACCCGGTCCGAGGAGCCGGACGAGGTCTGGTACCGCAAATATCTGGGGGGGTGGGGCTCCATAGCCTATCACCTGGTGAACATGGTTAACGCAGACGTTGACTCACTGGGCCCTGAGAACATCCTCGTCATGTCCACAGGGGTCATCACCGGCGCCCCTTTCTCGGGAAGCGGACGCAACTCCGTGGGAGGAAAGTCTCCCCTGACGGGAGGCTTCGGCGTGGCCGAGGCTGGCGGCTTCTGGAACGCGGAGCTGAAGCACGCGGGGTTCGACGAGATCATATTCACGGGTAAGGCAGCCGAGCCTGCGTGGCTCTGGGTGCACGACGGGGAGGCCGAGCTCATGGACGCCTCATCTCTCTGGGGCCTAGAGGTCGGGGAGTGCCAGGACAGGATGAGGGAGATAACCGGGGAGACTCAGGCCAAGACCGCGTTGATCGGCCCGGCCGGGGAGAAGCTGGCCCGGACTGCGTGTGTCATCAACGACCTCAACCACGTGGCCGGTAGAAGCGGGATGGGGGCGATAATGGGCTCCAAGAACCTCAAAGGGGTGGCCGTGAGGGGCAGAAACCCACCGGAGCTGGCGGACCCCGAGAGGGTTAGGGAGCTGGCCATGACATTGATCAAGAGGATACCCACGGAGGCCAGGGGACTACACGAGTACGGCACCGGCGCAGGCATGGACGCCGGCGCCAAGACGGGCAACCTCCCCACCCACAACTTCAGGGACGGCGCCTGGCCCCACGCCAGCGAGATCGACGCCATAGCCATCAAGGAGAGGTACAGGGCGGGCATGGGCACGTGTTACAGCTGCGCCGTGAGGTGCAAGAAGGAGGTGGAGCTCCAGCAGCCCTACAAGGTGGAGAGACGGTACGGCGGTCCGGAGTACGAGACCCTGGGGGCGTTTGGCTCCGACTGCGGTGTCTCTGATCTAGCCGCCATCTGCAAGGCGAACGAGCTTTGCCAGAGGTACGGTGTCGACACCATCGGGGCCGGCACCACCATAGCCTTCGCCATGGAGTGCTACGAGGAGGGCATCATCGACGACGAGACCACGGGGGGCATAAAGCTGGAGTTCGGCAACGCCGAGGCCATGCTAAAGACCGTGGAGCTCATCTGTAAGAGGGAGGGCATCGGCGACGTGCTCGCTGATGGCAGCAGGCGTGCCTCCGAGGTTTTCGGGGAGGAGTCCCGTAAGTTCCTCGTGGAGGTCAAGGGGCAGGAGGCGCCCATGCACGAGCCCAGATACAAGCGCGCCCTCGGCCTGGGGTACGCCGTGTCCCCGACAGGCGCGGACCACATGCACAACATGCACGACACGGGTATGAGAGAAAGCAACATCGCCAAGCTGAGGTCAGTCGGGGAGTACGACATGGTGCCCATAGACAGCCTTGGCCCGGACAAGGTCAGGCTGTTCAAGAGCTTTATGCAGATGAGGATACTGGCCAACTGCCTATGCGTATGCATGTTCCCGCCGTGGAGGGTCACGGAGTACAGGGACCTGGTCCAGGCGGTCACGGGCTGGGACGTCTCCATGCACGAGCTGGTGCAGGTGGCTGAGAGGACGCTGGCCCTCGCGAAGATATTCAACCTGAGGTCGGGCTTCGGGAAGGAGGACGACTGGCTGCCGCCGCGGTTCTTCCAGCCCCAGACCTCGGGCGCGTTGAGCGAGACCAGCGTGGACCCCGACGTGTTCGGGAAGGCAGTGGACACATACTACGAGATGATGGGCTGGGACGGGGACGGGGTGCCAACCGAGGGGACGCTTTACCGGCTGTCCATCGGGTGGGCAGCCCAACACCTCCAATGAGAGGCGTACCCGAAGACACACCAGCATCTTATCCTACAATCGACGCCTAAGAGAGGCAGTCGGTTTTTTATGAATTTTTCAGGGTAACTGAGCTCAGATCCTTCTGAACGTGTGTCGATGCCTATTCAGATCTATTTCCCCGTTAGACACCGTGACTCCTTCGTCTCTCAGCATCCTGATTTTTTCGTCGACGGCGCCCTCCGCTCCTCCTCTGAAGCTACCGACGCTCCCATCTGACTTTACTACGCGGTGGCACGGGATCTGGGGTCCACAGAGGTTGTTCCTCATGGTTGTGCCCACCGCCCGATACGCGTTTGGCGACCATTTCGGGTCTCTTCTCGATAGTTCCTTGGCCAGGTCTCCGTAGGTGGTTACCCTGCCTTTGGGTACCTCGGCTAGTATCCTGAGGATGGCTTGTTGATAGGGGCTGAGGGTCGCGAGCTTCTTTTCGTCCTCGGGGGTGATATGATACATCGATTGATCATCGTAGACTCCGTTTATTATCGTTTACCTATTCTATGTGGGAATAGGTGGGTGAAACTGTTCTATTATAAAACATATCGCCGTATGCGAAAGTGTTATTTCATAATTTAAGATAATTCTTATATGAGAAAATTGTTTCAACTTGAAAGTGATGGTTTTGAGCAGTCGCTTCAAATTAAAAATGGATCAAAATCAGCGATCGAGCTTGTCGAGGAAGCCATCGATAGAATAGAGAAGATCAACCCGTCCATTAACGCCGTTGTCACGAAAACATATGAAGAGGCACGAGAAACCGCCTCAAAACAGCTACCCGAAAGCCCTCTATCGGGCATCCCGATTCTAGTCAAGGATCTCATACAAGTGAAAGGCGTAAGAAACACCAGCGGAGCAGCTCTCTTCAAGGATAACGTCGCATCTTTCGACTCTGAGATAGTCAAACGGATGAAAAACGCGGGAATAATAATTCTCGGAGTTACGAATGTACCTGAGTTTGGGCTTACGTGCACCACTGAGCCCAGACTCCACGGCCCAACCCATAACCCATGGAACACCGAATACAGTAGCGGAGGCTCAAGCGGTGGGGCAGCAGCCGCGGTAGCCAGCGGCATGGTGTCGATTGCCCATGGTAGCGATGGAGGAGGCTCTATCCGGATTCCTTCATCTTTCTGCGGACTGTTTGGTTTGAAGCCCACAAGGGGAAGAGTGCCTCATAGTCCTCGTTCCGGTGCAGCAAATCTGGGGTTGAGCATTAACCATGCCTTGACCAACTCTGTAAGGGACAGCGCCGCCTTCTTAGATATAATAGACGGATTCTGCACTGGTGAACCCTACGCTGCGCCTCCCAAGAATCGATCTTACCTTGAAGAAATAGGAGTTGAGCCTGGGAAGCTAAAGATAACATTATTGACTAATTCAGCGATAGGGGGAGATTTTCACCCAGACGTTGAAAAGGTGGTGAGGCGAGCTGCTGAGGTTTGCACCGAGCTTGGGCACAGCGTTACAGAGGTTGAAATCAATGATATTATTGGCCTTGAGCCTCAGTTGTTCATAGACTCTTTTCTGAATGTATGGAGCACTATTGCCGGAACTATTATGAAGACTGTGTCTTTGAGAGCAGGGGCTCCTCAGAGAGAATGGGTTGAAGATCTGACGTGGGGGCTCTATCAGAAGAGCACTAGGCTATCTGCTATCGATTACAAGATGTCACATGACGTTCTTGAACAGTTTGGGCGCAACTTCAATCACTATATGAATGATTATGACGCGATTTTAACCGCTACTGTCCCTGATCCTCCGTTTAAGCTTGGCGAAGTCAACCCAACTTACGATGAGCCTCTGAAAAACTTCGATAAGGTTGTGCGGTATGCAAGTTTGACTGCGATGAGCAATGCCTCGGGTAATCCCACTATGTCAGTTCCGCTTGGCCTGGGTAGAGGGGGTCTCCCCATTGGTACACAGTTTATCGGTAGATTCGGTGACGAAGCAACATTATTCAGGATAGCATCACAGTTAGAGAAAACGATCAAATGGAACTCCATTCGTAGCTAAATATCATTTTTTTCGGGCTCATAGTTCCATGTGACAAGGATATTGAAATTCTCGATATAATTAATATAACTCTGTCATAAAGTTCACGAAAGTGAGACGTCGGTGTACATTTTCCTTCAAATATTAAAGTATGTTTTTTTATTTAAAGAAAGATTATCCTTTTGTTGTGCGTCTATTTTGAAAATAAGCAATTAGAATTAAAGGTATGAATAATAATCCCATTAGAACAGGTATAGCGATATCTACTTTTTCGTTTTGAGCAGAGGCCGCTTGAAGAAGGCAAGGTAGAAGTAGATAATATGAAAATAGTAACATACCCAACCTTCTATTTCATTAAATGATAAGCCTTTTGAATATAAAATCTCCTTATTCTAAACCATTAATACTAATATATCTGTAAGTTTTGTACACGAGGCTACTCTATCGACTCATGCCCCACTTGTTCGAGATAATTCTCGATGGCTTTAACGCCCACAATCGATATGGCTCCCTTTATTCCCCTATACTCAGTCTCGACGTATCTGCGAAATAGCTCGTCGAGATCGTCGGGGATCGACAAGGTGATCTTCTTCATCATATCCCACGATATTCTACTATAGTCTACATTAATAACTCTTTTTATACCATGATGGAAAAAAGGATACTCTTATATGCTTAGACCCACTATAGTTGACTGCAGTGTGGTAGCACATGCCCTTTCTTTTTGCGAGTGCGCAACGAGAGAAAAAGGAGCGCGCACTGACGAGGGCGAAAAAAGTGAAAAGAACAGTGGGAACGAAGTATCTCGCGTTTGGTATTCTCATCATCGCGTCGCTATTCATGTTCTCGGATAGGTTATACCATCCGAAGTACATCACAGAATCAGAGAACGCTAGATTCAATCAATGGGTAGATTATTTCAGTGGTTGTGAGGGCTACACTGTCGAGTACTACAGCTTTGATGCTTTCAAGGGTGAAAGCGATGTCGTGACTTCAAGGCAGTCTAGCAGATTGGCGGACGATGTGAAGAAGATGAAACAGGACACGGGCTTCGTGAAGGTGTACTTCGATTGGGAAAACGACGTAATATTCTTCAGCGGCTCGGGTCCAGTCTCTACATTGCAGTATTGCTACTACAGTGATTTCTAATCTCTTTATATTCAATGCGCGAGGCGCTAAGTAAACGAAAAAAAGGAAAAGGAGAACAGAAATATGATAAAAAGTATTGAGCACGAGAAGCGCCGTTTAATCATTCTTGAAGGAATAAACGGAGGCATTGAAAACTCAGAGATAGCAGCAAAACTAGGAGTTCCTCCATGGGTCGTGAGAAGAGACTTGAAGAAAATGCGGCACAATAGGGACCCAGAACTCAAGAAGGCGTACAGAAAGGCTCAGGAACGGGTCCAGGCAAAGAAACAAAGAAGCACTACCTCACTCGCTAAGAGGTTCCAGCGAATGACTGGTATGACCTTCAAGGAGAAGACGTTCAACAACATGATGAGCTTTTATAAACCTGAGCTCACGAAGATACTTAACGCTGAAAACGAGTGCGCCGCGATTAGAGACCTGCCTAATAGCGTTAGAAAAACATTGAAGCGTAATGGAATCATCGCTCAGGGATGGAAAACTCCCGAAATCACTGAACATGCCCGTGAACATCTAATAGGTGTGCCATCTGCGAATAGCTAAACATGCATGAACTTGAACGCTTCCATATCTCTTCGGACGCTGTGGGTGCAAGCAAAATGAATCAGACAATAAACAAAAAAGCCCAGGATAAGCACAGTTCAATGTTTGCACGCGCAGAGGTACGAAAACACCTACCACAAGACCTTCTATCAAAAGTCACGATGTTGCTCCAAGATTCAGGGTATATAACCATAAGCCCAGGAGAACTATCGAGACTTGATTGGCGTAAAATGAATAACCATGTCAAACAAATGGGCGGTCTCTGGATCTCTAATGATAGATTCAGTCATTGGAGTATCCCTTTCTCCAGAACACGATAAAAACAACTTCTAAAAACGATGTATCTTTTTAAGTGTAATTCTCTAAGCACCAAAACACCCGAAAAAAATACACATACAAAGATGCTTACTAGATGAAGAGATTCAGAAGAGCGCGTCTTTGATATTACACCTTTTTATAGAGTTCCTTGATGAGAGAAAATAAATTCTCCATATCGTCTCTGCTCACTTTGAACTCATGACGGTATGGACAAAAGTCATGCATAACGCCTTTCCCATCGTCTTCATCATATACCAGCGGATAAAGCCGGCATCCTATAGGTCTGAAAGAGTATATTTTACACCCGTCATCTCCGAGAAAAACGCATCTTCCGTTAACATTTTTCAATTGACGCTCTCTTCCTCGTTTCACGACAAAATCTTTGATCCTGTATCCCTGTTTTGAGATTCTCTCTATATCAAGACTCGTTAGAGGCATACGGGTCTCTATGCAGCATCTGACACAGTTGTGAACCGTGCATGGAATGCCGCTTCTCAGAAGATGTTTCTTAGCTTCATTCTTCTTATTTGAATCGAATTCTTTGTCCAAGAGAAACGTCTCCTCAAATATCAATCATTTTTATCATTTAATATGGCATCTGGGATTCTTGGTTCTCGAACTTCATACCCATTTAGTAGACCTCTGATTCCGCACACCTGCATGCACATGATATTATATGCAATCACTCAGTTATCATTATTAATGGTCGAGTATGTGAAAAGGGTTCACAGTGAACAATCTGATCAAGAGGAATACTATCACTGGCACAGAGAGTGTCCTGACTATCCACGAAGAGGAAAAGAGACCGTATTGATATTTAAAAACAAGCCCTCCCATATTCCACCATGTCCAAAATGCACTCAACTAGATAAATAAGATGAAGCGATAACGCTACACGCTCATATTAATTGATAATCTAAATTCAGTTATTCCATGTGACCAGTTCCAATACCGGAACCCCGCCCACCGATCAAACGAACACACCACCTATACATCTATACGGATCACCCATCACCCCTGAGAAAAAAAAGCACCAAACCCAGAAAGAATGGGGGCCAAAACCAAGAGAAGGATTAACTCTCGAGGATGTCTCTCCAGTGATCCATGTACCCCTCCTTTGAGACCTGCGGCTGGTACTCGTCGATGACCGTCCTCGCCAGCTTGGCGCCGTCCCAGAGGAGATCGAAGATCATGGCGACGTACAGCTTCACGGGGTTCACGTATGCGTTGTACTTGTCCTCGATGCGGTAGCTCCTGCTGTGGCCTACCCCGACGGCGCCGCCGACGCGGAAGCTGCCTCTGGGCATGATGTTGGCGACGTCGTTGATGTCCGAGACCGCCCCGTGGGGGACCCTGACGGGGCTGGGGTCGTCTCGCCCGAACGTGACGTCGGATTCGTCGAATATCTCCAGGGCGTTGTCCCTCATGCACCGCCAGAGGGCCGGGCTGCCCTGCACGGGGCTCGGCAGGTACCCCGGGATGTTCTCGATGACCACCTCGGCGCCCAGCGCCATGGCCCCGCCCCTGAGGGCGCGGTCCACCTTCATGGACGCGTCCTTGATGGCCTCCACGGAGGCCGCCCTTATCATCATCTCCATGCGCACCTCGCTGGGCACGATGTTCACGGCGTCGCCGCCCTTGGTGATGAAGTAGTGGACCCTCACCGCGTCCGAGTCCTTGAAGGTGTCCCTCTGCGCGTCTATCGCAGACATGGCTATGTTCGCGGCGTTCAACGCGTTCACCCCGTTCCATGGAGCCGCGCCGCTGTGGGCCTCGGCCCCCTTGAAGGCTATCATCTTCCCCATGAAACCCACGCCGCCCGGGGTGGGCCCCTCTCCCCCGCGTACCCCGATCTTCCACCCCTCCTCCGTGCTCATGTGGTCGGAGAGGCTGATGTCCACGTCGTCGAAGTACCCGTCCTTGATGAACTCCTGCTTGCCGCCCAGGAAGAACAGCCTGCCCAGCAGGTGCTGCTCCCGCCTCCACTCGATCTCGATGGGCTCCTCGGAGGGGACCGCCATGCACGTCACCGAGCCGTCCAGGTGCTCCATGACCCCCGAGTCCACCAGCGCCATCGCCACACCCATCAGGTTAGCCATCTGGCAGTTATGGCCACAAGAGTGAACCGCCCCCGTCACGGGGTCCGCTTCGGGGTGCTCGGGGATCAACAATGCATCGAGCTCCCCTATAACCGCCACGTTGGGACGCTCCGCGCGCCCCGGGACCCTTGCCCGCACACCCGTTAAGCCGATGTTCTCCTCGACCTCCAGGCCGAGGCCCCTGAAGACGCCTGCCGCGTACTCGGCGGTCTTGTACTCCTTGAAACCCACCTCGGGGTGCCCCCATATCCACTCCCCCGCGGCGACGATGTCATCCGCCCTAGCCTCGACGGCGTCGAGCAGCCTCCTCTTAAGACTTGATCTCTCCATGACGATAGGGTACCTGAAAACGATTTAACACCTCCCAAACCCTGTTACACGCCCTAAATCCGTCATGATCCGTGTAACCGCGGAAGCATCATCCCAAGACGACGCCCAGACCCAGCCAGATGAAAAAATTTTTCCCGTAATTACAGGTAACATGACACAAGCCAAAGCCATAAACAGATATATCAATACCTCGCCCTAGATTCAGGTAACCATGAACCCCGACAAGTTCTACTCAAAACTCGGCGCAACCTACAAACCCGGAGTACTCACCACCGTGGTACTCGCCGCCGAAGAGCTCAAAAGACAAGGAAAAAAGATCGTGGGCCTCACGGGAGGCATGTACGACGAGCCCAGCTTCCCATGGAAACAAGTAAAGGAAGCCATCGACGAAGCCACCGAGGCAGACTGGCGCGTCATGTTACAGTACGGAAGCACCGCCGGCCTCCAGCCCCTCAGAGAACAGCTCGCCGCGTGGATGAAGGGCCACGGCATAGAGTCCGACCCCTACAGGGAGATCATGATCACCACAGGCAGTCAGGAGGCTCTCGACCTCGTCACCCGCGTCTTCCTCGACAAAGGCGACGTAATCATAGTGGGCGCCCCCACCTACCTCTCAGCACTCGGCGCCTTCAGGACCGTCGAACCCGACATCAGAACCGCAAAGCTGGATCAGGACGGCATGGACCCAGACGACCTGGAGAAGGTCATCAAACAGGTAAAGGCCGAAGGAAAGACCCTGAAACTCCTCTACATAATACCCAGCTTCCAGAACCCCACCAGCACGATGCTCACCATGGAAAGAAGAAAAAGGATACTAGAGCTCGCCGAGAAACACGACTTCCTCATCCTGGAGGACAACCCCTACGGCTACATCAGCTTCGAAGGCCCCATGCCCACGCCGCTGAAAGGCCTCGACAAGACGGGCCGCGTCATGTACACCAGCACATACAGCAAGATAGTGTCCCCCGGCATGAGGATCGGGTGGCTCGTCGCCCACCGCGAGTTCATAGCCAAGATGGTGGAGGCAAAGAGCAACATAAGCATAAGCACCGCCCTCCCCAGCCAGTGGGTCGCCGCCAGACTCTTCGAGAAAGGCGTCGTAGACCAGCAGATAGAGAAGATGGTCAAAATCTACAGGAAGAAACGGGACGTCATGCTGGAGGCCATGGACGCCAGCTTCCCCAAGGAGGCCGAGTGGAACCACCCCCGGGGCGGCCTGTTCCTTTGGGTGACGCTTCCGGAGCAAGTAGACGCCACCGAGATGCTCATGGAGGCCGTCCAGAGAGGCGTCGCGTACATCCCGGGAAGCAACTTCTACACCACAAACACCCACAACCACATAAGGCTCAACTACAGCCACCCAAGCATCCCAGACATAACAGAGGGCATACAGGTACTCGGGTCTCTCCTCAAGGAGAAGATATAGACCCATCATCCCTCGACAACATATGTATCAGTTTTCCTTCTCTGAAGCCTATAATGCTTATAATACTTCTACACCGAGAAACTTCTGCTTTGAGCCCTCGAAGATCAAGCTTCCAGATAGCCATTGACGTCCTCTCAGTGATACACGAGGGAGAGTCAAGGCCGACGAGGATCATGTACGCCTCCAACCTCTCATGGAACACCCTGAAGAGCACCATAGACCTCCTCGTCAACAAGGGGTACGCACAGGAGGGGGGCGACATGCGGGGAAGAGGTAAACAGTACCACATCACCCCGTCTGGGATGAACGTGCTCCGGTACTACGACCGGCTAGAGGAACTGGTAGACCTGAACGTACGCGAATAGCATACAACCCGTTTTTCTCAACAGCCTCCCATTGAGCCGCACAACAAGTCTTATCCCTTCCAGTTCTGTTCCTTTACCTATCCTAGAGGGCGGCACATGACGCTCACGGAAAAAGAGAAGCTCTTCATAGAAGCCCTGTGCAGCTACCCGCATGGACACGTCACACAGGACAGCCTGAGGGGCAGGCTCGAAGCTCATGGATTCACAGCGGATGAGTTCAAAGACATCAAGAAACGGCTTCTCTACTCCGGCGCCATAGGCATAGTGTACGGCAACATAACGCTGGAGGACGAATCCCTCCGCGACCAAATGACGGAAGAATGAACCCCAAGGGATTCCTCTTAAAAGAACCAACAACGAAACACGAGTTCACGCCTCGTTCGGGTAAAAAAGAGACGTTTCTCTCTTCAAATAAGTAAAGCTGACCCGTTACCCACCCTGTTTTTGCACAAATGAAAACGGATATATAAAAATACGTAAAACTAACATGTTGACGAAGGTAGCTTCATCTTGGCTAAGAAGCGGATAAAGCTGATAAAAGAGCTGTGCAAGGGGTGCGGCTACTGCATAGAGTTCTGTCCCAACAAGGTGTTCGAAAGGTCCGAGGAGATCACGGAGAAAGGCGTGACCCCCCCGACGATCAAGCACCCCGACAGGTGCACCCTATGTGGCCTCTGTACCAGACTCTGCCCCGACTTCGCGTTAACCATGGAGGAGGATGAAACCCATGGCTGACAGGGTGATGACGGGGACGCACTTCGTCCACGGAGACTGGGCGTGCGCCGAGGGAGCCATATCCGCGGGCTGCGGCTACTACGCCGCCTATCCCATAACCCCGGCCTCCGAGATAGCGGAGCACATGGCCCAGAGGTTCCCGGCCCTGGGAGGCAAGTTCATACAGTTCGAGGACGAGATAGGCGCCATAGCCTCGGTCATAGGCGCCTCCTTCAGCGGCCTGAAGGCCATGACCGCAACAAGCGGCCCCGGCGTCAGCCTCATGCTCGAGAACATCGGCTTGGCAGTGATGACCGAGGCGCCCTGCGTCATAGTCAACGTGATGCGCGGCGGGCCCAGCACCGGGCAGCCCACCATGGGAGCCCAGGGCGACGTCATGCAGTGCCGATGGGGGATGCACGGCGACGTCGAGACCATAGCCCTCGCCCCCCAGTCGGTGCAGGAGATGTACGACCTGACTGTCGAGGCTTTCAACCTCTCCGAGACGTACAGGACGCCCGTGTTTCTGCTCAGCGACGCAAACATAGGCCACCTCTACGAGAGGCTGACGATACCCCGAGAGGAGGAGCTGGCAACCGTGGAGCGGAAAAGGCCTACGGTGCCTCCCTCCGAGTACCTCCCCTACAGGGCAGATGAGTCACTGGTGCCCCCAATGGCCGTCTTCGGTGAAGGATACAGGTTCTACTCCACCGGGTTGACCCACGACGAGCGAGGCTACCCCGACATGTCCGTGGAGACCCAGGACAAGCTTGTCAGGCGGCTATGCGACAAGATAAGGCGGAACACCGACAAGATAACCAGGACGGAGGCGTTGATGACGGACGACTGCGATGTGCTGGTGGTCGCATACGGCATAACGGCGCGTTCGGCGGCGAAAGCCGTTAAGCAGGCCCGGGGCAGCGGCTTAAAGGCGGGTCTGCTGAGGCTGGTTAGCCTCTGGCCGTTTCCGGACAGGTTAATCGAGGAGACGGCGGAGGACGCCGAGGCAGTTGTCGTCGCTGAGATGAACTACGGCCAGCTGGTGAGAGAGGTCGAGAGGGCGGTGAAGCCCAAGCCGGTGCGCTTCCTACCGAAGCTCGGGGAGAACCCCCACACCCCCGGAGAGATACTTGAAGCCATAAGGAGGGCCGATTCTTGACGGAGGAGATGGAGCACCGGCTAAGCGACTACCTCCGCATGGATAGGCTGCCCCACATATGGTGCGCCGGCTGCGGCCTGGGAATCATACTCCACAGCTACGTGGAGGCCATCCAGGAGCTAGCCATGGACCTAGACAAGATCGTCACCATATCAGGGATAGGATGCGCCGGCAGGGCCTCCGGCTACGTCAACACGGACGCGTTCCACACCACCCACGGCAGGGCCCTGCCCTTCGCCACAGGCGTCAGCATATCCCGGCCCGACCTGAAGACGGTGGTGATAAGCGGCGACGGCGACCTCTTCGCCATAGGGGGCAACCACCTCATCCACGCAGCCAGGAGGAACGTGGACATGCTGGTGATCTGCAGCAACAACTTCAACTACGGCATGACGGGGGCCCAGTATGGACCAACGACCCCGCCTAACACGAGGACACCCACCAGCCCATACGGGAGCATAGAGAACCCGTTCAACCTGGTAGCACTCGTTGCGTCCTCCGGAGCCACCATGGTGTCACGGTGGACGGCCTTCCACGTATACCACCTAAAGAACGCGATAAAGAGGGGGCTCCAGAAGAAAGGCTTCAGCTTCATCGAGGTCATAAGCCCCTGCACCACCGGGTACGGGAGGCTCAACAGACAGACCCCCGTAGAGATGATGAGGCAGCTGAGAGACAACACCAGGATAAAGAAGGTCCATCCGACGGAGGCCACCATCGACCTCCACAAAGAGATAATAATCGGAGACTTCGTCGACGTGAGGAAGCCGACCTACGGCGAGATACTCAGGGAGCTGGAGGCGAAGGCGAGGTGAATCGTAGAGAGACGAGGATAGCCGGCTTCGGCGGGCAGGGTGTCATAACGGCGGGCTACGTACTGGCGAACGCGGCGGCGATACACGACGGACAGTTCGCCCTCATGTCCCAGAGCTATGGCCCGGAGGCCCGCGGAGGATCATGCAAATCAGACGTGATAACCTCGGATGAGCTCATCGACTACCCCAAGGTAACGAGGCCCGACTGCCTCGTAGCCATGTCCATAGACGCGTTCGCCACCTACGCCGACTCGGTGAAGGACGGAGGCGTGATCGTATACGAGGATAGCCTCGTGGCCATCCCGGAAAAAAGCATGGACCCGGAGAAGAGCTACTACGGGGTACCCGCCGTGGCGACGGCGAACGAGGTGGGCAACAAGCTGGCGGCGAACATGGTTATGCTCGGAGCCGTCCAAGCACTCACAGGCGTCGTTGAACCCGAGGCCCTCGCGGCCTCGATAATGGATCGTTTCCCCAGACGAAAAGAGCTCAACCTACAAGCCCTTCAGAGGGGGATCGAGCTGGGCACCTCCCGCGACTAGACGAGGAGGCTGTGATTCTCCTTCAACGTGTTCAAGACCAGGTGAGTCTCGGTGCGTTCAACGTGAGGCATCTTGGTGATGTTCTTGGTGAAGTCGCTAAGCTTCTGTCTCGTCTTGAACTTGGCGACGACCATGATGTCCGACGCCCCCGTCACGTTGTATAAGGCTATCGTCTCGGGGTAGGCGGCGATCTTCTCCCCCACCTCCAGCGTCATCCCCCCGGAGACGGTGATCTCCGTTATGGCAGTCAGCTCGTAGCCTAGTCTCTCGTGGTCAACCTGGACTGTGTACTTCTTTATCACCCCGTCCTCCTCCAGCGTCTTCACCCTGGAGGCTACGGTGCCGCTGCTTACGCCTATGCGCCTCGCGACCTCTCTATAGCTGAGACGAGCGTCTCGGAGTAGCTCCCGGAGAACGTCTACGGAGGTTTCATCGATCATTGTTCCTCTTGTTCATTTGATGAAAAAAACGGTATATACGGTTATCGTTTGAATAGAAAAGCCTGGTATTTACCCTGTTTATGGATCAAATAAATGGTTGAGTGGCGTTAAGGCTAGTACTCGACGGGGATGGTCTGCATTAGCTCGAAGAGCCTGAGGAAAGCCTTGCTGTACCTGATGATGGCGCTCATGTTGCCCTTGAACTGGAGCTGCCTCGTCATTATGGCGTTGCTGCCGTCCAGCTCGCCCTTGTTGACCTGGGTCCATATGCTGTACAGGCCCTCCAAGGTGAAGTCCGTCTTCTCGCCTTCGCCCAGCTCCCTGACCTCCGTGATCTCGCCGTCCACGAACTTGACATAGACGTCGGGGAGGGCGTCATTGTCGGTGACCCTGTAAGTGAAAGTGGCGTTGAACATCCTGGTCTTTATGCCGAACTCCTCGTCGGAGTTGGCGACCTCTTGACACTTCTTCCAGTAGTCTAAGCTAAGGAATTGAACCATGTCAATGCACCTAATCGTCGAAAAAGGGTCCTAGACAGAATAAAACACTTACTGATCAGTGCCTAGCCGGCGAAATCCCTGAGCTGCGGGCCCTCTCGGTCACTCATATATACTGGATGAGAGTACTTCATTGGATATCTATGAAGAACCTGCTCAAAGAAAAGATCAGGCGGGGCGAGAACTGTGTCGGCACCTTCGTCGAGCTGGGCCACCCCGACATCACCGAGATACTGAGCCGCCAGGGTTTCGACTGGCTCCTCATCGACGGAGAGCACAGCCCCATTGGCTTCGAGACCATGGAGAGGATGCTCCGAAGCATG
>Ga0315532_1001210_pt1 | contig 19708 bp, 10 predicted proteins | sample SalMarWE160370MG_FD_203082 | JGI IMG/M metagenome (GOLD analysis project Ga0315532, IMG submission 203082) | Salt marsh sediment microbial communities from the Plum Island Ecosystem LTER, Massachusetts, United States - Salt Marsh Sediment WE1603-70 ... | reverse complement strand
TCAACCAATAACACTATTGAGGAGGTAAGCTCTGTTGTTATTGACAGTAAGTATGACAGGTTTGAAATCCACAATCTGAATAATATTGTGGCTGAGTCAGCTTACACAGCCTACAAGATAGGCAACCTCTCTAAAAAGCTGGATATTGAAACCAAGTATGGTTCAATTGATGTTGATAATGTAGAAGCCGGGTTTGATATGGTCCGCGCAGATGTCGGGTATAGCTCCGTTAAGATAAGTTTCGATAAGGCAGCATCATATAAGCTCAAGGCAGAAACCAGGTACTGCGGATTTTCATTCAATGAAAGCAATGCAGATATTACTCAAAGGATACAGGAATCTAATTCAATGTACATTGAAGCAGTAATAGGTAATGCTAACACGAAATCAGAAGTTAACATAAATTCTAATTACGGATCAGTAAAGCTGTACTAACGGCAAACGACTAACGACGAACGACTAACGATATAAGGCGAGAGAAGAAATTCTCTCGCCTTTTTAGAGCCACTTAGCCTATATTATCAAACTTCACCCCCATCACCAGCACATCATCTACCTGCTCTATTTCGCCCTTCCATTCAACAAAAGCCTTTTCAAGCATTTCTTTTTGTTCATGCATGGGTTTTTTATGTTCTTGCAGCAACATTTCCCTGAAAGCCCTATACTTGAATTTTTTCCCTACAGGACCGCCAAACTGGTCGACATAACCATCAGAGAACAGGTAGATAATATCCCCTGCCTGTAACTTTAAGCAGTGGTTTGTGAAAGGTTTATCAGACGAACGGTGTATACCTATGGGCATTTTGTCAGCATCTATTCTTGTAATCTCATTATCCCTTATTAAATACACAGGGTTATTTGCCCCTGCAAAGTCAAGGGTATTAGCTTGTTTATTATACAGACAGAGTGCGATATCCATGCCATCCTGTGTTTCACCTTCCTCACCTCTTTGCTTCAGTGACTTTATTACTTCTTCCCGGAGCTGGTTCAGGACGTTGCCGGCATTATTATATTTCCTTGAATTGATTATGTCATTCAGGTAAGCATTACCAAGCATGCTCATAAAAGCGCCGGGCACTCCATGTCCCGTGCAATCGGCAGCAGCAAAACAAAACATATGATCTTTCTTCTGCCCCCAGTAAAAATCTCCACTGACAATATCTTTTGGTTTAAACAAGATAAAATTTTCAAGCTTCCACTCGTCAAAAAAATTAAGGGAAGGCAAAACAGCAGTCTGGATCCTGCTGGCATATTCAATACTATCTGTAATCGAACGGTTTCTTTCCTCGATAATATCTTTCTGTGCAGATATTTCATTCTTCTGCTCTGACAGGATAATATTTTTTCTTCTTGACGATATAAAGCTTCCCATTATCAGTATAACAATTATTCCAAGCAGCACAGCCATCCAGATAGCCCTTTTCCTGGCCTCATGTTCCTTATCAATTTCCAGTTGCTGCTGTCTTATCTCGCTTTCCTGCAGCTGGTTTTTTCTTAAAAGTTCTTTTTCTTCATTCTCCTGCCTGAGTAGTTCAAGCCTCTGTATTGCCCTTTCCTGTTCAAGGTTACGTATTTCCTGCTGCTGCATTTCCCTGTTATGCCTTTCCCTGGCCAGGGCAATCGACTGCTCCAGTCTTTCACGCTCCGAGCGTTCCAGTTCACGTTCTCTTTCTATTAACTGAAGTTCATTTTCCCTCTTCTCATTCTCAACTCTCAGTTTATCAATCATCACATCCTTCAGCTCTTCATCTGCAAGGCTTAAAAGCATCTGTTGCTCAAGGTTCTCAAGGTCGGTGCGCCGTCTTTTATCAGCCTGTTCCGCCAGTCTTTCTTCAAGCAGTAAAGAATCACGCAATGAAAGGTATTTTTCATAATATTCAAGAGCCTTCACAAAGTCGTTACCTTCCTCAAGAACATCGGAATAAGTAAGGTAACTTTCCTGCAGCACCTGGAAGTTTGATGATATCTTCGCTGACTCAATGGCTGCATTGCAATAATAACCAGCATGATAATAATCTTCTCTATTCTTACTTACAACAGCCAGGATATGTTCAAGCCGGGCCTGACCGCTTTTATCATTGTATTTTTTTGCTTCGTCAAGTGCTTTCTCAAAGTAAATGGTGGTCATCTCCCCGTTATCCATATTCTGGTAACATATTGCCACATTTGTATATTCCTCATTGGCTCCCTCACCACATTCCCCCAACACTTTGGCTGACTGCAGGTAATAATCTATTGCAGCAGGGTAATCTCTTTGTTCAAAACAGACCAGTGCCATTGAATTATAAGCTTCTGCAAGGCTGATACTTTTATCCGCCGGTTCAAGTAAATCAATAAGCTGTTCTATGCAAAGCCTCGTATCACTATAATTATCAAGCCCTAAGCCACAAGCCGTAAGACCAAAACGTGAATTAATAACTGAAGCAGTGTCACCTTTCCCGATTGCCAGCTCTTCTGATTTCCTGAACCATGATATCGCTTCCTTGTATAAATTATCTCTGAAATAAGAAATTGCGGCATTATAGGAAGTGGTTATCATATTTCCAGGCACACCACTTTCATACAAATTGTATTGCTTGATGTAATATTCGGCTGATTTATTAAAGACACCGAAGTCATAATACTTTGAGGCAAGGAATGAGTATATACCAGCCACCCTGGTATCCATGTTCAACGATTCATAAATATCCCTGGCTTTCAGGTAATACATCAGTGTCAGTTCCCAGTTATTAAAAAACCAATCGTATATTTCTCCCAGCATATAATAGCTGTCGGCTTCAATTTCTTCAAATCTTTGTTCAACCGCTATTTTAAGAGTACTTTCCAGTACTGCCATGGCAATGTCGTACTGTTGTGAATTTTTCAGTTCCCCTGCCAGCGTAAGCATTTCCATTGCTTTCAGCGAATCCTGTTCAATGGAAATACTGTCCTGCTGAACCATTTGTGCCCCCAGGAAGAACTGGAAAGGCAAAAGCAAGCCTGAAACCAGTGTTAATATTTTAATTATACGTTTCAATTCCATACATAAGTAATTCCAAACCTAATATTCCTTCCAAGCTGCGGGTTATAAGGTAATCCATAATTCTTACTCATCCCTATCCCTCCATATTTCTCATCAAACAGGTTATTTACTTTTACAAACATACTCAGGCTATTGTTGAAACTGTACCTGGCCAACATATCCATTGTATAATATCCGTCGGCCTTACTGAATATCTCCTCGTACAGTTCTTCAAAGGGAATTATCACCCTGAGCCAGTTAGATTCCCATATACCTGATATATTGATATACAGGTTATTTAAAGGCTCCAAAGATATATTCAACTGTCCGAAATGTTTGGGTGTAAGAGTAAAGTCAGATAAGAAATCACCGGCGATCTGAAAGATATCAGGGAATGATTCACTTGATTTGGCAAAGGTTAGGCTCAGTTCAGCATCCAGGTTTATTGACTCCACGATACCCATCCACCCGATTGTAGTCTGCAGTCCATACAGCCTTGCAACCGAATTCTCCATATTAGCTTTTACCATTACCGTTGAGGTATCTGTCTCAGCAAATGCCAGGGGCAGGCTCTGCTCATTTACAGGCACATTTTTATCATAAATAAGGTTCTGTATTTCATTATAATACAGTGACAGATCAAGTTTAATTTTTTTGCTTAATTTCCTTACAAATCCAAGCTCAACTGACATATATTTTTCAGGCAACAATCCGGGGTTGGGTATTGCCATATACCTGAGACTATCGTGGTTTGATCCTGTTCTGTAAGCCAGTGACTGCCATGCAAGTGATGAGGGTGGAGCCTTAAAGGCAAAGCCAAGTGAAACTCTGAAACTGGCCTTCTCGTTTGCTATATACATGGCTGCTATACGGGGACTCAAACTCGTCTTATAAATAGAATTATTATCATACCTGAAACCGCCCATGATCCTGAATTTGTTTATTGAATAATAAGCCTGTGCAAAAGCGGAGAGGTTATGAAATGTTACAGGGTTAAAACCAAAATTACCTGACAGTGTATCTATCAGGTCTATTGTTTTACTAAATGACACGTAATCCTTTGGATCGAAAGGTTTGTCAAGGTAACTGGTTTGCGGCAGGTTACCTGAATACTGGTATGTTAAGCCTCCCACTATTTCAAGCTTATCTAAAGGTACCACCGTAACAATTTCCTCAAGCAGTAAATCATTGCTGGCCGAATACCTGTAAAAAAGATCTGAATATTCAACAAAGGTCAGCGATTGGCTTGAACTATTATCCATACGGTAATTCAGGGCCGAAAAGTTGGTTGTGGTGATAAATCCGGGTGTCCATTCCTTATTATGACTGAGTGTTGTGCGTCTTATACTTTCACCCCAGTAGCTCTGAGGATTGTCATACTTATAAAGGTATCCCGACAGTCCCAGTGAACTATGACCCCGCCTGTACATATTGGAAAATGAAAAGGAAAAATCCCTGAATTTGAGATCAAGCCCCAGCATATTACTTTCGGATGGCAGCTCCTCAATCTGTGGCAACAGTAACTCACCGGAATAATTCACAGGGTATTCCGTGGCAATGAAGTCTTGTGGATTAATCCCGTTCTGTCTCAACAGGCTCTCAGTAATCTCCAGGGGAGTATAAGTCACCCCGCCTATATCATAATCCTTACCTGTACTCTGGAGGTAATGCAGGGGATTATAAATATACTCATACCCTGACTTGATATTCATATCATTGAAGCCTGTTTTTCCACCGTAGAAACTATACTGAAGAATATTTTTATTCCTTCCTGCCTTTCCTCCAACCATGAAGTTAAAGCTCATGTAATCATTTTGTCCCAGCGATATATCCCCGGCAGCAAACGTTCCCCTGTCTGCTTCCCTGGTAATGATATTTATAACACCCGATACAGCATCGGCACCATATATTGCAGCGGAGGGTCCGTATACTATTTCTATTCGTTCAGCCTGCCGTACAGGCAACTGGGACAAAACAGGCATACCATTAACAACTGATGGTTTCACCGGCATCCCGTTAACAAGTATCTTGGTATACATATTCCCTATTAAACCTCTCAGCTGGAATATTTCACCCAGTTCTCCTGATCCCGGCTGGGATACACGTAGACCAGGCAGTCGTTTAAGCACATCTGTTAACGATGTGTACTGGTTTTTCACTATCTCTTCCCTGTCTACCGTATATATAGTGATTGGCAATTCGTCAGGGTTTTTGTTGCTACGGCTGGCCGATACTACGTTGACATCTATTGTGTCCTCAGGGAACAACAGGTCATCTGTTCCCAGGTTATGCTTTACAAGAGCAGAACGAAGAAGGCTGTCGGGCTGTGCAAACAGGCAGGCGGTGTATATGATACCCAGCAGCAATATTATTAGCTTCTTGATCATAAATCATAAAACTTATTAAAAGTAAGAAATATTTCATGGAAAGATAAATTGAATTCTTTCCTGAAATGTTAATTCATATATTTAAACCTTAAAAAACGAGTTATTATGAAGTATATAATTACCAAATCAGTATTTCTTTCCCTTATTACCATAATTCTGCTATCATGCAACAGCAACTACAGGGGAAAAGATGAACCCGTGAACATTCAAAAAGAATGGGCGCTGGTAATACACGGGGGAGCAGGAGTGATAACACGCGACCTTATGACACCTGAACGCGACAGCGCATACCGAAAAGTACTTACGGAAGCTCTTGAAACCGGGGGAAATATACTCTCAGGAGGAGGTAGCGCAATTGATGCGGTGGAGAAAACAATCCAGGTGATGGAAAATTCACCTTTGTTTAATGCAGGCAGGGGGGCAGTATTCACAAACAAAGGAACAAATGAGATGGATGCCGCTATAATGGATGGTTCTGATTTGAATGCAGGATCTGTTGCGGGGATAACAGATATAAAAAATCCAATCAGTGCAGCCAGGGCGGTTATGGAAAAATCTGTCCATGTGATGCTATCAGGCAAAGGGGCCTCAGAATTTGCTGTTGAGCAGGGACTGGAACAGGTTGATCCGTCATATTTCTACACCGATCATCGCTACAGGCAGCTTACCGAAGCTATAAACCGTGAAAAGAACGGCACTGTAGGTTGCTGTGCTCTCGATAAGCAAGGTAACCTTGCAGCGGGTACATCTACCGGTGGTATGACCAATAAAAAATATAACCGCATTGGTGATGCCCCTGTTATAGGAGCCGGAACATATGCAAACAATTCTTCATGTGCCGTGTCTGCTACCGGTCATGGTGAATACTTTATTCGCTGGACCGTAGCCCACGATATATCGGCCCTGATGGAGTACAGCAATATGAGTCTTAATGAAGCAGCTGATCTTGTGATAAACGAAAAGCTGGTAAAAGCAGGTGGTACCGGTGGCATAGTCGCAGTAGACAAATACGGAAATATTGCCATACCATTTAATACGGAGGGTATGTTCAGGGGGTTTGTGGACTCTGAAGGGAAGCAGGCTGTTTATATTTACAGGGACGAATAAAGCAAGGTCATAGATCCATCTCAACAATTGTTATTCCCGAACCTCCTGCTTCAACATGTTCATCGTAGTAATCCCTTACAAGGTCAACGGTTGAAAGGTATTCGCGTATCACCTGTCTAAGGATACCATCACCCTTGCCATGCAGTATCCTTACTGTAGGATATTGCACTATTATTGCCTCATCAATAAATTCCCTGACAGTGTTAAGTGCCTCTTCTGCCCTCAGGCCCCTGACATCCCTGTCGGGACTGAACCTGTTACGGCGCCTGGTAATATCCCAGTTAAGATCTGCCGGAGATGAAGGTTTTATGCTGGCCGAAGCAATTTCCTCTCCTGTTGCCCTGCGAACTTTCGCATAATTAACAGAGGTTATTATATTACCAAATGCAATTGAAACCTTATTTTTATCGGTTGATATAACCTCTCCCACCCTGTCACTGCCTTCCATAACCACTTTATCGCCTGTTTTTAAGGGGCCCGCAACTTTATCCTGTCCGGGCTTGGACTTTGGTTTTGCCCTGTCTTCAATAACAGGTATCCTCACTTTCTTCTGCTTCTCCCTTAGCTTTTTCCTCTTATCCATAATTTTCTTATCCTCTCCTTCTGCAGAACGTTCAATTCCTTCCTTAAGCTTTTCAAGTTGTTTCCTTGACTCTTTTGTTCTTTCTTTTTCAGCCTGTGCTTCCCTTATCTCTTTTATTGTTTTTTCAACAGTTTTGTTGGCTTCCACCAGAATAGCTTCAGCTTCTTCCCTGGCTCTTTTTATTATCTCTTTCCTTTCAGATTTAAGTTCTGATATCTCTTTCTCATAGCTGTTGACCAGTTCTTCAAGTTTCTTACTCTCTATTCTTATACTCTGCCTTTTCCTGTCCCAGTATCTCTTATCCCTCAATACATCTTTCAGATGTTTATCAAAATTGATATGATCTTCCCCTGCTTTTTGGGAAGCTATTTCCAGTATCTGTTCCGGCAAGCCTATTCTCCTTGCTATCTCGAAAGCAAATGAACTCCCGGGCTCTCCTATATACAGCCTGAACAATGGTTCCATACGATGATTATCAAACATCATTGCTCCATTGACTATCCCTTCTTCGGCTGAAGCAAAATGCTTGAGGTTTGTGTAATGGGTTGTAATAATCCCGAATACTCTGTTCCTGTTCAGATCACCCAGTATAGATTCTGCTATGGCACCCCCAAGTACAGGCTCTGTACCCGTACCAAATTCATCTATAAGAATCAGAGTTTTTTCATCAGCATTTCTCAGGAAATACTTCATATTCATAAGGTGGGAACTGTAGGTACTCAGGTCATTCTCTATACTCTGTTCATCACCTATATTAATAAAAAGCTTTGAGAAGATCCCGAATTCAGAACCCTGCTTCACAGGTACCGTAAGTCCGCACTGCAGCATATACTGCAGTAGACCCACTGTAGTCAGGCATACAGATTTTCCCCCTGCGTTTGGTCCTGAGATTAATAATATCCGTGCCTCTTCACCAAGCTCAATATCCAGTGGCACCACTTCCCTGCCGGGCAGATCCTCAAAAGTAAGGAAAAGAAGGGGATGCACAGCTTCTGACCATTGTAAGACAGGGCTATCATGCAGCACAGGCTTGATTGAGCCGAGCCTGCGGCCTAATAAGGCCTTGGCTCTTACCAGGTCAATTTCCCCAAGGATATCATATGATACCAGCAGATCATCAATATAAGGCCTTATCCGGTTGGTAAAATCAATGAGGATCTTTATTATCTCCCTCTTCTCGGCATATTCAAGCTCTATGATCTGGTTATTCAGGTTCACTATCTCTGAGGGCTCTATATAAACAGTCTTCCCGCTTGCCGACTGGTCATGTACCAGTCCCTTTATTTTGTTTTTATCATAAACACTTACAGGTATTACGCCCCTGCCGTTCCTGACAGCCACTGTTGTTCCTTTCTCAACAATCCCATCATTCTGTGCCTGTTTGAGTATCGATTGCATACGTTTAGATACCAATGCGCCGGACTTCTTCAGTTCAGCCCTTATACCAGAAAGCTCAGGAGAAGCATTGTCCTTTATGGCACCCTCTTTGGACATTATCCTGTTAATTGACTCAATTACAAAAGGATAAGCTTTAATACCTCTGGTTAACCTGTGAAGTTCAGGATAGGCTTTTAAATGGTCTTCATTGCTGAAAAAGTTATAGATATTCTTTAATGTAACAAGTGACCTTTTAAGATCGAATACTTCATTTATTTCAGGACAGGATCCTTCAACCTTCATTTTTTGGAGACCCGGCCGGAGATCATAAAAATGATCAAGTGGGAATTCCTGTTCCATCTCCAGTATCTTTTGAAATTCAGCGGTCTGGCTGAGCTTTTCAGTTATATTTTCCTGATCGGTACTGAAAAAGATAGCAGCAGCCTTCTCACGGCCCTGCTGTGAAAGGCATAAATCGTATATTTTGTTTCTTATACGATCAAAACCCACTTTTGCCTCGAACTCATCAGGGTAAACCATTCCAGCTAATTAATCTTTGAATGAGACAAATGTAAAGTTAATAAATGTTAAATCATACCTTCTGCAGGTCCCGGGATATTTAAATTACTAAATTTGATATTAACATAAATAAAAATCTAATACCAGTAACAATGAAGGTAAAGTATTTATTATTAGCATCATTATTGCTATTTATCCTGCCGTATAAAATCTTTTCACAGGATGAACCTGTTGACCTGAATATGGTTTACAAAATCAAGCAGGAAGGATTCAAAAATTCTGATATAGAAGAGCTGTCATTCTGGATGACAGATTTCGCAGGTCCACGATTAACTGCTTCCCATGGCAAGAAGAAAGCTAATGAATGGGCCAGTAACAGGATGAAAGAATATGGTCTTGAAAATGTAAGAATAGAAGTAGCCAGACCTTTTGACCGTGGGGGCTGGGAAAACCAGAAAACATATGTGGCCATGACTGCTCCTTATTATGTAACTTTCACTGCCAACCCCAAGGCATGGACAGGCAGTACCAGGGGGCTTATAAAAGGCAGCCCTGTTTTACTGGAAATAAACGATGAAAGTGATTTTGAGAAATACAAGGGTGAGCTAAAGGGCAAGATCGTAATTATGCCCTCCACCTCCACTTATGAGGTAAGCTTTGAGCCTCTGGCTAAACGATACACCGCAGAGGACCTCGTAAATATTGAACAGGCTAACTATGCCGATCGCAGGGGCCGCCCTGGTGATTTCAACTTTGAAGACTACAGGAGAAGAATGATGCTACAGAGGCAGGCAACTGATTTTCTGAGGGATGAAGGGGTGGCTGTCATACTTACCTCAAGCGGCGAATTTAATGTCCCGCGTTCAAGCGGTGCAAGTTATACTGCCGGTGAGGATCAGCCGGTAGCAGAATTATACCTTCCGGTAGAAGCACATGGACGTATAGTTAGATTAATGCAACATGATGTTGATGTCGAGCTTGAGATGGAAGTTAAAAACAGCTTCTATGACAGTCCGGATGTAACAAATGTAATCGGTGAAATACCGGGTACTGACCCGTCCCTGAAAGATGAAATAGTATTGATAGGTGGTCACTATGATTCATGGCACGGCGGCACAGGTGCTGCAGATAATGCTTCAGGATGTATCGTTATGATGGAAGCCATGCGAATACTTAAATCGTTAGGCATTCAGCCCAGGAGAACAATACGGATAGCTTTATGGGGTGGTGAAGAACAGGGCTTGCATGGATCAAGGGGCTATGTTGAAAAATATATCAGGGACAGGGATGGTAATATTCTTGAAGGATTTGATAATTTTGCTGCTTACTTTAACATGGATAACGGAACAGGCAAATTCAGGGGTATATATGTCCAGGAAAACGATATGGTAATGCCAATATTTGAAGCCTGGTTCAAACCCTTTGAAGACATGGGTTGTTCTACCGTAACACTCAGGAATACAAGTGGTACCGACCACCTTTCATTCGATGCACTCGGACTGCCTGCTTTCCAGTTTATCCAGGATGAGATAGAATATGACCGCGGTTATCATACTATTATGGACACCTATGAAAGGCTGGTCATGGATGACCTGAAGCATAATGCCGTGGTTGTGGCATCGCTCGCTTATCATGCAGCCATGCGGGATGAAGTACTGCCCCGCAAGCCGCAGTTGGAAAGCCTAAGTAACCAGGAGCGCCGTCGGTTCTGAAATTTAAGATGAAGATAAGTATTAGGTAATAAAGTATTTCTGAAATTGAACATTGCATCTTAAGAATTGGTTAGTATTTTTGTTTAACCAAGATCTTATAAAAAATGAAATTTCTTACTATCCCTTTAATTATTTTCCTTCTGGGACTAACCGATGCATTTGCACAGGATATTATACCTGATTCTGTTCCTTTGACATATTCAAATATTGATTATGATGTAGAAGGCCGGTTGTTCATAAATATCGCAGGAAAGAAGATATATGAAAACATTTCTGAACCAGAAATATCAATAGAGAAGATCTCAGGAAACCCAACAGGTAATGATGTAGGCATTTTATTGGATTTCGGGGATATTAATTTCGAAGGTTCACTTTACTTTGGTTTCATACCCTATGGTGATTCCAGGCACCCGCACCCCGTATATTTCAACTCATCAGCGAGGATATTGGACGGAAAAGCTTTTATTGAAATTATCAAATCCTTGAGTGGGCGCTATGACATGATTGACTGGGAGGAAAATCAGAAAGGAACCATTGGATACAGGGTTGTTAATTCCAGAGGTGATTTCCTGTACGATGGGATTGTAACTTTTAAAGGGAATGGTCCATTTGAAATAGTACCTACTATCATTGAAGGACCTTTCATAAATCTGCTGACTCATGAAGGAGTTACAATTTCATTTACAACAAATATGGAAACAAGAGCTTCGATTGAGATAAATGGAAAGCAATATAGCGGAAAGAAAGGCAAGCAGCATGAAATAAAGATAAATGGTCTTGCTCCATCCACTGAATATAAATATCTGGTCAGGTATGGTGACAATTTTCAGGAATACAGTTTCAGGACTGCTCCAATTCCTGGATCAAGAACATCATTTACATTTGCATATGCATCAGACTCCCGTAGCGGTAACGGTGGTGGGGAAAGGAATATCTACGGTACTAATTTCTATATTATGAAAAAGATAATGGCTCTGGCCAAATATTGCAATGCGTCATTCGTTCAATTCACAGGCGACCTGGTTACTGGTTACCAGGAATATAAGCAGCAGATAGAGCTGGAATATGCTAATTGGAAAAGAGCGGTGCAGCCTTTTGGTGCTTATTTCCCAATATATGTAGGCATGGGCAATCATGAGGCTCTTATGAGGGTTTTTACTGTTGAAAACAGGTGGAATATATCAATTGATAGATTTCCATTCGATACCGAATCAGCTGAGTCAGTTTTTGCAGAGAACTTCGTAATGCCGGAAAATGGACCTGTTTCAGAAGACGGGGCTACCTATGATCCTTCGTCAAAGACAGTGGATTTTCCATCATACCTTGAAAATGTATTTTATTATACTTATGATAATGTGGCTGTTGTTGTTCTGAATTCTAATTATTTCTATGCCCCCAGTACAAATATGCTTCGATACAGCAGCGGTGGTTTGCATGGTTATATAATGGACCGCCAGATGGAATGGCTTGAAAATACCATAGCCACATTGGAGGCAGATTCAAATATAGACCATATATTTATTACCATTCACACGCCATTTTTTCCAAACGGTGGCCATGTTCAGGATGATATGTGGTATAACGGAAACAACGATTACCGCCCTTATGTTGCAGGAAAGATGCTTGAAAAAGGTATAATTGAACGCAGGGACCAATTACTTGACATAATTGTAAATAAGAGCGGTAAAGTAATCGCCATATTAACGGGAGATGAACATAATTATGCAAGAACTGAAATAAGCCCTCAGATGGAAAGATATCCCGAGGCTTATTTTGCTAAAAGAATAGACCTGAAAAGAACGATCTACCAGATTAATAACGGTGCGGCAGGAGCACCATATTATGCACAGGAAGAGACACCCTGGACACCATGGGTGAGCAATTTTACCACTCAGAATGCACTTGTTCTTTTTCATGTAACTGGTAAAGAAATTAAAATGGAAGTGCTAAATCCTGACACCCTCGAAGAGGTTGACCGAATGAAATTAAGATGATGCATAGTGTAAATTATATATATTTACATAACTTATTTATATACACCACCCTATCTAAAATCTATAAAAATGAAAATCCTGAGATTCATATGTTTTGTCTTTTTGTTTTTTAGCATTACAGCCACTGCATTTAGCCAGCAGAAAGGTTATTACAGATCACCTGCAATAAGTGGGAATGAGGTAGTTTTCACAGCTGAAGGTGATCTCTGGAAATACGACCTTATATCAAAAAAAACACAGCGACTAACAACTCACCACGGCATGGAGTCCCAGTCAGCTTTCTCACATGATGGTAAATACATTGCCTTTATAGGTGAATACGAAGGACCTTCTGAGGTATATATAATACCATCAACCGGTGGTAAACCCAGGAGATTGACCTGGGAAGAAAACAGTCCTCAGATAAGCCAGTGGACAGATGACGGGAACATATTGTATTCAACTAATTACTATTCCACCCTGCCAAATGCACAGCTTCTGAAGCTTGATCCGGAATCGGCCACTTCTACCCTTATTCCCCTGGCCCAGGCCGACCAGGGGACATACACAGATGAAGGTGAACTTGTTTTCACAAGGCTGAGAAAACAGTCAAGCCATACCAAGAGATATATAGGTGGCACAGCACAGTCAATATGGAAATTCGATGGTAAAAATGAAGCTGTACACCTTACTGCAGATTATGAAGGAACAAGCAAAGACCCCATGTATTATAACGGCAGGATTTATTTCCTGTCTGACAGGGACGGGACAATGAATATCTGGTCGATGAAAAGCTCTGGCGAAGATATACAGCAACACACATTTTCATCAGGATGGGACCTTTACGAAGCAGATATGGGAAATGGCCGAATAGTATGCCAGAAAGGGGCAGATATAATATTATACGATATCAATACAGGTAAAGAAGAAACACTCGATATAGATTTGTTTTCAGACTTCGACCAGAAACGAGTGCAGTGGATAAAAGACCCAGACTCTAAAATAACTTCTGTAAACATCTCGCATAACGGGGAGGATGTTGTGATAACATCGCGTGGCAGGGTATTCAATTTCCCTGTCAACGGTGAAAGATGGTCAGAGATAACAAGGAAATACGGGGTAAGATATAATGATGCCTCTTTCCCCAGTAAAAGTGATGATATTCTTATGCTCTCCGATGAGTCGGGAGAGTTCGAAATATGGAGAGCCGGTCACCTGGGACTGGATGAGCCAAAACAGGTGACTGACGGATCAACAAACCTGATTACAGGTTATTCTGTATCTCCTGACGAAAAATATATTGCTTTCGCTGAAAAGGATAACAGGCTTTTACTATTTGACAAAAATACTGGTAAATCATCCGTAATAGACGAAAATGATTTCTCAGGTTTTAGTGATCCTCTTTCATGGTCACACGATAGTAAATGGATTGCCTATGTAAACAGTTCTGAAAACAGGAATATACAAATTAAGGTATACAGCATTGAAAACAAAGAATCTTATGCACTAAGCACTGACCGACTCGACAGTTATAACCCCCGCTTCAGTCCAGATGGCAACTGGCTGTATTTTATATCTGACAGAACATTCAATAATTCAGTTGGGAGCCCCTGGGGCAGCAGGCAGCCTGAACCCTATTTCGAGAGAACTGCAAAAATATACGCACTGGCTCTTGATGATGAGGCTGAATTCCCCTTCATGGAGGAAAACGAGTTAAAGGAAAAGGAGGAAGAAAACAAGAAGGGAGAAGAAAACAAAAAGGAACAGGCAGTGAAAGTTGATTTTACAGGCCTGGAAGGAAGACTTTATGAAGTGCCCGCAGGCGCTGCAAATTATCGTGATTTCTATGTCACCGAATCCCATATAATATGGATGCAGAGCTCACCGGGATCCAGGGGTGGTACCGTTCAATCGCTTAAAATAAACAATGAACCTGATAATAAACCAAAAACCCTGGCAAACGGCATAAGCAGCTTCGCCGTATCCGGAAATGGTAAAAAAATATTACTAAGGAACAGGAGTGGCATATTTATCATGGAAACCACTGCTTCCAAACTCGATACATCAGAACATAAGCTGGAGATAAATAACTGGGCATTTAATATTGACCCTGTTGAAGACTGGAAGCAGATGTTCAAAGATGCATGGCGAATGGAGAGGGATTATTTCTATGATCCAAACATGCACGGACTGGACTGGGATGCTGTTTATGAAAAATACAGTGCATTACTTCCACGGGTGACAGACAGGTACGAGCTCGATGACCTGATGGCCCAGATGATATCTGAATTATCCACACTGCATATGTTTGTCAGGGGCGGAGATAAGCGAACACCACCTGATAATATATCAATGGGGCACCTGGGTGCCGACTTACATAAGGATGCTTCATCAGGATTGTTTATAATAGATCATATATATATGACTGATCCGGATTATCCCGGAGATATGTCACCACTGACCAGGCCCTGGCTTGATGTCAGGGAGGGTGATGCAATAGTAAATATTGACGGTATTGATGTAAAGACGGTATCCTCTGTAAATGAACTTCTGGCAAACAAGGCAGGTATGCAGGTTAGAATTGAATTCAGGAAGCCAGATGGTACTGTATACAAAGAAATAATCAAACCCCTGAGCTCACGGAATTTTTCAGATATAAGGTACAGTGAATGGGAATATACACGCAACCAGGAAGTTGATGAAAGGAGCGACAACAGGATAGGCTATGTTCACCTGAGGGCCATGGGAGGAAATAATTATACCGAGTGGATAAAAGGCTTCTATCCCAACTATCGCAAGGAAGGATTAATAATCGATGTAAGGCATAACCGCGGGGGCAATATCGACAGCTGGGTACTGGAAAAATTGCTGAGAAAAGCATGGTTTTTCTGGGCGCCCCGGGCCGGCAAGCCATACTGGAATATGCAATATGCTTTCAGGGGACATATGGTTGTACTTATTGATGAGAATACGGCTTCTGACGGTGAAGCATTTGCCGAGGGCTTCAGAAGGCTTGATATGGGTGATCTGATCGGTACAAGGACCTGGGGAGGTGAAATATGGCTTTCACAACGTAACAGGCTCGTAGATGAGGGGATAGCTACAGCAGCTGAAAATGGAGTATATTCACCAGAAGGAGAATGGTTAATAGAAGGATATGGAGTGGTACCAGACATAGAGGTTGATAACCTGCCCCACGAAACGTTCAAAGGCAGGGATGCTCAACTGGAGGCAGCAATTGAACATCTAATGCAACTGATGGAAAAAGAGCCGGTGATGATCCCTCCCATCCCGGAAAGACCTGATAAATCATTTGAGTATAAGTAATATATAACTTATATTCAGATAAATACAACAAAGCCGGGAACATAAATGTCCCGGTTTTGTTTTAGTATTAAATTATATCCGGAAATGACTATACCTGACAAAATAAAAGGATACGGATTTGCTTTCCTGGCAACTGTATCCATGGCCAATGTATATGTTTTCAGTAAAGCTGCTTTGAATGAACTCAGCCTGTACCAATTTGGTTTTTACTGGTTTGGATTGGCTATAGTCTGGAATATATTGTATGCGGTGTCAACAGGTAAATGGAAGATTATCAGGAGGCTGGGAAAGAAGGAATACCGTATACTCTTTGTGCTGGGAATGATTGAGCTATTTGGCACCATCCTGTTCTTCATGTCAATTGAGAAAGCAGATGATCCGGCTATTATGTCTTTTCTTCAGAACATGGTACCCCTGTTTGTAATTTTAATGGGTGTTACATTACTGGGTGAACGTTTTACTGTTCTCCAGTTCTCGGGTATGCTTATCACGCTAACAGGGGCCTTGGTAACCAGCTTTACCGGCAATATATCTGAGAAAGGTTTTTTTGTCCCGGGAACGGGTCTAATGCTGGCCTCAACCGTTTTCCAGGCCACCACTATAATCATATCAAAAAAATACATTAAAAATCTTAACCCCGGCTTACTGGCCACCAACAGGTCGGTTTACCTTTTTCTTACTGCCTTTATACTTATGCTCGTTAAAGGAGAATCCTTCCTGTTATCAGGTGCGGCCCTTTTTAATGTCAGTTTCGGTTCTCTGTTAGGACCATTCCTCACGGCAGTCTCGATGTATTCGGCACTCAAATTCATAGAGGCCTCCAAGTCAACAATCATCCAGAGTTCAAAAGGCATTTTCGTGATCATCGGAGCATGGATGTATTTCAGGACCATACCCGAGAGTTTCCAGGTTATAGGTGGCATCATAACCATCATAGGAGTAATAATCCTCATCACAGCGAGGGATTACAAGGTTAAGGTTCCTTCCTTAGCCAAAGCTTCGGAGGGTAGAAAAGGCTGAGGCTGAGGCTAAGGCTGAGTCTAGTTCATATGCTGGTGCGAATCTTACTCATCCTGCTGGCACGGATCTCCAGATCCGTGCCGCAGGGATTCGTCGAGCTCGTCACCTTCGCTTGCTTTCGCAACCTCAGGTTCCTCGGCTTCAGCTTTGACCTCCGAAGCTTTGCGAAGGAGGGACTCGTGCCAAAATATTGTTAACTGTTGAATCTATACCCTTGTTTTCAGGATAATTTCTTACCTTTATAATTGGAATAAATTTCTCACTGTAATAAACACATGTGCTGTATGAAAACAATCAAGCTCATAAGGCAAAACCATCATGGTAGAAATTGCATTTTTATTTACTGTGAAAACGATCCTGACTTTAACAGGATGATCAGGAATTATCCGGGAAGAAACTGGAGTCGTTCCAGTTCAGCCTGGTATGTGCCGGACTGCGAGGGATCAGTAAGAAATATTATCGCATATTTCAAGGAGAATTTCAGGATTGATGCTACAAACCTTCACAGATCTAAAAGGACTGTGGATAGCGGATTCCGCGAAAATCATGTTTCGCCTTCCGGTTATCTTGATCCGGTAAGAATGACTGTTGATACAACAAAGGGTAAGCTGGTAATCAAATTCATGGGCAGATACGACAAAAAATGGATATCTGAATTAAGGCAATACGGTAGGCCATATTATGATCCGGTTAAAAAAGAGTGGTATTTATCGGCAACCAGGGTAATTATTGACTCCTTATCTGACTATTTTAATAATGAGGGAGTGCAGCTTATTTTAAAGAAAGCTGTTAAACCAGCGGCTTTTAAAGAGACACGTAAAAATATTATTAACAAGATAAGACAGAGAGAGTTACCTGAGGATATAAATAAAAAGATAAAAGACTTTGGCTATTTTCTGCAGCAGCAAAGGTACAGCAGGCATACTTTGGATTCATATCTTTCACATTTAGAATTATTTTTCAAATATTTTCATAGCCTTAATCCGGAAGAACTAACTAATGAGAATATATCAGAGTTTATGGAATCGGTTATAATAAAGCAGGGATATTCTGCTTCATTTCAGAACCAGTTATTATCTGCCATAAAAGCCTATTATTATTACCATGGGCATGGCAGGTTAAATCTTGAAGAGATAAAGCGACCGAGGAAAAGCAAGCCATTGCCCCAGGTATTATCAAAAGAAGAAGTCACCAGGATACTGCAATCGACCAGGAATATCAAGCACAGGTTATTACTGTACATAATATATTCATGTGGGTTAAGGCGCAGTGAGGTAATAAATATCAAATTAAGCGACTTAAACAGGGACAGGAAGACATTGCATATCCGGTCAGGAAAAGGGAATGTTGACCGTGTTGTGCCTGTATCGGACAAGGTCTGGAGCAAGCTGGATGAATACATTGCTGCTTTTAAACCAGGTGAATATTTATTTGAGGGACAGAATGGAGGGAAATATTCAGCAGGGAGTGTGTATCATGTCTTCTGTCAGTCTGCAAAAAGGGCTGGTATAGACAAGGATTTGGGTGTCCACAGTTTGCGACACAGTTACGCGACTCATTTACACGAAGGGGGTGTTGACATCAGGTATATCCAGGAACTGCTTGGTCACAAGAGCAGCAGGACGACAGAGATATACACACATGTAAGCAGGCGTAACTTACTTAATATAAACAATCCCCTGGATGATCTGGAAGTACAGTAGAAAGCCGGTAATAATATATAATAAATAGTATGATTGTTCAGTCAATTATATTCAATTTTTATTATCATACACCCAGAAATTGAACAATATTTTATAACTTTCATAATCATAAAAACAAGTTGAACCTCATTCGGGAGACTGACAGCAAGCAGTCTCCCTTACGCGTCTTCCGCGCTAACGCGCTCCTGAATCCGCTAATGAGGTTCAACGGCTCGGGGAATAAAAATCGCTTTGCCTGACGGCAATTAAAAGGAAGTGATATTACAAATTGTTAACTTTAACACGAACAAGGTTCAACAAAGGATATATGTAATGTAAAAAGCGATTTTTAGTGCAGTTCTCAAAGCTCTCTTTTACTAGCGTAAAATCGCTTTTTAAACTACACATATCCCCGAGCCGTTATGTGGCATTATCTGAAAAAAATGAAGTCAATATTTTTTATATTTATTCTTGTTTGTTTTTCGATTTCTACTATCCATGCACAGTCTGACAGTGACTCTATTAAAAGCATATTTGTTATTGCTGAATTAATGCCAGAATGCAATATTTCCAAAAATCAATTAGAAGAAGTTCTTAATAATTCAATTAGCGTTTCAGAAGCCGGATTCTCAAATGATGATTTTATAGAAATCCTTTTCATAGTAACCTGCAATAACGAAGATGTTATGTATAAAATAATTCAGCCTGAAGAAAAAGCTTCTAATACAAAGTTGCTTAAGATTATTCAAAATAATACAAGCTGGACGGCTGGTCAACAAAGAGGTAGAAATGTTGATTGCCGGATAAGTATGCATATTCTTGTAAGTAAGGGCAAGTTCAATTTACTCGATGAAAAAGAATTGAAAAAATATTATAGGAAGAAAAAATAACGCCACATAATAAGTAGGACTCTGAGCGGTCTGCAAGACCCAGCGAGGAGTCGGTGTTGAACTACACCCGCCGGGCTACAAGCTATGTACTTATCGGGCCTTTTTAAGGTTTTTAAAATTATAACGGAAG
>Ga0315532_1001198_pt1 | contig 19875 bp, 21 predicted proteins | sample SalMarWE160370MG_FD_203082 | JGI IMG/M metagenome (GOLD analysis project Ga0315532, IMG submission 203082) | Salt marsh sediment microbial communities from the Plum Island Ecosystem LTER, Massachusetts, United States - Salt Marsh Sediment WE1603-70 ... | reverse complement strand
TTGCATTGGTGAATTTGGAGTATAGGCTTTAGCCGGAGTTCAGGCGTCAAATCCGGCTAAAGCCTCGATTCCGAAATCACTGACTTGAAAGGCCCGCCCATGCACCGCATCTACAATCCGCCATTCGCAATTCGCAATTCGCAATTCGCAATTCGTAATTCGCAATTCGCCATGCTGTTCCTTCTGCTCGTCACGGCCTGGCTCTATGCTCCTGCCCTGGGCTTCGGCTTTATCTGGGATGATCCGCTCTGGTATGGCCGCGTGGTGGGGAGACCGGTGGGGGAACTCATCAGACCCATGCCCGACTACCACTTCTACCGGCCGGCGCTGGTGCTCTATAACCGCCTTTTCCTGGGGCCGGACAATACCCTCGCCGCCCCCCTGTTACACGCCGCTCAGATTGGGTGGCATCTGCTCAACGTCGCCCTGGCCTATGCGCTCAGCCGTCGCCTGGGGCTGGGGAACTGGACGGCGGTGGCGGTGGGAGGGCTGGTGGCCTGGTATCCTTTCTCGTACCAGGCGGTGGCCTGGGCCGCGCCTGCACAACCGATGGCGGCGGCGCTGCAAAATGGAGCATGGCTGGCCTACTTCGAGGCCCGCCGCCGGCAAGCGGGCCATCGTTTGGCGGCCGGCCTGAGCCTGTTGCTCTTCCTGGCGGCCATCACCGTCCAGGAAGGCGCAGCGGCTTTGGCTTTCCTGCCACTGCTCGTAGAATGGATGCTGCGCCGACGAAGCGCTGGCAGGGCGGGCTGGTGGCTCGCACTGGCCTACCCCCTCATCGCGGCCGGGTTTGGGCTGCTCTGGCTCCGCATCCCCCGCGAAGCAGGCTACACTGCCCTGACCTTCGAAAGGCCGGCGGCATTGTATTTCCTCCAGGGCCTCATATTTCCCCTGCTCGGGCGTCCGGCCGGCTACGAGCCCGGCCAGACCGTTGCGCCGGGGATACTGCTGGCGCTGGCCGGGCTGACACTCGGCGGGCTTCTCGTCGCTTCGTGGCGCGCCCGACGGGACCGTCAGGCTCTGTTCGGGATGGCCTGGGCCTTGCTGGGACTCGCACCCTCCGCCGCCGGGTTGCGGTACAGTTACGTGAGGATGGGGTCCCGGCTGTTCTACTACGCGAGCCCTGGCGTGGCGCTGCTGTGGGCCTGCGCCCTCCTGCCACCCTTGCGAAGGTTGCAAACAGCGATGGCGACAGGGCGATCTCCGATGAACAAAGATGCTTCTGGTCTGAAATCTGCTTACAAACCTTCGCAAGGGTTCCGTCGCCTGTGGCGGACCGGGGGGGCCGTGCTGCTCAGCCTCATCGCCCTCCAGAGCAGCCTGTTACTGGCCGGTTTCCAGCACATGTACACCGCCGGCATCGCCCACCTGGACGAACTGATCCAGGCCGCCCAAGCCGGAGAAGATCGCATGCTCTTCGTCAACTTCCCCGACCGCTACGCACCCAGACGTCCCCCTTACCCCCTGGGCTACTGGGGTGTAACGCTGGCCCCCGTTTCCGTGGAACTGGGGGCTTTCCTGGCCATTGTCACAGGCGAACGTCCCCAAACCACCTCGCGCAGCATGCCCTGGATAGACACGGGGGCACGGGAGGCCGGTCCCTACCAGATAAGCCTGCGGGGAGTTATCACACCGCCCGATCAACTCTACCAACTGGCCCACCAGATGGACGCGGTCTACCTATCACGCCACTTCCCTGACGGCACCTTCGCACTCCAGTGGGCCGGCGCCGTCACTCCCGCTCCATCCATCTCGCCCACCGACCCTGCCTCAGCCTGCCATCTGGCGGCCTTTGGGCAGACGCTTTGTCTCCAGGCGGCCCAGGCCGACCTGCGGTCCGGGCGACTGGACCTCACTCTAACCTGGCTCAGTCTGTCGGCGGCGCAGCCCCACGACACTATCTTCGCCCACGTGGGCCCGGCCGGTCACCCCCCCATCGCCCAGGCGGATGGCGACGCCTGGCGGGGCATACTCCCCCTGACCGTCTGGCAGCCGGGCGACACGATCCGCGAACGACGCACCATCCTGTTGCCAGAAAAAACGCCCCCGGACCAACACGAGATACGGATCGGGGTCTACAACCGGATCACCGGCGAGCGTCTGCCTGCCACGACGCCGCAGGGCGAATCGCTGCCCGATAACGCGGTCATCATTGACTATCTCCCATGAGATAGTCAGAGATTATGTGCTTGGATGCGTGAAGCCGCACCGGCCTGAAGCGCCGGTGCTGGGTTGCCTCTTACCGGTATAGAAAACCACCCAGCACCACCTGTTTACGGCAGTGCTGGGCTCAAGCACATAATTCGAGACTACGTCCCTCCCAGAGATAGTCAGAGATTATGTGCTTGGATGCGTGAAGCCGCACCGGCCTGAAGCGCCGGTGCTGGGTTGCCTCTTACCGGTATAGAAAACCACCCAGCACCGCCTGTTTACGGCGGTGCTGGGCTCAAGCACATAATTCGAGACTACGTCCCTCCCAGAGATAGTCAGAGATTATGTGCTTGGATGCGTGGAAGCCGCACCGACCTGAAGCGCCGATGCTGGGTTGCCTCTTACCGGTATAGAAAACCACCCAGCACCGCCTGTTTACGGCGGTACTGGGCTCAAGCACATAATTCGAGACTACGTCCCTCCCATAGCTCGAATCTGCCATCGGCCCATTTGCCACCTGCCATAGGTTGGTGGTATAATTCAACCGGGTACAGCCCATGCCAGGAGGCGGATAATGATTGAGGTAAAGATAGACAGTATCCAGGTAAGCCTGACGTCGGAGCACCGCGTGATCATCCTCAAGGACATCAAAACCGAGCGGTACCTGCCAATATGGATCGGGCCTTACGAGGCGGATGCCATCACCATCCGGTTGCGAAGCGTCGAGGTCACCCGTCCTCTGACCCACGACCTGCTCAACAACGTCATTGCCGAGATGGGCGGTGAGGTCTCCCACATCGTCGTGGATAACCTGCGCAACGACACTTTCTACGCCAGCATCAGCGTGAACCTGAATGGGCGACAGTTGAAGATCGACTCGCGGCCCTCCGACGCCATCGCACTGGCCGTGCGCGCCAACATCCCCATCTTCGTTGAAGAGGACGTTATGGCACAGGCCGGCATCACCCCAGAAGCAGACGTCGGCGAGGAGACGGAAAGCGAAGAACTGTCGGCCTTCCGCGACTTCATCAGCACCCTCGACCTGGATGACCTGCCCTTACAATAGCCCCCCGTAATCGCTCACCATGAAGCCCCTGACGAAGTCGGGGGGAGCAGTCACAGCACCCCCAAGAGAAGCCCCTGACGAAGTCGGGGGAGCAATCACAGCGCCCCCAAGACTGGATCAAGCCGCGCATCTCAGGATGGGGGAACGACGTGAGGAAGAAATATGGCCATTCCCGACAAGATGATCCCCCACAACGTCGAGGCTGAGGAGGCGGTGCTTGGCTCCCTCCTGATTGACCCAGAAGCGTTGTTTCGCGTCTCTCCCTTCCTGAAGGGGGAGGATTTCTACATCCAGAAGAACGTCTGGATTTACGAGGCTATCTTTGCGCTCCACGAGCGGCGCGAGCCGATTGACTTCGTCACGCTGTGTGATGAATTGGAGCGCCGGGGACAACTGGCGGAGATCGGCGGCGCGGCCTACATCACCCGCCTCATCAACGCCGTCCCCAGCGCCATCCACGCCGAAGCCTACGGCCACATCGTCGAACAGGCCGCCATTCGCCGGCGTCTGATCAGCGCGGCCAGCCAGATCGCACAACTGGCCTATCAGGAAGCCGAGGACGTGGACCAGACGGTTGACCAGGCCGAGCAGGCACTCTTCAGCGTCTCCCAGCGCCGCATCACCCGCGACCTGGCCCCCATCCAGGAGGTGATCCGCCGCTACTACGACCGCATCGAGTACCTCTACGCCCACCGGGGCGAGCCACTGGGGGTGCCCACCGGCTTCGTTGACATAGATCGGCTGCTGGGCGGACTCCAGCGCTCCGACTTTATCCTCATAGCGGCCCGACCCTCAGTCGGCAAGACCTCGCTGTGCCTCTCAATCGCCCGGAACGCCGCCCGCCACGGACAGCACGTCGCCATCTTCAGCCTGGAGATGTCGGCCGAGCAGGTCGTGCAGCGCATGGTGGCCGCCGAAACCGGGATTGACGCCCAAAGGCTGCGGCTGGGCGGCCTGCGGGAGGAGGAGTGGCCTCTCTTCGTCCAGGCCACCGGCAAACTTGCCGACCTCCCCGTCTTCATTGACGACACTCCCTCCATCTCGGCCCTGCAACTGCGCACCAAGGCGCGCCGCCTCCACGCCGAGCACGGACTGGACCTCATCGTCGTGGACTATCTGCAGTTGATGACCGGGGACGTGCGCTCCGAAAACCGGGTGCAGGAGGTCTCCTACATCTCCCGCTCGCTCAAAGGGCTGGCGCGGGAACTGGATCTGCCCCTGGTCGCTGCCTCCCAACTCTCCCGCGCCGTCGAGCAGCGCAGCGACAGGCGGCCGGTGCTGGCGGACTTGAGAGAAAGCGGAGGTCTGGAGCAGGACGCGGACGTCGTGATGTTCATCTACCGCGACGAGTTGTACCACCCCGACACAGAGAAGCAGCACATCGCCGACATCCTGGTAAGTAAGCACCGCAACGGCCCCACCGGCGTGGTGCAACTCTTCTTCAAGGAACGCCTGGCCCAATTCCTCGACGCCGAGACGCGCCAGCAGCCGGTGGAGTTCGGGTAGCGTCCAACAACGGACAAAGACAAAAACGGAAAGAGGCGACCTGACGTTCACACAAATGGATGACGAAGAACGGTTTTTCAGGGGACATAACGGATCTTGATTCAAAGGCGGCGACTGATGGTTCCAGTGGAATAATCACTATTGTGCCAGTACAATCCTGTCACAATACACATGTTTTCTCCGGTCACGAAGGGAAAGAAAAATGTCTGAAAGCACACGCACCAAAACCACTACTGGGAGAACAACAGGCGCGGAGACTACCACCTTGCACCCTGGGGGCGTAATGCAAACAATGAAGGAACCTTCATGGATTAGTGAACTAAAGGAAAAGCTACCGTCCAAATTGTTGCCCCTCTTGGAGCGGCGTGATGGTGCTGCGCTCCTACTAGAGGAATTGCCCAAGGCTTTTCCGCCTGAGATCGTTGCATCACCTACAACAGAACAGCGAGCTTGGGAATTGGCAGGGCTTCACTATCGTAATCAGCAAAGATTTCACGAAGCTTTGTCCATCTTTTCTGGCCTGTATGATCATATGCTGGTGGCACAAGAAGAGACCGGAAAGCGGGCTCACAAAGGGATGCCTCTTGTTTGGATGAGCGATTGCTATTCGGCGCTCGGCTTTCCGGCTCACGCAAAACGTTACTTGATGTTGACCCTTTGCGAGGACGCTATAAGCATGAAAGGAGAGGTTTCTCCAGAAACCTCAGGCGTGTATTTCCGTTTAGTTTGGGGGCACGGACTCCCTGATGCGGAACTGAAAAGATACGGCAAAAAGATATACGAGCTGTCTAAGCATAACCCTGAAGATAGCCTTTTTCCTGAATGGATACTTCAGGAGCTTGACCAAGATTGGATCGCTGAATTACCCGCTCCCAAGGAAGCCGGAGTCTATTTCGCAAATACGCGCTACATTCGCTACCTTATGTCGAAGATGGGCGAATCAAGTGGCAGGGTTCTAGAGCGGCTCGCGGACTATATTCTCTCTTGCATGCCGGGTTGTAGAACGAGAAGGAGACAAAGAAGCGGATCCACTGATTATGATATCGTTTGCTCGATGGAAGGCTTTGATGTCGATTTCCGCTCGGAGTTTGGTCGCTACTTTGTGTGCGAATGCAAAGATTGGCAGAGACCAGCGGATTTCACGACCATGGCCAAGCTCTGTCGTGTTCTAGATTCCACCAAGTCTCATTTTGGCATATTGTTCTCGAAGGGTGGGGTATCAGGGTACGGGAAAACTGCACATGCAGAACGGGAACAACTGAAAGTTTTTCAAGATCGTGGGATGGTAGTCGTTGTGGTAAGTGAGGACGACCTCAAGTGTGTAGCCAAGGGTGGCAATTTCATTCAGTTACTCCGTGCGAAGTATGAAAGGGTTCGATTGGACTTAATCCATTCTGACGTGTCCTCATCTGGCGTTAAGTCTAGAGAGGCGATTCTGGCTGCGGTCGAACAATTTGACCGGATCGGACGAGATGCTTTCCTGAAAAAGTATGGATATGGGCGTGCAAAATCGTATTTTCTAGATATTGATGGACGTCTTTATGACTCTAAAGCCATTCTAGGTGTGGCTCATGGATATGAATATCCCGAAAAAGGCCCGCTTAAGTCAAGTGACTTCGGCGGTGGTAAAGCCGTAGCCGAGAAATTAGAAGAACTCGGCTTTGCAGTTCGCGTGCGATCTTAGGGACTGCTTGGCTTTGACCGGTATGAGTTTCAGACATCCGCAGTTAGCGCCGCCTAACCCGTCGCTGAACCCGACCGCCTAATCGAGCTTTATTGTTGCCTGTTTGGGTTATGTGTCGTGTTTCTGCTTGTTGGGCACGGCGGTAAACCCGGCGGCGGGTTAGCTCCAATCCGTTGTACGTCCTGCAAGCTGTTGGTATGAAGGTCTACCGCAGACTGTAACTGCGGTGTGTCCGTGAAGACACGATAGAACCTACCTCATGGTTCTAGGACGAATCGGGCAGGCAGTGGACAATGAGCAAGAAGCTGTCTGAAGCCCTGAGGGGAATGTAGGCAAAGTCGAAGTACCCTAACACTCGACGAGGCCGCTAGTCGCGCCTGGATATGGCTAGGAGACGAACCATCGTCTGAGGCATCGTTAGGAGCAACCAGACTGGAAACGTTAGGGATGGTTTGGGAGATGAGGTCAGCCCGCATCCTCAACGGTTGGATGCAGGGCGTGCCGAATTGGCATGGCTTGAAGGTATAGAGGTGTAACCGTCAAGATAGGGCCTCCGGTGTATAGATGGAGCCTAAGTCCAGGGAGAGACATACCAACGGAACAGGAGAACCCGCATAATCGGCCCTAAGTAACCAGGGCTGGGATAGCTGCATCTGATGAGGTTATGCGGGGGCGGAGGACTCCGTAGTAGTCAATAGCGGTAGGGAAAGCCTACCTCACGGCAAAGGGAGTCCAGCAAGATGTGAGCGTCCGGTAAGCCTGCACGATAGCCTCCAACAGAAAGGAAGGAGGCAGTCTGTGACGGATACATTCGTAGACGGTAAAGTGCAGAGAATCCAAGCGATGCTCTATGCGAAAGCCAACAACAGGCTGACTCAACGCAATCTGGAAGGACATCTTGCCTAGAGCCGTGTGCAGGGAAACTCGCACGCACGGTTCGGCAGTAGGAGTATGGGGAAACACGCCAGAGGTGTGCCCTGTGCTTACTATAACATGTGGCCTGTCCGCGACACAGAGGAATAAGTTATGAACGATCGCGCGTTACTTGAACATATAACCGAGGCAAAGCAGGATTTCGGGGTCAAGTGCTCAAAGTACGCAGGCGCTGTCACAGTAGAGCTTATTAGGCGTGCTCTCCGAGAGCATAATATCAGCACATCCCCACGAGATGTGTTTATCATAGGAGTGCCGATAGAGATTGACTTGCTCCTTCCCAAAGCAAGTGCAGTTCCAGAAAATGGTATTCTCTACCAACCTGAAGATGTATTCATTGCATTGGAGATCAAGAATTCCGGTGCATTTGGCGAAGAGACAATCAGGAGAATCAAGAAAAACTTTCTGACTATACAGCAGCGCAATAAGCGAATTCGTTGCTTCTATGTGACTTTAGCAGAGCGGAAAGGGTACAAGTGGGCAATAGCTGAGGATAACCTTGGCTTTCCGGCATATACTTTGTTTTGGTATTCTGGCTCAAGCAAGAACCGCAAATTCGAGTCTTCGGGCGACTGGCAAAGATTGATTGACGACATCACTTCAGTTTGTCAAAGCACTGCTGAAGTTCGTGCTGTGTAGTAATCCTGCAGTGACCCCCTATAATTGGACATCTACCAAAGGGAAAGTGGAATCAGTCCAAGAAAGGGGATGCACAACGTCAAAGCGACGAACATTATGGACCAACGACGATCTTGCAGAAGCGAGAGGGAAGGCCGCATAACAACTCACTGCAGCCGACCCCAAGACCAGCGGCGCCAAATCGGAGGCTACAAGCGTGGGGAAGGCACGGGTAAAGTGAGTGGCCGCAGGCGGGCGGCTGAGTTCGGTGCCGTTAGCACGCCCATCGTAAATGGTTTGGCCGCGAAGGGGGAATTTCCTTTGTCGCCGCGCGGGAACAGAAGCACTGTCATCTTTCGGGCTATAATGGGCCATGTCCTTTCACCCAAACTGGGCCAGCCGTTTTCGTCAAAAGGGGGCCACTCGCTTTCGCCCAAACTGGGCCATGACGGCGCTGGTGAAATTCCTCGACATCGAGCATACTTTCCGCTCTCAAACCAAAGAGAGTGGGAGGGAACATGCCTGGAAAGAGGAAAGAAACCATGGACATTCGAGAAATATTGAGACAACTGCGGGCAGGTCAGAGCAACCGTGCTGTTGCGCGGGCCACAGGCATCAACCGCAAGACGGCGGGGCGCTACCGGGCCTGGGCGGCCAAGCATGGCTTGCTGTTGGGGCCGTTGCCGCCCTTGAGTGAGTTGCACCAACTGGCAGAGGAGACGTTGAAGAGCCCGCCTCCGCCGCAGAACACCTCGTCGGTGGAGCCGTATCGGGAGGTGGTGGTCAAGCTGCGCCAAGAGAGTGTAGAGCCTTCCGACCAAAGCTCTATGGGAAACCCGCCCGGCGGCTGAACCCGGTGCCGTTGGGCGGAAACACCCTCTTGTGTCCCAGGAAGGATGCAACATGAGTCCTTGGATCCAACTGATCGTCAGCATCGCCTCAGGAGTCGTTGTCGCCATCGTTACCTCACTCGTCACAGTTCGCCTTTCGCTGAGGCAGTTCTACTCTCAGCGGTGGTGGGAACGGAAAGCCGATGCGTATTCAGTGGTGGTGGAATCACTGTACCACATGAAGCGCCAGCTCGAGGTCCTCATGGACGAGGCCGTGACGCAGCAAGAAATCCCAGCGGACAAGGGCAAGCGCTTGGCTGAGCTCTCCGCGAAGGCTGACGAGGAGATACGCAAGGCGGAAGGCATTGGCGCGTTCGTGATCTCAGACGCCGCAGCTGACTGTTTGGCGAACCTTCGGCGCCGCCTCGATGAGCACTTGGCCGACATGTCGTGGTACGGCGTTCTTGACGCGCGCTGGGCTGCGGTCAATGAGTGCCTTGCGGAGATGCGCACGACGGCCAAGGCAGATCTCAAGGTGCGCTAGGTGGGCGTCCCTTATGCCGCTTGGCGCCCCGGTGGGTTTCCGCCCAACAAGCGCATGCACCCGACTGCGCTCCGCGCGTGCACAGCGGCGGCTCCACCCGCTTTCAGTGGGTATTGTGGCAGAGGCTCTTTCCCGCAACCGCGCGGCAGGTGATGCGCGAGCCGTTGGGCAGCAAGTCCAGACAGTAGCTAAGGTGGAGATGATGAGTGACAAAAGCAATGAACACCTAGAAGCACTCGTTTTCTCGTTTGATCTTGGGTTTTCAGATATCTATCCAAATGAATCGGTCAGATCCATCACATTTGAGAATAAGTCTGAAGAACTCGAACACATCAGAAGGATCAAGAATGCGGATTCAATAGTCAACTTTGTGCTATTTGCGAAGTTAGGTGGAGAGCATCCTTCTGCTCAAATGTGGCTCGAAACTGAGACTGACTTGAGTGCCTCGATCTACCTGATGCTAGGTGGCTACTACCGGCAAGCACTCATCTGTCTACGCACTTGGCTCGAATTGGCCCTAATTGGCATATACTACAGCAAATACTATAAAGGAGAAACTTCGCGGTACAATCAATGGAAGTCTAATCAGAGACGGTCTCCGGCATGGAAGAATCTACTCGATTCATTGTTCACCAGACCCGAATTCAAGAGTGTAGACAAAGCAATTGATCTGAGATGCAAGCTAAAGACGCTCTACACCGAACTTTCTGCATTCGTTCACAACAGAGGAATGGCTCAATATAAGCTACAGGATGGCAGAAACAATGTCCCACGGTATGTCGAACATGCGTTTGACACCTACCATAGGATGCTGCAAGAAACTCTCAATATGTTGATCCTGGTACTGTTCGTCGCGTATACGAATGAGCTGACATACACGAAAGAAGAAGAATGGGAAGCTATTGAGAATCTACTTGGAGACGAAACCAAACAGTATGTCGAGTCGCTGTACAAATAGAAGCTCGCTGCCCAAGTCACGGTAGGGCGGGGCCTCCCGCCCCCGCACCCCGCTACAGAACCGTACGTGACACTTTCGCATCATACGGCTCCTGAGCAACCGGGCCATTGTCATTGGCACTACTAGCAGGCTGTCGGAGTGAAGAGTGCCGTCCCTAAATTGATGCGTTTTCGAGGCAAAAGTGGGGCGCGAAACCCCAATTCAGGCCAAAAACTGCGCTTGAGTGGGGCATTTTTCGGCAAAATAAGTTCTCTCCGACAAGCTGCTAGCGGTGATTACTCAACCGCGCTCGCTTGGTCAATGCACCTTAAGAAGTAGATACCAAAGGTATCCGGCTTTCAGTACGCTCTAAGAGCGCCTGCCTAAAGCTCGACTTCAACCAGTACCCTGACCTTCCCGGTCACCCGTCCCACGTCAGCGTATCCTGGGCATTACCCCAGGCATTTGCTTCTTGGGACATCCTACTCCGTCACGGCTTGCGGCCTGGTCGCCTGCTCCAGCATCACCTGAGAGAGCACGTGACGGGTTTCCCCGTTCCGTGTGTCCATTTTCCGTGGCTTTAGGACGGTGCTTTACACCGGGTTCCGTATGGGATGGATGTCACCCACCGCTAGACTTGTGTGACCCTGGAACCGTTCCCTTTTGGGCCTGCCGCCCGCCTTGTGGGCGAGTCAATTTAGCCAACGTAGGCAGGTTGTGCCTGACGGCGCTTACACACCTTCGTCGAATATCCTGTCCTTTACCCTGAGATGGTCGAAGGGATAGCCACCTGCTTGGGGCGGTCGCTCCGTCTGGCTCGGAGTTTATCCCCTTCCTGCCCTTGCATTCCCACGTTTGAGAACCAGTCTCCCGCAGTAGGGCAGCGCTCTCTCCCCATCCACCTGGGGGCTGAGAGTTGATGTTTCGCACGATTTGTGCTATCATCTCACTCAGTTGGACACACAGTTGTCAAAGTTCTTGGCGGTCGTAGATCACGGTTATCTACGACCACCCGACCCTTGCCGCTCATCCCCCGTGCCACGGGCACGGTTTCGAGCGAACGGGTCGCACCAAGCGCTTGCACCCGACCCGCGCTTCGCGCGCGAAAATCGGCGACCTCACGCGCATTGTAGTTAATCTGCTTGCGAAGGTGTTCACGCCGCAGCCGCGCGGCGGGTGATGCGCGAGCCGTTGGGCGGCAATATGTGCGAATAAGGAGGAGCATGGCAAGAAAACACGAGGCGGTGGAGTGGCTAGAAAAAGGGCACTCGCCTAGCGAAATTGCTGAACTTATGGAAGTAACTGTGTCGACGGTAATGAGCTACCTGTACAATCAGGTTGGCGAGGGTCGAATTCGCAGATCAGATATAGTCTTCTCGATTGACCAAGATACCCGCAACGTGATCGAGCGTGTCATTGCTCAGCTCGACACCACATACTGGTACGGCATTTACCGCGAAATAGAGGGAATGGGCAAGCCGATCAATCAGAGCGACCTAAAAGTCTATCTAAAGCTAAGGGATGCACGGGTAGCTTTGGGCGATATGTACGAGATCATCCGCGATATAGAAGTCACTCTGCATAGCGCCATAAGAAACGTACTCACCTGTGAATATGGGACTGTTGATTGGTGGAGACAAGGCATTTCAGAGAACATTAGGGCTGAGTGCGCTGCAGCTCTGGAAAGAGATATCACTCCGGCGGAAGAGCCCTATTGCTACACCAACTTCATTCATTTGAAGGTGATCTTGGATAAGCAATGGAAGCTTTTCTCAGCTATTCTGCCCAAGAGACTTGCCTCAGACAAGAAGCAGTTGCTTTCTGGTCTAACAGAGCTCAACCAGGTGCGTAATAATGTAATGCATCCTGTACGAGGAGTCGTCCCAACTGACAAGGATTTCGCCTTCGTACGCGATTTCAGAGACTATCTTGAATTGGACAGATGGCTAGAACCGAAGTGAGCCGCCCAACACCCGCTGCAGCCGACCCGCGCTCTGCGCGGCGCAAATCGCGGCTCGATTTGCATTTGGGGGTGGTCTTGAATTGAGGTTGGTCTTGCCAGCCCCGCGCGGGCGGCAGGTGAGCTCTAGTTGTGCCAATTGGCAGGTACCTGTATGATGTGGAGGAATTCACACACACAGGAGGCTTGCCAAATGATACGACAACCAGAACGTGAACAACTGAACCGCCTGACGGTCAAGACGCTCGACCAGGTGTTCATCATGCGGGCCAAGGAGGGGCTCAGTGCTCCCTCTTCGAGGCCCACGCGCTGACAGACCTGGTCAAGGAGGTCTACTTCCCCTGGCTCTCTCGCCCTGACGCCATCCAGGCCGGGCAGTTGGCCCTGACCGCTGTGTCGGCCGACGAGCCTGGTCACAAGCCGCTGTCGCGCTGCAAGATGGTGCCCCTGATCCTGACCCTCTATGCGGGGAAGGAAGATCACGAGTACCGCGTGACCCAGAAGCAGAAGGCCGGCATCACCGCGCTCCGCGCGTGCAAATCGGCGGCCAAACGCGCATTGCAGTTAGTCTTGTTGCGAAGGTGCTCACCCCGCAGCCGCGCGGTGGGTGAACCGCGCTCCGTTGGGCGGCAGGGGGAGCCGTGAACTGCGCAACCTGGCGCAAGGAGGATATCCTTCAATGTTCAGATCATGGTATTGGTTAGTGCCAGTGCTGATTACTTTGATTCTGATAGCGGCTGTGACGATATGGGGAAATTGCCTGTTGACGACGCCTTGGGGAAACGTAGGCCTGAATGTGGTTTCAGACTTCTTCTTTGTGGTCTTCCTGTCACTGCTGTTCGGCGGATTGTATTGGGCAATGCTTGCCAGAGCGCGCCGGTTCTTTGGCATTGACCACGCATTACTTCAGATATGTATATCCAGCCACAAGGATGAAACCACGAGCACTAAGAAGGTCTTGACGGCGGAGGAATACGAAATTGCTCAGGAGTTGAGAACAGTTCTGAAGAGGCAATTCCCTGATTTCATTCCCTCCTGGGCAAGATTATTCGGTGTCAATCTGGAAGCACTTGACATAGCTATCATACCCAGCCCATTGAAAGACAAGGAGCTAGGAGATGAGGAAGTGACAAATCGGTCCCGTCCAGGTGGCCTAATTCTCTTAGGTGGACCGACTCGCAATAGCCTTACTGCCTTCTACCTGGATAAGGGCAATCCTTGGATAAAGTTCGTTGATGAAGAGAAGAAGTTCTATGTCTGGAGAAATGGCCAAGGCTGGCAAGAGCTACAAGACTCCGGTCGGTTGGCGCTCCTAGAGAAGCTCGTTGTGGACGGGAAGACAGTGATTGTCGCCTTTGGATTCGGAGAGTCAGGAACATCTGCCGCTGCACGACATCTAGCGAACGAATGGAAGACTCTGCTTGGTGAGTGTGGCAAGAAACGTCAGAACGAGTTTGCGCGCCTCTTGTATATCAACGACAATGGGCGCGTACAGATTCAAGAGGAAATCTTCGGCTCTCCGAAAGACGCCCGATAAGCAGCCTGCCGCCCAACCATGGCTTGGTGCGACACGAGGCTGCTCGTGTAGCTGTTGTACCTTGAAAGAATGATACAACCGGTTGTTCTGCCAACCGTACCCTACCCAGGCGTGCGTCGCTGGTAACGGCTTTGTGCGAAGCCCTGGGGACAAAGCCGCCACGCCCGTTAGGGCGGCAGCGGAAGCGTGAGCGGAGGCTGTCACTGCCAGCATCAGGCAGTTAAGGCGGCCAGGGTGGCACGGTATGGTCAACGTAAGTGAACCTCCGTAAGCGCCGAGAGTTAGAACAAGCGTAAGGTGCTGAACGGCCCGTAAGGCCGAAACGCTTGGACCAAAAGGTGAGGGGTCAGGGATAGGCGGTCAGCGGGCGTCTATCGCAGACGTTGCACCCCCGGCGTAGAGGAGGGACCTAACCCGTGCGGGTACACGAGCGGAACGTGGTAAGCCCGTAGTCCTCCTTCGGGAAAGCGAGCCGCAAGGCAAGCCGATGGGACTGCGGGTAAAGGATGGTGGAGAAAGCGAAAGCCGTCCTGTAATGGGGCGGATAGGGGTTGCGCCCCCCATACGGGCAACATCACCCCACGCGAGAGCGGGCAGACTTCCACCTGGTCTCTCGTCACGAGAAAGTTGATGGTGACACCGAAACAGGAGTTCGTAGAATAGGAAGCAGCCAAGTAGCTGCTGGCGCGAGCCTGCGTAAGCCGCCGGAAACAGCGACACGGGTGTCGTCTTCAGCGTAGTATCGTGAAGTTGCAGCAGGCCATAGAGCCTGGTGCAGCGCGTCCTGTGAAAGGGGCGTTTGAGTGGCTTGAGCTCCGTGCCGGGAAACTGGCACGCGGGGTTCTTAGGGGGCGGGGCGGCGGCAACGCCGCCCTGCTACCCGACCACCCGACTTGGCTAATCGGCGCTTTATTCGATTGCTCCACGCGCATTATAGTTAACTGGCTGGCGAAGGTGCTCACAACGCAGCCGCCAAGCGGGTGATGCTAGTCCGTTAGCCGCCGATATGACATCAGCTTAATGGACCGGGCAACTCATGGGCCTGAAGGAAGTAGGAGGGCATTCAATGGAGAAGTGGATAGTAACAGGGATCTCTGGAAGTGGACGAGTGGAATTGCTTGACGGAGTAAGACAAGAAGCAGAGTCTCGAGGACGCAGAGTATCTGTTCATGATGTAGGCGAACTCATCAAGCGAGAGGCAATTGCGCATGGCATACCTATCGTTGATGAGCGCTTTCTGGATATGGACAACAGTCAACTTCGCCTTCTCAGAGCATCTGCTTTGAAGGAGGTTGAATTGAGGATTCTAAAGCAACCTGAAGTTGACCTTCACTTGATAGGAATTCACGCAACCTTTAGATGGAAAGGTCGGTTGATCCCTGGGATTTCTTACCCAGATATTCTAAGACTTGCTCCTGATGGGTTCATTACGGTTGCTCATGACGTTCAAGAGGTAATGGACACTAACAGAAGGAATCCAAAGTGGGATGAGTATACTCTACCTACACTTCAAGAGACTCAAGAGTGGATGATGGTTGAGGAGTTCACAACAGAGGTTATGGCAGAGGTTCTTTCAAGACCGATATTCCTGGTTTGCCGCAATCACCGTATTCCGAATTTGACTGATCTACTCCTATCTGACAAGAAGAGAATATACCTTAGCTATCCAATAACTGCTGTTCAGGAAACCCAACCCGAGTTGTTAGAAGAGATTCAGGGTCCGATTCTGGGGAAACTGGAAGATCTATTTGTGGTGTTTAATCCCTTAGCGATTGAGGATATGCCTCTTGCCTCTCCAAGAGCAAAGGAGGGTCTGCTGGAATTCGTTGAGCAATTGACTCCACAAGCGGTAGAATTGATCAAGGCTCGAACAATCGAGCGAGACTTCCAGTTTATTGATCAATCAGATGCCATAGTGGTCTTCTACATGACCGACAAACTCTCGTCAGGCGTTCTTGCTGAGATCTACTACGCCAAGAGAAACCAAACGCCTGTATTCATGGTATATTCGGGCAAGAAGAGCCCTTTCATTGAAGATGCCGTTACAGTCATTGAATCTGATATCGCCTCACTACTATCCAGGTTAGAAGAATTCGCGAAAAACAGACATAAGAACCTTCAACAACCCGGCGGCCAAGTTATGATCGGTGAGGGGATCGCTCCCCTCACCGCCACTCCCGAAGTGGAGTAGGGACGAGATATTGTCAAATGTTGTGGATTAGGCCTCAGTGGCGGCGTAGATCGATGGAGTCTGAGCGAATAAATGATCCTCTGAGGTATCCACCTTCAGCATCTTGGCCTGCCCGTTTGGGAACTTGACACCGGCCCTAACCAGAGCCACCAGGTGAGGTGCATTGACTCTGCGCCAACGTTTCTCAGCACACAACAACAGCTTGAACACTATCGCCAAACCGGCGTTCCGAGAGCCAGCACCTTTGGTCTTCTTCGTCCGGGCTTTGACGGTGGCAAACGGCGATTCGATGGGATTGGTCGTTCGTAGATGGATCCAGTGTTCCGCCGGGAAGTCGAAGAACGTTAACAGTTGATCCTGGTCCTTGGTCAACGTCTCGACGGCTTTGGGATAGCGAGCTACGTATTCTTGGGAGAACCGGGCGATGTCTTCCAGTGCGCTCTCGCGATCCGGGGCTTTCATAATCTCGTGCAGCATTGCCTTCGCCCTGGGCTGCAGTCGTTTGGGCAGCTTATCCAGCACGTTGGCAATCTTGTGTTTCCAGCAGCGCTGTTCTTGCGATTCGGGATACACTTCTCGCAAAGCCGCCCAGAAGCCTAATCCACCATCTCCTATGGCCAGTACCGGAGCAGGCATACCACGGCGTTTCAGGTCTCTCAGTAGGCTGGCCCACGACTTGGTCGACTCTCGATAGCCATCTTCGATGGCGACGACCTCTTTTCGGCCATCTGGTAGCACGCCAACGATCACCAAACACGCCAGGCGATCCTCTTCGAGCCGCACGTTGAAGTAGACACCGTCGGCCCAGATGTAGACGTAGTCTCGGCCTTCCAAGGAGCGCTTGCGCCAGACCCGATACTCGTCTTGCCATACCTCGAGTAAGCGAGTAATCGTCGTAGCCGAGAACCCGATGGCTTCAGGCCCCAAGAGCACTCCCAGCGCTTCCGAGAAGTCCCCAGTCGACAGGCCGCGCAAGTACAGAACCGGCAGGGCCTCCTCCAAACGTGGCGATCGCCGCATGTAGGGTGGCAGAATCTTACTGCTGAAACGGTGATCTGGACGGCGATCGTTCACCCTGGGGGCTCTGACCTTGACAGGGCCTGCTCCCAGTTGAACCGCTCGCGGGTCCTCCCATTGCGAACCACCATCGCGTGATCCAGTTCGTCACGCAGATGGCGCAACTCCTGGACATGTTGTTCCACTTCCAGTTCCAGGGCAGCCAGGATCATCCGACGGGCTCCCTCCCTGGCAAGTTCATCCAGGGACTGTGTGATTTCCGGAACTTTTCCTTCAGTATCACCTGTGGTAATCTTGTACATGGTGTATCCTTTCTACGGCTTCTTGCCGTTCTCGGAGTGTAATTACCCCAAGGATACGCCGCCTGCCTTATTTTGCCAATCCATAACTTTTGATTATAACTCTGCGGCGGCAACAAGAGTGTCAGTTCACGAGGAGGTACGATGAAAACGGTGATTATTTCCGTGCTTTGCATACTGCTCACTGTGGTCCTCTTTGTCCCAGTTGGTTTGTACTTACAGTGGGCCTTGCCTGTTGACGCCCCCTGTGAGTTGGTGTTCTCGCTCTACGGCGTTCCAATCCTAATCGTTGCGCTCGTTCTACTCTGGACGGTGCGAAAGACGAGGGATGACACTACAAGACGGGCAGGCGCAGTCGCTGCAACTTGCCTACTGGTCTCCCTTGCACTGGCCCAAGTCTTCATATGGGTTCCACAGATTAGTCGACGCATTGGGCCGTGGGTCGAGCTTCGAAGTCTTCTCATTCGAAAGTCGAGCGAGGCCGAGGATGCTAGGACTCAGTTGGGCATTTCTGCGGATAGGGATCTTACCCGGGAGGAGATGATGAGGATCAAGGCAATGGTCTTTGAGCCTCCAGAGGAGTTTGTCTTTCCACTGATCAACAAGAAGGTGACTCTCAGGATGATGGGGAAGCAGCCCCCGTACGTTGGTATTGACTACGGAGGTGGGAGGAGGGTTATTCTCGACCTTGAGAGCATGGAGGCCATCTACGCGGATTGAAGGTTGGCTGGGCGAGCCGCCGCATAACAACTCAATGGAGCCGACCGGTGCTGAGCGCGGCGCTTTTGAGATAGCCGGTGGATGTGGTCGCCCGAGCTTGCGAGATTGTCCGTGAGGCCCGCACCGGCGGCTCATCTCGCAACCGTTCGGCGGCGAGTCGTAGGGCGCCCGAGGGACGCTGGCTATTGGAAGCTGGTTGACAGAGAGGCCGGTCCAGCATGATCGAAATTATCTGGGAGTTCGTCGTCAAGGAGGAGGCCCGAGGCCAGTTCGAGCTGGCGTACGGCCCAGGCGGCGCGTGGAGCAAGCTGTTCGCACGGTGCCCGGGCTTCCGAGGCACCACCCTGCTGCGCGACACGAAGAATCCGCGGCGGTATCTGACGATCGAGTTCTGGGACACAGGGACTCAGCGGGAGCAGATGCTGGCCGAACGCAAGGCCGAGTACTCTAACCTGGACGCCGCCTTTGCTGACTGGACCGAGTCTAAGACTGAGGTGGGTATCTTCAGAGTGCTGGCCGAGGCGACGGTGCGCCCCCGTGGCAGAGCGCGGCGAAGCAAAGCTGGAGAGGCCGGTCGAAGGAGCCGCCGAACAGGCGTTGTACGAGCAGTACAACACGCCTGAATACCAGAAGCAGTTCGACGAGATCATCGCCACGGTGAAGATGTGCGGCCTTCGTCCCAGCCAGTTGGAGAACGAATCCGAGCCCGCCGAGGCGGAAAAAACGGCCACGCTACCTCGTCGAGGAATACATCCGAATGATCGAGGAATTTGGCCTGGGTGAGCAAAAGGTGTATGATGGGGTCCACGTCCCAATGCTGATGCGTGACGACAGAATTGAGCCATCATTGGCGGAGGACACCTGGCAAAATGAAAGACGAGAACAGGAGCCCATCGCTGGGTAACCTGCTCCCGCCTTCCCTTTGGGGTAAAGTCACTTTACACCAAATTGCGCGGTAGGTCAACGACGAACACTTGTCCAGACAGGTACACTACACGCCAATTGGCACAATCTCCGTGCCGTTAGCCCGCCAAGAGAAGATGCCGCATGTTGTTACCACGTGACACTCAGAACAGTGATTGGCCTCAAGACAATCTGCAAATGTGGAGTAACCTAGACCTTCTCCAGCTACAAGGTACAGACCCAACAGGAACATCGTACACCGTCCAACTAGCACCCCTTGAGGCTAAGGCTCTCCACGTGTTTGGTCTATTAGTGCGGACCTTTGATGCAGCGGGTCACCTGCTTTACTTTGGGCAAGCTGGCCCATATGGTGATTACTATCTCCATGCCTTCCTACTGGCTTGCTCGCTTATTGAGCTACTGACGCGCTGTAGGAACGGAGACCGAAATCTGATTCGCAATTCAAATGCGGCTTTGGAGAGAGGACTTGCGGAGGTTGATCTTGACGAAATACACGTTGGCCTAAAAGGCTACGTCTATCACCCTGAGCAACTTGTTGCTCTGCGCAACCTAGCAGCCCACGGACAAGGTGCAGCATCGGTACGTGGGAGAAGTATACCTGTTTTCCTTCATGTTGAACTTCTTGATCATTTCCCCGAGCACCTTATACAATCGCTCGATGACTACTACAACGCTGTCTTCGACCCGGTGAATCCGGATGCAAGAAGGAATCTGGCATCCTCAGGGGTTGAGCCTGTTCTTTACTCCGAGAGATCGGGGCAGGTTTTCCCCTCCCCCATGAGATACACATACGAGAGAATCTACTTGCCGCAAGAGCTACCAAGCAGGGTATTAAAGTACACAGACTGGCAAGTGTACAAAGGCTAGGCATTTCTCAGGAGGCTCCAATGGATATTGACGCTCTGGCAAAGGGTATAGGGCTTTTCACCTCCGCGCTTTCTGCTCTCAAACAAGCCAT
>Ga0315532_1001196_pt1 | contig 19892 bp, 24 predicted proteins | sample SalMarWE160370MG_FD_203082 | JGI IMG/M metagenome (GOLD analysis project Ga0315532, IMG submission 203082) | Salt marsh sediment microbial communities from the Plum Island Ecosystem LTER, Massachusetts, United States - Salt Marsh Sediment WE1603-70 ... | reverse complement strand
TCATAGAGAACGAGGGAAGCGACGCCCTCTACTACCTCACCAGGTTCCACGAGACCGAGCCGGACATGCCCCGCCGCCTCAACATAATATTCATCAGCAAGGACCCGGAGGTCTTCAGGAAGCTTGACCAGAGCACCCTGAGCAGCCTCCAGCGCAACGTCATAAGGATGCGGGACTACGACCAGGCCCAGCTGGCCGACATACTGCTCTACCGCGTCGAGAAGGCGTTCAGGAGGGACGCGGTGCCCCCCGAGATAGTGGACTTCATAAGCGAGCTGGCCTTCAAGGAGAAAAGCGACGCCAGATACGCCATCGACGTCCTCCACGGCGCCGGCAAGGCGGCGGAGCGCAACGCAGCCGCCCACATCCAGCCCGAGCACGTCCGGGCGGCGGCCATGGGGGTCTTCCAGACGCTGAACAAGGAGGCGGTCCGGCAGCTCAGCCCCCACGAGAAGCTGGTGTTGCTGGCGGTGGCCCGGTTCTTCAAGGCCAACGACGTGACCCACGGCACCACGGGCGAGATCGAGGAAGCCTACCGCCTGGTCTGCGAGGAGTACACGGAGGAGCCTAGGGGCCACACCCAGTACTGGAAGTACCTCAAGAACCTGAAGAGCCTGGACTTCGTCAACGTCAGGCTACAGGCGAGCAGCCAGGGCAGGACCCAGCTCATAAGCCTGGAGAAGATACCGGCCGAGGAGCTGGAGAAGGAGGTTGCGAGGATCATTGCGTCGTAGGGACGAGCACATGGTCGAGGAGATCCTCGGCAGCAGGGGTCGCATCAGGGTGCTCCAGGTGCTCACAGAGAGCGGGGAGCTCAACATAAGCGAGGTGAGCCGCCGCACCGGCCTCAACTACACCAGCGTGCAGAGGCACCTCATGAAGCTCAAGGAGCTGGGCCTCCTCAAGGAGAAGCGGTACGGCAAGATCAGGATATTCCAGGTGGAGTTCAGGAGCCTCGGCATAGTCTTCGAGAGCGGCAGACCCGTTAACGTCCAACTCAACAAGTCATAGCCCCGTGAGGGGGTGACTGGGGCATCGCGGCACCATGGACAGAACCGTGAACTACCCGGCGGCGGAGATCCAGACGATGGTTTTTGGGGAGAGCTCCCGCGGGAAACTGGCCCGCAACCTGGTTCACGCTGGCCTTCATAGTCTTCCTCGTAGCCGTTTCCAGCCTTGACGTATTGTACAAGTCTGATAGGAATGCCGTTACCCGCGTCGTCTACATCGACCCGCTCCACGCCGAGGACCCCGGTTTCCACGGTGAAGCCCTGAAAATATTCAGTCGGGAGGGGTACACCTTCGACGAGGTTCTCGGGGAGGAGGTGACCGTCGAGTACCTGAGGAGACTCCCGGCGGGGTACGACCTCGTCATACTCCGGGTTCACAGCACCGTCAACGGCGACATGGCGTGGCTGTTCACGGGCGAGGAGTACAGCCACGACAGGTACGTGCTGGAGCAGCTTGCAGACGAGGTGCATCCCGCCAGGCCAAGCATAGGCTCCGGACATCTGTTCGCGGTGGGCGCCGACTATGTGAACCACTTCATGAAGGACAGGTTCAGGGGCTCCACGGTGCTGGTGATGGGCTGCGACGGCGCCAGAGCCACGGACTTGGCCCAGGCGTTCATAGATAACGGAGCGGAGCATTACATAAGCTGGGATGGCCCGGTGTCTCTCAGCCACACCGACCACGCGTTCACCTGCCTGTTGACTGCGATGGTCGAGGATGGGATGAGTCCCGAGGAGGCGATGGCCCACGCCATGGCCGCCGTCGGCCCAGACCCCGAATACAACTCTACTCTGTCGTGTTTCCCCCGTTGAAACCCGTGAAAATAGGCGGAGAAGAAATAAGAAGTATTTTTAAATAGGCTCCGGGTTGTTGAGTGGTTAGAACGCGCAGGTTAGACAAAGCTAACACTGTGCAAGATTAGGCGGAAAATGAATGATAGTCCCTGTACGGTGCTTCTCATGCGGGAAGGTCATAGGCGATAAGTGGGAGGACTTCAACAAGCGTGTGGAGGCCGGCGAGAACCCGGCGGAGGTCCTCGACAGCCTAGGCGTCACCAGGTACTGCTGCCGAAGGATGCTCCTGGGCCACGTCGAGATAATCGACGACGTGCTCAAGTTCTATGAGCAGCGGGAGAGCCCCGACCTCAGAGGAGGAACCAGCTGATGGAAGTCGAAGTAAACGAGAACCTGCTCCTGCCACAGGAGATACTGCTCAGCGCGGGCGTCCACATAGGCACCCGAATCAAGACCAAGGACATGGAGCCCTTCATATACAAGGTGAGGCCGGACGGCCTGTTCGTGCTGGACATGGATCAGATGAACGAGCGCATCCAGATGGTAGCCAAGTTCCTGTCCAGGATGGACCTCAGCAAGGTCGTGGTGGCAAGCAGCAAGCGGTACGGCAGGAACCCCGTCGAGAAGTTCTGCGAGATGCTGGGCTGCGTGCCGTACATCGGCCGGTTCACCAGCGGCTCGTTCACGAACCCGAACTACGCGGAATTCTTCGAGCCCGTCGCCGTCATAGTCACCGACAGCCTGGCGGACCAGCAGATAGTCGAGGAGGCCAGCCAGATCAGTGTACCGGTGGTGGCGCTGTGCAGCACAGACAACAGCCTCAGGAACGTGGACCTCGTTATACCCGTGAACAACAAGGGCCGCAGGAGCCTCGCCATAGTCTACTGGCTGCTAGTCAGAGAGATCATGAGGGAGAGAGGAAGCCTCCCAGCCAGCGGAGACTTCGGCGCATCCATCGAGGACTTCGAGACCACGCTGTAGGTGAAGGCTTTGAGCGTCAGGCGGCCGGTAGTCGCTGGGGCCTTCTACCCCGCGCAGCCTGAACGCCTCAGAGAGCAGATAGAAGAATGTTTTAACCATCCACGCGGACCCGGCAGGCTCCCCGGAAAGACACGATCAAAGCGGACCATCCACTCGGTCGTATGCCCCCACGCGGGCTACGTCTACTCGGGGCCGGCGGCGGCGCACTGCTACCTCGCCCTCGCCGAGGAGGAGAAACCCGACACCGTCATAGTCCTGGGGCCCAACCACACGGGCTGGGGGACCCCGGTGTCCATGATGGGCGACGGCAGCTGGGAGACCCCGCTGGGGCGCGTGCAGCTTGACACGGCCCTCGCCAAGGAGCTACTCGAACACTCGGAGATAATCGACTACGATCACACGGCCTTCCTCAGGGAGCACAGCGTCGAGGTGCAGGTGCCCTTCCTGCAGTACATATACGGCGAGTTCAAGCTGGTGCCCATATGCATGGGGTACCAGGACTTGGAGACCAGCCGGGAGGTGGGCGAGGCCATCCACAGGGCCACGGAGGATAGGAACGTGCTGGTGGTCGCCTCGACGGACCTGACCCACCAGGAGCGTCAGGAGTCGGCCAACAGGAAGGACAGGCTGGTGATAGACGCCATACTGGAGATGGACGAGGAGAGGCTACAGAAAGCCGTGAGGGAGCACAGGATAACCACGTGCGGCTACGGACCGGTCTCGGCTGCCCTGGTGGCCTCCAAGCTCGCCGGAGCCAGCGAGGCAGAGTTACTTTCATACTATACCAGCGGAGACATTATAGGGGACTACAGCGCGGTCGTGGGATACGCCGCCATGAAGATTACACGGTGAGTCATGCGATGCAGGTGGAGGCTACGGCGCCGGGGAAGATGATACTGTTCGGCGAGCACAGCGTGGTCTACAGGGGGCCAGCCGTGGTCCTCGCCATAGACAGACGGGCCAGGGTCTACGCCAGCAAGCGCGACGACCCCAAAGTCTACGTGGACGCCGACAACCTCGGCTTCTCGGGCTACTTCGAGGACGACGTCTACCACCCGGTTAGGGGTAAGGCTTGGAGGGGAAGGAACCTTGCAGCCCTCAACGTGGCCGTCAGGGTGACCATGGAGCACATCGGCGTCGAGTCGGGGGTGAACCTCAAGGTGAGGTCCATGATACCCATAGCCGTGGGGCTGGGCAGCTCCGCCGCCGTATGCGTGGCCACCGTCGGCGCTGTGGAGCGGCTGTTCGACGCCGGCCTGAGCAAGGAGGAGATATCCGATCTAGCCTTCCAAGGCGAGACCATCATACACGGGAAGCCCAGCGGCGTGGATAACACGGTGAGCTCCTTCGGCGGCGTGTTGAGCTACGAGAGGGACGTGGGCATCAAGCGCCATAATCTGGAGTCTTCCATGCCCTTCATCATAGGCAACACGCGGAGGAAACGGTCAACACGTAAGATGGTGGAGGGCGTCGCGGCCCTCAAGGAGAGGAACCCAAAGATTATGGACGCCATAATCGACGTCATGGGCGGCATAGCCAGGGAGGGCCTAGACGCGCTTCTATCCAACGATATCAGCCGCATAGGAGACCTCATGAACATGAACCACGGCCTGCTCTCCGCGATAGGGGTTTCCACCATGAAGCTGGAGACCCTGGTGCACACGGCGAGGAGGAACGGCGCCCTCGGAGCCAAGCTCACCGGAGCCGGCGGCGGAGGCTGCATGATCGCCGTCGCGGAGGAGGACAGGATGAGCGCGGTGGAGAAGGCAATCAGGCGCAGGAAGAGCGACAGCTACAGGGTCCAGCTGACGGACCGCGGCGTAGAGAGCAGGTGGATCGAGGAAGAGAATGCTGGTTCTTAAGCTGGGTGGAAGCGTAGTCACGCACAAGGACAAGCCTTTCACGCCGCACATAGGTAACATTATCCGATTGGCGGCCGAGATAGCCCACGCCTCTGCCCAGCCGCTGGTAGTCGTCCACGGCGGAGGCTCATACGGTCACCCCCTCGCCACGGAGTACCGTATCGCTGAAGGGTACAGGGAGCCGAGGCAGCTTGCAGGTTTCTCCGAGACCCATCAGGCCATGGTGGAGCTCAACGGTCTGATCGTCCGTGGGCTCCTGGACGCCGGGGTGCCGGCTTTCTCGGTGGCACCGTCATCCTTCTTAGCGACGGAGGGTAGAAGGATAACGGGCATGGACCTCCAAGTCGTGGAGGGGCTCATGGAGTCGGGCCTCGTCCCCGTCCTTTACGGCGACGCGGTGCATGACACACAGCAGGGGTTCGCCATACTCTCGGGCGACCAGCTCGCGGTCAAACTGGCCAATGGGCTGGGGGCCGAGAGGCTGGTGCTGGGCTCAGACGTAGACGGTGTCTTCACGGCCGACCCCAAGCTCGATGAGGGCGCCCGGCTAATCTTGGAGCTCTCCCTCAGCGACCAGGGCGGCGAGGCCGAGATCGGAGACGCCCTGGACACCGACGTGACCGGCGGCATGCAAGGCAAGATGGCTGAGGCGGCGGAGGCCGTCGAGGCGGGCATCGAGGTGCTGCTGGTCAACGCCACCGTGGAGGGCCGCGTCGGGGCGGCGCTGAGAGGCGAAAACGTAATTGGTACAGTGTTGAAGAGGTGAATGCATGGGCGGCATAGAGAAACGGAAGATGAGGCACATCAGGGTCAGCCTGGAGGAGGACGTCGAGGGGGACATGGGCAACGGCTTCCAGGACGTGAGGCTCATACACAGGGCCCTCCCCGAGATAAACCTCGACGACGTGGACACCCGGACACGGCTGTTCGGCAGGGAGCTGAGTGCGCCGCTCATTATAAGCGCCATAACCGGGGGCACCAGGGAGGCGCTGGAGATCAACGCGGTGCTCGCCGAGGTAGCCGAGGCGAAGGGAATAGGCATAGGGGTGGGCAGCCAGAGGATCGCCGTGGAGGCGCCCGAGACAGCGGCCACGTTCAAGGTCGTAAGGGATAAGGCGCCCAACGCCCTCGTCATCGGCAACATCGGCTGCCCCCAGCTCTCACTGGGCTGGGGGGTAGAGGAGGCCGAGAGATGCGTCGAGTTGGTCGACGCGGACGCCCTCGCCGTCCACATGAACCCCCTCCAGGAGGCGGTGCAGCTAGGCGGAGACACCAACTACAGCGGCGTCCTCGCCAAAGTCAGGGAGTTAGCGGGCGCCCTGGACACGCCCATTATCATGAAGGAGACGGGCTGCGGCGTGGCTTACGAGGAGGCTGTTAAGATGGAGGAGGCGGGGGCAGCCGCCGTGGACGTCAGCGGCGTCGGGGGCACCAGCTGGTCGGCCGTCGAGTACCACATCGCAAAGGAGGTCGGCGAGAAGCACCAGGAGCACTTGGGGCAGGCGCTTTGGAGCTGGGGGATACCCACCGCCGTCAGCGTCGTCGAGGCCAGCCAGAGCACCGGACTCAAGGTAATCTCGTCCGGAGGCGTCAGGACCGGCGCCGAGATAGCCAAGTCCATCGCGTTGGGCGCCGACGCCGCCGGCATGGCCAAGCCATTCCTCGAGAAGGCGGTGGAGGGCAGGGACCAGCTGGCCGAGTACGTGGACCACATAGTACAGGAGCTGAGGGTGGTGATGTTCCTCACCGGCGCCAGGGACGTTAAGGAGCTGGGGAGCGTACCCGCATTGGTGATGGGTAGGACCGCCCAGTGGCTGGGGCTCAGGGGCTTCGACGTGTCGAAGTACGCAGAGAGGCCCTGAGACAACTTTTAAGAGTCCCTCACGTCGTCTATCACTGAATTGGGTGAAGGACCGTGGCTGGGATGAAGCCCATGGAGCAGAGACTGGCGGAGAACGCGAGGATGATCAACGGGTACCTGGAGGAGGCGCTCAGCGGGCAGGAGCCTGAGCTCTTGGGGAAGGCGAGCCTGCACCTCGTCGAGGCGGGGGGTAAACGGCTGCGTCCTTATCTGACGGTCAAGGCGTGTGAGGCGGTGGGCGGCCGTGCCGATGACGCCGTCCCGTTCGCCGCCGCCGTGGAGTTTCTCCACAACTTCACCCTCGTCCACGACGACGTCATGGACCACGACGACCTCCGGAGAGGCAAGCCCACCGTGCACAAGGTTTACGGCGTACCCATGGCCGTCCTGGCCGGTGATCTTCTGTTCGCCAAGGTGTACGACGTCGCCTTGAAGAACAGGCCGCCTGGGATGCCCGCGGAGCGGCTCATCGAGAGCATGGCCAAGATAACCGAGGCCGCCATGACACTGTGCCAGGGGCAGGCGCTGGACATCGGGTTCCCGAGAGCCTCGGAGGTGTCTGTGGACGACTACATAGAGATGGTGGGCGCCAAGACCAGCGCCTTGTTCAGGGCGTGCGCCCAGTTGGGCGCGTTGGCGGGCGGCGGCTCCGATGAGCAGGTTGACGCCCTCGGAGGCTTCGCGTGGGACGCCGGCGTCGCGTTCCAGATCGAGGACGACGTGCTGGGGGTGACGGCGGATGAGGAGACCCTCGGTAAACCGGTGGGGGGCGACCTCAGGGAGGGGAAAAAGACGCTGATAAACATACACGCCCTGGAGAACGCCACCGAGGATCAGAGGAGGCGCATCGGCGAGGCTTTCGGGGTGGAGGACGCTTCGCGCGAGGACATCGAGGCCGCCGTCGAGGCCCTATGGGAGGTGGGCTCCATAGCCTACGCCAGAGGCGTGGCGGACGAGTACGTGGCGAAGGCGTTCAAGCAGCTGGACGCCATACCCGACACCCCCGCCAAGGAAGAGCTCAAGGCCCTCGTGGAGTACTTCGTCAAACGCGAGTACTAGAGAAAGGAATAATAGACATCTTCCTCGTATTTCATCGGGACCAGCAGTGTCCATGAACAACACGGAGATAAGGAAAGCCGCGGTCAAGTACGCGGCCCACAACGCCTCCCAGTTCGACGGCGTAGCCCAGGCGGGGTCTGTCATGGGCAAGGTTCTCGGGGAGTATCCAGAGCTGAGGAAGAAGGCGAAGGAGGTGGCCCCCATAGTAAACGAGGCGGTGAAAGACGTGAACTCTTGGACACGGATGGAACAGCTTCGGTTCGTTGAGGAGAACCACCCCGAGCTATTGGAGCGGAGCAAGGTAGAGGAGGAGAAGAAGACCCTGCCGCCGCTGGAGAACGTGGACGAGTGGCCCATGGTGAAGACGAGGTTCGCGCCTAACCCCGACGGCGCGCTTCACCTGGGGAGCGCGGAGCCCATCATATTCTGCGACGAGTACGCCAAGATGTACGACGGCCACTTCATACTCCGGTACGAGGACACCAGCGCCGAGGTGAAGCCGCCCATACCGGAGATGTACGACGCCATACTCGAGGACTTGGAGTGGCTGGGCGTCAAGGTGGACGAGGTTTACAGGCAGAGCGACAGGCTGCCCATCTACTACGAGCACGCTGAGAGGCTGCTGAGGGAGGGCAACGCATACGTCTGCACCTGCGAGGTCAAGGCGTTCAGGAAGCTCTACATGGCATGCGAGGCTTGCCCGTGCAGGGACCTGCCCCCAGAGACGCAGCTCAGCAGATGGGAGAGGATGCTTGACGGCGGCTACGAGAAGGGAGAGGCGGTTGTCAGGATAAAGACCGACCTCGACGACCCAAACCCGGCGGTGAGGGACTGGCCCGCGCTCCGCATAAGCGACGTCGATCACCCCCTCCAGGGCGACAGGTACCGGGTGTGGCCCCTCTACAACTTCAGCTGCGGCGTCGACGACCACCTCATGGGGGTCTCCCACATCATCCGCGGCAAGGAGCACGACGTCAACACGACCCGGCAGAGGTGGCTCCAAGGGCACCTTGGCTGGCGGTACCCAGAGATCATCAACGTCGGGAGGCTCGGCCTGGAGGCGGGCATCCTCAGCAAATCCAAGATGCGGGCGGGGATAGAGGACGGCACCTACTCTGGGTGGGACGACCCCAGACTCGGCACATTGAGGGCGCTGCGGCGGCGCGGGCTGCAGCCGGAGGCCATAAGGGCCATAATGATCCACGTGGGCCCCAAGCCGGTGAACGTCACCATTAGCTGGGACAACATCGCAGCCGAGAACAGGAAGATCATAGAGCCCACCTCGGACAGGTACTTCTTCGTGGAGAGCCCCATCATGCTCACCGTCACAGATGTACCGGGGCGGCACGTCGCCAAGCTACCCGTACACCCAGATCACCCTGAGAGGGGCACAAGAGACTTCGTGCTTGAGCCGAGGGACGGCGAGCTGAGGTTCAACGTATCCAGTGAGGACTTGACGAGGCTCAGGGTCGGCGGCGTGACCAGGCTAATGGGCGTCATGAACGTCGAGGTGACGGAGGTAGGTGAATCCGTCAAGGCGGTGTACCACTCCAAGGACTACCAGCTGGCGAGGGACATGGACGCCCCCTTCATACACTGGCTGCCCGCAGGCGTCGGCGTGGACGCCCAGGTGGTTCTACCCGACGCCACGACGGTCTCCGGCCTCGCGGAGGAGACGGTGAATGAGATGGAACACGGCGAGATGTTCCAGTTCGAGAGGTTCGGCTACTGCCGCGTGGACAAGTCCAAGCCCTTCGTCGCCTACTTCACCCACAATTAAACAGGGAATGCATAAGCCTTCTATGAAGAGCACAGGTTTTAGACTCTTGGATTAACGTCGGAATGTTTAATAAAGGACGCTCAGGTAACAGTATCCACCCTGAGGGAAATGACATGTCAAAAGATGTAGATCCTTCGAAACCCTTCTACGTGAGGTTCGAAGTACCGAAAGAGGTGGCGGACGCCGCTTACGAGGCGCTGAAGATCGCCACAGATTCAGGCAAGATCAGAAAAGGCACCAACGAGGCCACCAAGAGCATCGAGAGGGGCAACGCCAAGCTCGTGCTCATAGCAGAGAACGTTCAGCCACCGGAGATAGTCGCCCATCTGCCGCTGCTATGCGACGAGCGGAAGGCGCCTTACGTCTATGTGCCGGAGAAGCAGAAGATCGGTGCGGCCCTGGGCATCAACGTGAGTTCATCCGCCGCGGCCATAGAGGACGCGGGTGACGCCGAGAAGCTGGTCTCAGAGATAGTGAAGAAAGTCCAGGAACTAGTGAAGTAGCATGAGTCAGGACTCTGACCTTCTCACGCCATCAACCGTCATCCAGATACTGGGCAGGACGGGGTTGACGGGTGAGGTAATGCAGGTGAGGGTCAGGATCGAGGATGGCAGGGACAAGGGCCGGATAATCACGCGTAACGTGAAGGGCCCCGTGCGCATCGACGACGTGCTGCTTCTCCGCGAGACTGAGCGCGAGGCCAGGAAGATCAGGTAGGTGTAACAGTTGCCTCAGGTATACAAGTGTAGTTTCTGCGGTAAGGAGATACCGCCGGGCACTGGCACCAACTTCGTGAGGCGCGACGGCAGGGTCCTGCGTTTCTGCAGCTCCAAGTGCAGGAAGAGCACGCTGGACATGCGGCGTGACCCCCGCAAGCTCAAGTGGACCGAGGCCTGGAGGCTTCGGCAGAGATAGGCCGGGTCCGAGTTTTCCGTTTAGCTGATTCCCTCCGGAATATTAGCTGATTTTTGTTATACTGAACGAGAATTTAGTGATAGGTGTGGGTAACGCATATATCGCCATACGCCCAAGATCGTACGGGGGAAATGACGCTAAACATCCCGGAGCATCTCCACGCGTATGTGACTCTCAACGAGGAGGAGGACGTGATAGACCAGTTCAAGTGCCCCGTCTGCGGCTTCAGGACACAGCTAGGCCCTGGGGCCCTCAGAATGCACCTGCTGCTCAAATCGGATCCCAAGGTCGAGACACAGTACGACTCTGCCCACGAGGAGTACATGAGGACGGCCGAGTTCACGATCGACACCGTTAGGGTGCTGGCCAAGTTCCCGAGGATCGATCTCAAGTGGACTAGGTGAGATACAACCCACCTTTTATTCAGACCATAAAGCCTTTAGGAGGGACGGCGTACGCCTTGCCCATGTACCAGGAGACGTTAGTCATCCTCAAGCCGGACGCGCTTGAACGAAACCTCGTGGGGGCGATAATAAAGTACTACGAGGACGCCGGCCTGGAGGTCAAGGACATGATGTACTACAGGGAGGTGGGGCTGGGGCGGCTCAGGGAGCACTACCCCGACGGCATGGCGTTGAGCATGGGGAAGAAGGCCCAGGCGGCGGTGCCCCGCATCACCGACCCGGAGGCCCACGGCATGAAGGTGCTTGGGAAGCTTAGAGAGTATTTCACTAGGGGCCCGGTGCTGGCCATACGCGTGGGGGGAGAGGACGCCATCAAGGAGGTGCGCCGCGTCACCGGGTACACAGACCCCGCGACGGCCGAGAAGGGAACCATAAGGGGCGACCTGGGGCGTGACAGCATAGAGGCGAGCACCGCCGAGGGCAGGGCCGTGGAGAACCTGGTTCACGCCTCCGGTGACCCCGAGGAGGCCGAGGCGGAGCTGCGGCTCTGGCTTCCCTAGCGCTCCACTTTTCCCTGTATGAAGTCCTCGACCCATCGGTGGGCCTCGTCGTCTGGCACCTGCTGTGGCGGGTGCTTGAAGCTGTAGCTGCTTATGCCTAGGAGGGGCCCGGAGACGCCGCGGTCGAGGGCGATCTTGGTGGCCCTGACGGCGTCTATGGCGACGCCTGCGCTGTTGGGGCTGTCGTTGACCGCGAGCTTGGTGTCGAAGGTTATGGGCAGGTTGCCGAAGCTGTGGCTGTTTATTCTGATGTAGCATATCTTGTGGTCGCCGAGGAAGGGCACGTAGTCGCTGGGCCCTATCCGTGTGGGGACCTCGTAGGGGATCATGCTCTGCACGGCCTCTGTCTTGCTGATGCGTTTGCTCTTGAGCCTGTTCTCCACGGTCATGTTCTCGAAGTCCGTGTTTCCGCCTATGTTGAGCTGGTAGGTGCTGTCCAGGACGACGCCCCTGTCGTGGAACAGCTTGGCGACGACCCTGTGGAGTATGGTTGCGCCGACCTGGCTCTTGATGTCGTCGCCGGCGACGGGCAGCCCGGCGTCGGTGAACCTCTGCGCCCACTCTGGGGTGCTGGCTATGAACTCCGGGATGCAGTTGACGAACGCGCATCCGGCGTCCAGCGCCGCCTGGGCGTACATGCGTGAAGCCTTCGCACTGCCCACGGGAAGGTAGTTGACGAGCATGTCCGCCCCGGAGTCTCTCAGTGTCTGGGCCACGTCCACGGGCTTGATGGTCTTGTCGTCGTGGAAGCTTCCGTGCATGTGGGGGGCGACGCCGTCGAGTATGGGGGCGGGCTGGACGGTGACTCCTGTCTCGGGGACGTCGGCGAACCTGGCGCAGTTGTTGGGCGGCGCCCATATGGCCTCGCTCAGGTCCTTGCCTATCTTTTGTTTGTTTACCTCGAAGGCGGCCACGAACTCTATGTCGCTTATGTGGTAGTCGCCGAAGTAGACGTGCATGACGCCTGGGATGGTCTCGTCCCTCTCCGCGTCCTTGTAGTACTCCACTCCCTGGATGAGGGCGGACGCGCAGTTACCCACGCCGGCTATGGCTACTCTTATACCCAATGTGTTCCCTCTGAATCGAAGACTATCCCTTCGGACGGCTTTTAACGTTTTCCGCTAGAGCCAGCTGGCGACGCGTCTGCTGATGGCGTCGTGGAGGGCCTTGTATACTTTAACGGTCTCGGTGGGGGTGAGCCGGCACTTGAGTTTGCCTGAGAGGAAGGGGAGGACGGTGTGGGCGTTCTCGATGGTGCCTATCTTGGTCCAGGTTACCTCTACCTGGGCGGGGTAGCTTCGGCCCGAGTCCAGGAACGCGTAGGGGTCCAGGTGTATCCGGGGCTTGGAGGCGGCCTGGAAGGGGCCGTGGAGGCGCCCCGTGTCCAGGTTGTAGAGGAAGAGGGGGGTGCCGGGCTTGATCTTCTTTACTTGGCTCCAGAACCTCTGGCTGTTGCCGAAGAGCTTCTTGTGGAGGCACTCGTCCTTGGTGGTGTTGTTGCAGAAGAACATGTAGCTCATCCGGCTCCCCGGTTGTTTCAGTTGTGTGTGAAAGAAAAGTGTTTCGCGGGCGGGGTTCCTTGTAGTTGGTTAGTCACTATAAGCGTTTTTCGGGGGCGTTCGTCTAGTGTGTTTTATTGTTTTTTATTTGTTTTTGGGTAGAGGGAACTGGGGGGCTGAGGGTGCCGGGTTGAGGTATAAGAGCGGCGGCTCCCATCTCTATCTGAATGCATTGAAGGTTCTTGTGGTTAACCCGGGCCTGGCCGAGCGGATCAGAGATCTTCTGCCGAGGGACATCGAGGTGGTTGCGCCCGAGACGGGCGGAGACGACGAGCTGGCGGGGCTGGCGGGGGACGTTGAGGTCATTGTGGCTACGCGGCTGAGCCCCGCGGTGGCCCGGGCGGCGCGGGGGCTGAGGCTGCTGCAGAAGACGGGGGCGGGCGTGGACGACATGCCCTTCGAGGCTTTGAGGGGGGAGACGTGGGTGGCCAACACCTCGGGCTCCAACCCGCTGCACCTGGCGGAGGGGGCCGTGGCGCTGGTGTTGGCGCTGGCGAAGAAGGTGGTCCAAAGGCACCGCGGCTTCCTGGAGGGCAGGGGCGCTGGCCGTGGCGTCCTGCTGAGCGGCAGGAAGGCGGGAATAGTGGGCTACGGCAGCATCGGACGGGAGGTGGGAAGGCTGCTGGCTTGCATGGGGATGCGGGTGCTGGCGGTTAAGCGCAGCAGGGACCCGGGGCTCGCTGCGTCCATGGGCCTTGAGTACCTGGGCACACCGGAGGACCTGACATACGTGTTGTCCGAGTCGGATTTCGTGGTGGTGACGGCGCCGCTCACCCCGGAGACCAGGGGCATGATCGGTGAGGAGGAGCTGCGGGCCATGAAGCCCTCCGCCTACATCGTGAACGTGGCCAGGGCGGCCATCATAGAGGAGGAGCCGCTGTACAGGGCGCTATCTGAGGGGTGGATAGCGGGCGCCGCCCTGGACGTGTGGTGGACGCCCCACTTCTGGGACCCCCTGTGGAACATGGAGGGGAAGCCCGCCTCGGTGTACCCGTTCTGGGAGCTGCACAACGTGGTATGCACGCCTCACAGCGTAGGCTCCACGGGCAGCCGCTCAGACGCCGGGCTGAACATAATGGTGGAGAACATCCTCCGGGTGAACCGGGGGGAGCCCCCGCTAAACCAGGTGGACAAGCGGCTGAGGTACTAGGCGGCTCTACGTGGTGCGTTTGTAGTAGCCGGGCCTCGGCGAGTAGATGGTGCCGTCCTTCATGAGGACCCCTATGAGGCGCGCGGCCTCTGCTCTGCCTATGCCGTGGTCGCTCTGCAGGGCGTCGTAGAGGTCGTCGTCGCGGACGCTTCCGCTCACCCTCTCCATCTCGTTTATCGCCTGCAGCAGCTTCTGCAGCTGGTTCTGGAGGCTCCTAGGCTTACCCGAGTACAGTATGTCTATGTCTATCTGGCCGGTCTGGACGTCCACTCCCACCTGCTCCAGGCTCTTCCGCATGATGTTGATGACGGCCTCGGCGTCCTCGACGCTGATCTCGGTGCGGAGGTGGGCCCTGGCGCGGGCCTCGGCGAGCCTGACGAGGCTCTCCAGCTGCCTGGCGGTGATGGCTATGGCCGCTGCCTCGCCTCCCTCGACGCTGGCGTTCCTCATCTTGACGTAGAAGTCGCTGAACCGCTCTATGACGTCGTCGTTGATTGCGGGCTGCACCTTCTTGGCGTAGCTTATGTACTTCTTGAGGAGCTCCATGTCTATGGGCGCCTCCGCCGAGGTGAGGACCCTGTGGAGATCGAGTATGTGCTGGGCGACATCAGCGTCCATCTGGGCGTCGGGCTGGTCCTTGAGTATCCATATGAGGTCGAACCTGCTGAGGATGGTGACTGGCAGCGTTATGTTCTGGGCGATGGTCTGGTAGGGGTTGTAGCGGCCCAGCGACGGGTTGGCCGCCGCCAGTATGCTGGTCCGTGAGTTGAGGGTGGCGACGATGCCTCCCTTTGCGATGGGCACTATCTGCTGCTCCATGGCGGGGTGTATGGCGCCCCTGTCCTCGTCCCTCATCTTGTCTATCTCGTCGATACAACAAACGCCCTTGTCGGCCAGCACCAGTGCGCCCGCCTCCAGCACGAAGCTTCCCGTGCCGCCCTCCTTGACGACGGCGGCTGTTAGGCCGGCTGCGGTGCTGCCCCTGCCGGTGGTCATGAGGCCCCTGGGCGCGGCCTTGGACGCGAAGTTGAGCATCTGGCTCTTCCCTGTGCCGGGGTCCCCCACGAGGAGGACGTTGACGTCGCCCCTGATCCTCATGTCGGGCCGCTCCTTGAGGACGCCGCCGAACAGCAGGTACAGTATGGACTCCTTGATGTGGTCGTACCCGTAGATGCTGGGCGCCATGCTTGCCATTATCTTCTGGAACACCCAGGGGTCGCGGGCTATCTCCAGGATGGCCTCCTCGTCCTCGGGGCTTATCTCCATGAGCTCCATCTCCCTGCCGCTTATCTCCAGGTAGCTGGAGTCCACCTGTATGTCGAAGGTGCGGAGCTCGCCGCCCCTGCCGTACTTGGGCAGCAGCCTGATGAAGCCCGTGAGGGTGATCCTGTCCCCCGGGCGGGCCATGTCCACGAGGTCGTCCTTGAGCTCCACGTGGATGCTCCTAGGCAGCTGGCCGGGGGGGAGATCCTCGGGCCGCTCCTGTATGTTGACGTTCTGGCTGTCGATGAAGAGGGACTCCTTGGGGACCAACTCGAAGCCCTTCCTGTTGTCGCATGCTATGCACTTCTGGGGCTTCTGTATGTTCTGGCCGCTCTGCTCTAGGTGGTTCATCTCGCCGCAGACCGGGCACCTGAACGTGGCCCTGACGACGAGGGGGGTGACGCTGCTGGCTCGGACGATGATGCCGCGGACCATTATCAGGTGGCTTATGTGGTCTGCGCCTATGCGGCGCAGAGGCGTCTCGGCGGGGAGGTTCCTGTACCTGACGTTGACCCTGTCTAGGCTCTCGGCGTAGAAGGGGTCCCTGGTGCGGAGCTTGCTCCTGACCACGGACTCGAATATGGGGGTGATGGTCTCGGGGTCGTCGAGTATGATGCGGGCCAGCTCCATGTCGAAGCCGTAGATGTCGGTGAAGTCGATTACCAGGCTCTTGGCGCCCTTGCCGGGCATCTCGCCTATGGCCTGGTCGTACTTATACCGTTCCTGGTCGTCCATGAAGTCCTCTATGAACCGCGTGAAGGCTTCCTCGAAGGTGTCCTGCCGCGCCAACTAGCCCTCCCCCAGCGCCCTCATCCTGTCACGCCAAGCCGTGACTACTCGGTTAACGTTCCCGTATAAGTCGGCCTCATCTTTAGAGAGCGCGGAGGTGGATGAAACTGCCTCCGAGGAAGCCAGCCTCGTTATGCGCCCTATCCTCGACTCCAGTATCTCCCTGTACCACGCCTTCATCCTGAGGAGCAGTGTCGCCTTCTCGGGGTCGCCCCTCGCCTGAATGAAGCTCTGGAAGGCACGCTCGTAGAAGTCGTCGGGTACCCTGCTGGGCGGCCCCGCCGGGTTGATGCGCTCCTTGAAGTGGACCTGGGTCCACTCTGTCTGGGTGAGTGCAGGCTCGGAGTACTCCGCCAAGCCGGACTCCACCAGCTCCTGGGCGACCCAGAACCGGGTCACGAACTCGTGGCCCTCCCGCACCTCGGATATCTCTATCCCAGGCGTCTGTATCCGCGGAACCTTCTTAACCGCTCTTAACTTTACCTCTGCGTTCTCGTAATTCATAGGGGCTACCCGAGAATGGTGGATCATTCGATGACAAACATATAGAACTATTCTGGCAACGGGTGAGAGAGTCAAGATGGTTTAAAACGCGCGGCCCCAAACATTCAGGGATGCAGTCCACCTTAGACGACCACCCGGGAATAGAGGCCATGGCGGAGAAGGTCAGAGCACTCACAGAGAACACCCGGGTGAAGAAGATGGTGGAGGAACGCATGGACGAGTTCAGGCAGGTCCACATGATGGACAGCCAGAAATGGTACGAGGAGCTCGTCTACTGCCTGCTCACGGCCTACAGCAGCGCGTTGATGGGCAAACGCTGCGTGGACGCCCTCCTCGGCGGCCCCCTCATGGAGGGAAACCTAGAGGATGTCCAGGGCTGCCTCGTCGAGGAGGGCCACAGGTTCGCCAACAGGCGGGCGGAGTACATCTACAACACCCGTGGGCTGGCCCCCCGGATCAAGGAAACCATCCAGGGATTCGACGACCCAGAGGCGGCCCGTGAGTGGCTCGTCGAGAACATAAAAGGTCTAGGCTGGAAGGAGGCCAGCCACTACCTGCGCAACGTGGGCTACTTCGGCCTCGCCATCATAGACAGGCACATACTCAGCAACTTGGTGGAGCACGGCCTCATAACCGAGGAAGAGTCCAGGAAGGGCCTCACCAAGAAGAGGTACCTCGCATACGAGGCCGCCCTCGCCAAGGTGGCGCGGCGGCTCGGCATGGAGCCCGGGGGGCTGGACCTCTACCTCTGGTACCGGAAGACCGGCAAGGTTCTGAAGTAGATTCATATCTCCGGCACCCCAAGTTTCTATGGGTACAACGTTTGAAGGTCAGGTTAGACGGCGAGACCAGGGAGTACTACACGCTGTGGCGGGAGGGGGGAACCGTCAAGATGATCGACCAGAGGAAGCTCCCCCACGTCTTCGAGATAACAGGCTTCAACGACCACCGCGCGACAGCCGCCGCCATTAAGGACATGGTGTGCAGGGGCGCAGGGGCCGTGGGCTGCGCCGCCGGGTACGCCATGGCCCAGGCCGCACTGGAGGCCCGGGACGAGCCCCTCGAGGAGTTCATCGCATACATGGAGGGGGCCGCGGAGACCGTACGGGGCACGAGACCCACCGCCGTGAACCTGTTCCACGCCGTGGAGCGCTGCCTCGAAGCCGGCGGCGAAGGCTCGGTGGAGGAGCGCGTCGAGAACGTGCGGAGCGAGGCGGACAGGATAGCGGAGGACGACCTCCAAGCATCCAAGCGGATGGGTGAGATCGGCGCCGAGCTGCTTAGGGACGGCTGCAGGGTGCTGACCCACTGCAACGCGGGGGCGCTGGCGTTCATAGACCACGGCACCGCCCTCAGTCCCGTCAGGGTAGCCCACAAGCAGGGTAAGCGGGTGTTCGTCTGGGTGGACGAGACCCGGCCCCGCTGCCAGGGCTCCCGGCTCACGGCGTGGGAGATGGAGCAGGAGGGCATACCCTACGCGATAATAGTGGACAACGCGGCGGGCCACTACATGAGGCGGGGCGAGGTGGACGCCGTCATAGTGGGGGCGGACAGGGTGGCCGCCAACGGCGACGTCGCCAACAAGATAGGCACCTACGAGAAGGCCGTGGTGGCCAAGGCCAACGGCATACCGTTCTACGTCGCGGCGCCCGAGATGACCTTCGACCTCCAGACGCAGACAGGCGACGAGATAGAGATCGAGGAGCGGTCAACGGAGGAGGTAACCAGGATGTGGGGGCTGGCCGAGGACGGCGGGCATACACGGGTGTTGATCCCGGCGGAGGGCTCGTCCGCCAGGAACCCGGCGTTCGACGTGACCCCCGCCGAGTACGTGACCGGGTTCATAACCGAGAAAGGGCTCATAGAGCCGCCTTACAGGGCAAAAATATTAGAGAATTTCAGGAAATAATGGCCTCGGCCTCTTCCTCATGGGCTGCCGGCTTGTGCGTCAGCATCCCGAGCAGGACAGGCCTCGAGACAAGGTTTCCTATTATGGGGAGCCTGTCCACGTCCTTCTCCTCCATGACCCTCAGCGCCTCCTCGTTGGGCAGCCCGCTCTCCACCCAGTACAGGGGCTCAGACATGACGTCCCGGACGAGGACGAGGTGGGGGTCGTCCCTCTCTGTGTCCACCTTCCGCGCTATGTCTCCGTCCGTGAGCATGCCCACGGGCTCGCCGTCCAGGGTGACCACGAGGCACTCGGCCCCGAAGTACTTCATGAGGCTGTCCGCGTACTTCACGGGATAGTCGGCCCTGATGGTTATGACGTCCTGAAGAACTAGATCTTCTACTCGACGAGGCATCTCTACATGGCTCCGATACCACTCAGCCATCTCTACTCGGCTCCGGTACCACTTAGCCGGGTTTGAAGGATATCGTTTGTGGAGCAAAGAAAGGTACCCGGGGAACCTTCTACCGATATAGATTCACGGTCTGCTTGTGGGCGGCCACGGCTGACCAAATCGCTTAAATCGTTGTACCTTTCTTTTTCTCGGTGTCCCGCCCGCCCTAGCTCAATGGCAGAGCATCCGGCTGTAGTCGTCGCCCCGCGGGGCGGTGGCGTTCAGGCCATGAGCAGACACCGGAGGGTTGCAGGTTCAACTCCTGCGGGCGGGACCATCTTCATGTCATCGAATCATCTGGATTGTGTTAACGATCCCTGATAGAACTTGGAGGAAGTCTGTATTCATTGATGTCTAGTACTCGGGGCTGGCGTGGGCAATGTGTTGAAATATGTTACCAAGGTGAATAATGTGTTGCTTAATGAGAGGGTAGATCGTAAGCTGGTCTTGTCTCTTGCTTTAATGTGGATTTTTCGTAAGCGGGCTTTTTCGGTATCGAAGGATTTCGGGTTAGTTGTTGAGGAGGAAGAAGAGGAGGAAGAGGACGAGGATAGTCCTTATGGTCAGGTGGATCTTGAAGGGAAATCAATATACAAATGGTATCTTGTCGGGTTCTAGACTGATATTGAAAGAAAATATGATTCTTGGAATGTCGAGTTATCATATGGAGAGTTTTGGTAAATATGCAAGTCATCATGTTTTATATATAATATAGTATTATTTTCAAATTAATTTTATATATAATGGTTAAAAAACGGATAAATTATAAATATTATTATGTTAATATTAAAAATAGAGTTTTTTCAGAAAAAATATATAGTTAAATGAACTTTTAATGATAGATATGACTCTAAAAGCAATGCAAATCAGGCAGATGATCGCTCTTGATTATACTTTATTTCCATTAACCTTTAATGAAATTATAGCATCACTAGAAAAAATTGGATTTGATTTAGCTCCAAGCATTCCAACACCGTTACCTTATGGAAGGTTTACTGGCGCAGGTCAAGTAGGCAGAAAAGGCAAAACGGCATGTGTGATAAATTCAAGTGATAAAT
>Ga0315532_1001195_pt1 | contig 19900 bp, 18 predicted proteins | sample SalMarWE160370MG_FD_203082 | JGI IMG/M metagenome (GOLD analysis project Ga0315532, IMG submission 203082) | Salt marsh sediment microbial communities from the Plum Island Ecosystem LTER, Massachusetts, United States - Salt Marsh Sediment WE1603-70 ... | reverse complement strand
CACCCATTAGACTTTGCGGCTTGTCTCGTAATTTTCCCTCCCTCCCCTGGGGGTGGGGTAAGGAGATTGTAGAGAGGTGAAACCTTTTTGGGTGGGTGGGTATGGGAAAAAGAACCGTTGAGAGGGGGATTAAGGGGGTGAGGTTAAATAAAAGCCTCTACACCTTCAGGTCTATCTTGTAGTTCTTCAGTATCTCTCTGATTTGAGCAGCTGTTTTTTCATCAGGCTCGGTGAGGGGGAGGCGGGGCTTGCCCACCTTAAAGCCAATCTGGTTAAGGGCGTATTTAAGCGGAATGGGGTTGGAGACGATAAATAGGGCGTCAATCAGGGGCAGCAGGCGATTGTGGATATCGGCCGCCTCAGCTACCTTGCCCGATAGGAAGTTATCCATCATCTCCTTGATTTGCTTGCCCACCAGGTGTGAGGCGACGCTGATGACGCCGTAGCCGCCCACGGTTAGTATGTGGAAGGTATCGTTATCGTTACCGCTCCAGACAAGGAGATTCTCTCCTGCCTCGGTGATAATCCTGGAAATCTGCCCCAGATTGCCGCTGGCTTCCTTTACTCCGATGATATTATCTATCTGGCTCAGCCTTATGGCGGTATCGGCGGAGAGGCTGGTAATGGTGCGTCCCGGCACGTTGTAAAGGATGCAGGGCAGGCTGGTGCTCTGGGCAATGGTCTTAAAGTGTTGGTATAAGCCTTCCTGGGTTGGTTTATTGTAGTAGGGGACAACCAGCAGGCAGGCATCAACCCCGATTTTTTCGGCACTCTTGGTCGCTTCAACCGCCTCAGCCGTGCTGTTTGAGCCGGTGTAGGCAACTATGCTTCCCCGCTCGCCCACTGCCGATTTTACCTCGGTAAAGAGCTGCATTTCCTCTTCCCAGCTTAGCGTCGGCGACTCCCCGGTAGTAGCCGCCAGCACCAGGCCGTCGCTCCCGACATTAAGTAAGGCTAGGGCCAGCTTTTTCGCCTGCTCATAATCAACCTCGCCGTTTTCCTTAAACGGCGTTACCATCGCCGTCAGTAACCGCCCCAGCTTCTTCACTTTTTAACCTCCTGCGCTGGTTTTATCCAGTTCCTCTTTATCATCTCTTCGGCAATCTGGACGGCATTCAGTGCCGCCCCCTTGCGCACGTTGTCGGAGACAACCCACATTATCAAGCCGCAGGAGTGGGAGGCATCGCGGTGGATGCGCCCGACAAAGACTTCATCGGTGCCGGCGGCTGACCAGGGCTGGGGATAAAGGCTGATAGCCGGGTCATCAAGTACCTTGACCCCCGGAGCCTGGGCGAGAATACGCCTTGCCTCATCGGGGGAGATAGACTGAGAGAATTCGACATGGACTGCCTCGCTGTGCCCGATAAATACCGGCACGCGGACGCAGAAAGCCGAGATGGCAATATCATCGGCATGCATTATCTTCCTTGTTTCCTCCACCAACTTCCACTCTTCCTTGGTGTAGTCGTTATCCAGGAAGACATCTATCTCTGGCAGCAGGTTAAAGGCTATCTGGTGGGGGTAGACATGGGGGACGGTGGTCTGCCCCTCCAGTACCTGCCTGGCTTGTTCGGTTAGCTCATCCACCGCTGCCGCCCCGGTGCCTGATACCGCCTGGTAGGTAGCAGCGACAATGCGCTTAATGGGATTAACCTTGTGCAGGGGGTATAGGGCTACCACCATCTGGATGGTGGAGCAATTGGGGTTAGCGATAATCCCCTTATGCCACTTAATATCCTCAACATTAATCTCAGGCACCACCAGCGGCACCTTGGGGTCCATTCTAAATGCCGAGCTGTTATCAATAACCACTGCCCCGTTCTGGGCGGCTATCGGCGAGAAGTAACGGCTAACCTCAGCCCCGGCGGAGAAGAGGGCGATATCTATATCCTTAAACGACTTTGGTGTAACCTCCTCAACCACAATCTCGCGGTGGCTGACAAACATCCTCTTGCCTGCAGAACGGTCTGAGGCAAGAAGACTGATTGAGTTCATGGGGAAGTTGCGTTGCTGAAGTACCTTAATAAATTCCTGTCCTACCATCCCGGTAGCACCGAGGATGGCTACTTTAAACCCCTTCATTACCCCTCCTCTAAACCAAGTAAGCTATCCAGACCATAGATTAGCCCCTTACGCTTAACCACTTCCTTAATAGCAAGCATAACGCCTGGCATATAGCACTGCCGGCTGGTGGTATCGTGGCGGATGCTCAATGTTTGCCCCGCTCCCCCCAGGAGAACTTCCTGGTGTGCCAGCAGACCGGGCAGGCGCACGCTGTGAATGGTAACGCCTTCAACCTGCTTCCCACGGCTGTCTGATGCCTTCCCTTTGGGGGTGGAGAACGGTCTGCCTCTGGCTTGAGCCATCGCCTTAGCCGTAGCTAGAGCAGTACCCGATGGTGAGTCAGCCTTCAGGTGGTGGTGCAGCTCTATAATCTCAGCAGAGTCAAGGTACTTAGCCGCTAATTTGGCCAGGTGTATCATAAGCACTGCGCCCAGGGCAAAGTTTGGTGCTACCACAATACCAACCTTATTAGTCTTAGCCAGACTCTCAATTTCTTTAATATCTTTGCTGGTCAAACCCGTAGTTCCTATAACCATATTAACGCCTTGTTTAGCTGCTAAGCGCACTGTCGGCATAGCCGCCTTAGCGGTGGTGAAGTCCACCACCACGTCTGCCGGATGGCTATCTAAAATTGACTCCAGGCTGGCAGAAAAGGGCACCGTGCCTGAGCCGTCGGGCAAATTTAGGTGATCCTGAGCCGCCTTTATGTCCACCGCCCCTGCTATTTGCAACTCAGGCTCCTGGCAGAGGGCATTAATCACTTCCTGCCCCATTCTACCCGAGGCGCCGTTAACCACTACCCTTATTTTCTTCATCGCCGACGTCCTCTATTCGGCCCCCGATTGTAACCCCCTTTACTTCGGGGAGGGCGGTTGTCACGTTGCGTCCGGAACGGGTAATCTTTAGAAAAGGTATCTTTTGCATTAGCCCCGGGGACTTGAGACGACTTGTCAAGCACTGCCTTTCGCGACAGGTTTATCCGTCCCAGTTCATCAATGCCAATTACCTTAACCATAACCTCATCGCCAACCTTAACCACGTCCTCAACCTTGGGCACGTGATAATCAGCCAGCTCACTGATGTGGACCAAGCCCTCTTTGCCCGGCAGAATCTCCACCATCGCCCCGAAGTTCATCAGGCGGCTCACCTTTCCCGTGTAGATGGTACCGACTTCTACCTCCTTGGTTAGACCTTCGATAATCTGGATAGCCTTGCGTGCCGCTTCTTCGTTAGCTGAGCCGATAATCACCGTGCCATCATTGTCAACGTCAATGCTCGCCTTAGTTTCTTCGATAATTGACCTGATTGTCTTGCCCCCGGTGCCGATGACGGCGCCGATTTTACTCGGGTCAATGGTTATCTTATACATTCTTGGGGCATACTGACTGAGTTCAGGTCGGCTGGAGCCGATGGTCTTTTGCATTATTTCCAGAATGGAGAGTCTAGCCTCGCGGGCTTGGTGCAGTGCCTTTCCCGCAATTTCGGTGCTTATGCCTTTGAGCTTGGTATCCATCTGTATGCCAGTTATGCCCTTGGCTGTTCCGGCTATCTTAAAGTCCATATCTCCATAGGCATCCTCTATGCCCTGGATGTCAGTTAGAAGGACATATTTCCCGTTCTCACCGGTGACCAGCCCCATGGCTATCCCGGCGACGGCGGCTTTGGTCGGTATTCCGGCATCCATCAGGGACAGGCTGGCGGCGCAGACACCGGCCATAGAGGTGCTGCCACTTGAGCTGAGGACCTCTGATACCAGGCGGATGGTGTAAGGGAAGTCCTCGGCCTTGGGCAACACCGGCTCAATAGCCCGCTCTACCAGAGCACCGTGCCCGATTTCGCGCCGTCCCGGTGAGCCTACGCGCTTGGTCTCACCGCTGGAGAAGGGGGGGAAATTATAGTGATGTATAAAGCGTTTACTCTCCTCTATACCCAAGCCATCAAGCGGTTGCTCTTTGCCCACGGAGCCGAGGGTGGTAATAGTTAGAAGCTGGGTCTGACCCCGGCTGAATAGGGCTGAGCCATGGGTGCGGGGCAGAACTCCCACCTCGCAGCTAATGGGTCGGACATCGGTTAGACCGCGCCCGTCAATACGCTTTCCTGCCTGGAGGATGTCGCCCCTTACCTTAGCTTTAATTTTTGCTTCTAAGGCGGCGGTTATAGCTTCCTCCGGGAATGATTCGCACAGCGCCTCGATAAGCTCTTTCTTCAGGTTGCTGAGCTCCTGTTCCCGCTGTGACTTGTCCGACTGGCTCAATGCCCGGGCGAGCTTATCGTCAGCGATGGGCGATATCGCCGAAATTACCTCGGGGTTAACCTCGCTGGGCGGTGCTTCCGCCTTGGGTCGGCCGCAAGCCTGCTGGAGCTCCTCCTGGAGCTTGATAATATCTTGATTTGCCTTATGCCCGAGTTCTATAGCCCGCAGGACGATATCCTCTGGAACCTCTTCGGCTCCTGCCTCTATCATTACCACTGCCTCCTTGGTGCTGGCCACGACCAGGTCAAGGAGACTGGTCTCAAGCTGGAGCAGGGTTGGGTTTAGCACCAGCTCGTTATCAATATAGCCGATGCGAATGGCGCTTACCGGGCCAGCAAATGGTACCGGTGAGATTGTCAGCGCCGCTGAGCCGCCGATAACCGAAAGGAGGTCGGGGTCGTTTTCCTGGTCGGCGGAGAGGACGGTAACTATAATCTGAATGTCGTTGCGCCATCCCTTGGGCAGGAGGGGGCGTAGCGGTCGGTCGGTGAGGCGGCTGGCTAGGGTTGCCGCCTGGCTGGGGCGCCCCTCCCTTCGGATAAAGCCGCCCGGAATCTTACCGGCGGCATAGAGCCTTTCTTCATAGTCAATGGTCAGGGGCAGAAAATCTATCCCCTCGCGGGGCTCAGTGCTGGTGCAGACGGTAACCAGAGCTACGGTTTCTCCGTAACGAATGGTTACCGCTCCTGCTGCCTGGCCGGCGAGTTTTCCTGTTTCTATGGTTAGCTTTCTGCCGCCAACCTCACGCTCAAAAGAACTAGGTGACATCAATACCCCTCCCCCACTTAAGCCTCACTTGCGTAGCCCAAGCTTATTAATCAGGCTGCGATATCGTTTAGTGTCCTCTCGGCTCAAGTAGGATAGCAGCCTTCTTCTCTGTCCTACCAGTTTAACCAGCCCGCGCTGGGTATTAAAATCGTGCCGGTTGGTCATCATATGCTCGGTCAACTGGTTTATCCTCTCGGTGAGTACGGCTACCTGCACCTCAGTCGAGCCAGTGTCATTTTTACTGAGCCTGAATTTGCTTGTTATTTCGCTCTTTTTATCCTTATCCAACTTGATCCTCTATTCACCCGTTATTTTAGCCAATATCAACTGTGCTGTAAATAACCGATTATAGCATAAGTGGCTGCGGCTGTAAATTAGCTTGACTTTTGTCAGCCCTATGGGTATAGTTTGGGCTGTAGTTTATACCTTGGTTAAGTGTGGTTTCTAAGCTTGACCCCCGTATAGGTGGGGAACTTTCGGTAGTAGTAGTACCAACCATGACAATACGGCAAAGGGTTTCGGAGCCAGAGACTGCAACGAAGACAAGGGACTAACAAAGCACATAGGAGGTGCAGTAGTGGCTCTGGCAGACAAAACCCTGGTGTGCCGTGATTGTGGGCAAGAGTTCATCTTTACCGCCGACGAGCAGGAATTCTATCAATCCCATGGCTTACAGAACGAGCCTCGGCGGTGTCCTGAGTGCCGGGCGGCTCGGCGGAGAGACCGCTGGGGCGGCTATAATCAGCCGCGTCAGACGTTTACCGTGACCTGCGCTGATTGTGGGGTAGAGACCACAGTGCCGTTCGAGCCCAGAGAAGGGCGCCCCGTTTATTGCAGAGAGTGTTACGCTAAGCACAAAAACTCGGGCTAAGGTTCCTATTTATCTCATTTGCCGATTGTCATGAATGTTGGGGTCTGTCGGGTTAAGCTTCGCTTCCCGGAGAACCTATCGCTTAAGGGTAAGCGGCAGGTAGTGAAATCCATTACCACTCGCCTCAGAAGTAAGTTTAATGTCTCCGTGGCTGAGGTTGATGACCATGATTTGTGGCAGTTAGCCACCCTTGGTATTTGCTGCGTGAGCAATGATAGCCGCTATACCAACGAAGTCCTGTCCAAGGTGGCTGACTTCATTATTAATGGCCGCTTTGACGTGGAGATATTAGACTACGAGATTGAGGTTCTACCTGTTTCCTGAGTGTGGCGATGCCCGAGTGTGGTGATGCCTGAATGGGGCAATGATTGATACCTCAGCCTTTGTTCATTATCTTTCAGCTCAGCCCGGTTACGGTGGTCAGATAGTTCATGTAGAGCATATTCCCCACCGTGAAGCTGAGTATGCTGAGCTGGGGCAGCCTTTGCACGAAGACCTTGACCGCTTCCTCAATGAACACAAGCTTTTACCCCTTTATACCCATCAGGCGGAAGCCATAAATTATGCCCGCCAGGGCATGAATGTGATGGTGGCTACCTCGTCGGCTAGCGGTAAGACCCTGTGCTATAACATCCCGGTTATGGAATCAGTCTTAACTGAGCCGAGCAGTTGCGCCCTTTACCTTTTCCCCACTAAAGCCCTGGCCCAGGACCAGCTTCGCACCTTGCGGGACTACCCCCATCTGGCGCGGGAGGCGGCTACCTTTGATGGCGATACCCCTCAGGCGGAGCGGGCGGGGATAAGAAAAAGTGCCAGGGTGTTCCTTACCAACCCCGATATGCTCCATGTCGGCATACTGCCCAACCATCAGTCTTGGTCAAGGCTGCTGCACCATTTAAAGTATGTGGTGGTGGATGAAGCCCATATCTATCGGGGCGTTTTTGGCTCCCATGTTGCCTGTGTCCTCCGCCGCCTGCGCCGATTATGCAATTTTTACGGCTCAAACCCCCGTTTCATATGCTGCTCGGCGACGATAGCCAACCCCGGGGAGCACGCCGAAAGACTGGTGGGTCTGCCCTTCAGGGTGGTTGCCAGCGACGGTTCTCCTTATGGGGGGAAGGAGTTTGTCTTCTGGAATCCTCCCATTATTGACGAGGCAAAGAGCGTACGGCGTAGCGCTAACAGCGAGGCGGCGAACCTCTTTGCTGAGCTGGTGAATAGCGACATCCGCACCCTGACCTTTGCCCGCACCCGCCGCCTGACCGAGCTTATCTATAACTACACCAGACACCGGCTGGCTGAAATCGGCTCCGCCCAGGCTAGGAAAATCAAGGCTTACCGTGCTGGCTACCTGCCCAAGGAACGCCGCCAGATAGAAAAAGAGCTTTTTAGTGGGGAGCTTACCGGCGTGGTGGCGACCACGGCTCTGGAGCTGGGGATAGACATCGGCGACCTGGAGGCTACGGTGCTCGCTGGCTATCCGGGGAGCATTGCCTCTACCTGGCAGCAGGCGGGGAGGAGCGGGCGGAGTGGGGATAAGTCTATAAGCTTTCTTATCGGGGTAGATAATCCCCTTGACCAGTATTTTATGCGCCACCCCGATTCATTCTTTGGCAAAAGCGTTGAGAACGCCCTGGTTAACCCGGATAACCCCTATATATTAAGAGCACACCTGCTGTGTGCCGCCTGGGAGTCGCCCTTAGGCAGTGAGGAGGTCTTTGGCTCCACCTTTGAGCGGGAAAGGGCAAGTCTGGAGGAGGAGGGTCTGCTCCGGGAACGGAAGGGCAAGTGGTATCTTTCGCCGCAAATTGCCTATCCGGCTCAGAACATAAATATCCGCTCCACATCAGGGGAGAACTTCGCCATTGTTGATACCTCAACTAACTCCCTTCTGGAGACCGTTGAGGCTAGTGTCGCCTTTTTCCAGATTCACCCTGGCGCCATCTATCTTCATCAGGGGGAATCATATCTGGTTGAGGAGCTTGACCTGCCCAGCCGCACCGCCTATGCCAAGCCGACCTCTGCCAACTACTATACGCAGACGAAGGAGCTTACCGACCTTCATATTACCAGGGTAATAAAGCATAAGAATTGCCGTCAGACCAGGGTATATCTGGGTGAGGTTGAGGTTACCACTACCGTAGTCGGTTTCAAGAAGAAGGCACAGTTTACCGAGGAGGTAATCGGGGAGGAGCCCCTTGACCTGCCCCCGCAGCACTTCCCCACCGTTGCCCTGTGGTTTGACCTGCCAGCCAGAGCGCCGGCTCGGCTGGATAGGGAGCAGCTGGGCCTTGCCGGCGGACTGCACGCCGTTGAGCATGCCGCCATTGCCATCCTCCCCCTCTTTGCTCTCTGCGACCGCAACGATATCGGCGGGGTATCCACCCCCCTCCACCCTGACACGGGAAGGGCGCAGATATTTATCTATGATGCCTACCCCGGCGGCATTGGCATTGCCGAGAAGGGCTTTGACCTGGTGGAGCAATTGTGGCAAACTACACTGAGGGCGATTAAAGAATGTCCCTGCCAGGAGGGCTGCCCCAGTTGTATTCAGTCGCCGAAGTGTGGCAATAATAATAAGCCGCTGGATAAAAAAGCAGCCCAGAGGTTGCTTGAAGGGCTGTTAGCTAGAAAATAGGTTGGTTTTCCCACCCGCCCGCCCATAAGGTGGGGCAGTAAGAGGGCACATATGTTTGATTCAAGTTGGTTGGAACTTCCAAGCAAAGAGGTATGGGAAGCTAGAAGGCAATGGTTTGAGACCCTAGAAAACTCTTTTGTGGATGAGCGTGCATCCTATGTTGTCAGCGACCAAGCCTGCGCACTGGTGGGTGAGGTGCAAACGGCTTTTTGCGCCGGAGCTTGGGTTACAGTTTTAGTTATGGCGATTGCCGTAATTGAAGCCCATGTTGGTGAAGTCGGATACTTTGGTTTGGCTGATAATCTTACATTTCAAAAACTTCGGAAGAGACGTAACAGTATCGTTCATTTTCAGGAGAAACATCTAGGTATCAATGTAGACCAACAATGGGCGAATAGACCCCAGTTGGAAGTTGAAGCTAAGGAAGCAGTCAAGCTGATGTTTGAAGTATTCTATAGCGATGTTGGGACTTAATCTGCCTTTTGAGGCAACTCGATTGGAGCAAAGCCCTTGAGGGTGGGTTGGGTGGGAAATAAAAGTTAAGTTAAAAGGGGGGTGGGGTAGATAAAAGATATTAAGCAAGCACTTAAGCCTAGCCGTGACAGCTGGTTCCAGCGGGTGGCGCGCCTCTTTGACCGCGCCACTGTGGATGAGACGGTCTGGGCGGAGCTTGAGGAGCTGCTTATCTCGGCTGATGTTGGCGTCAGCACTGCGGAAAAGCTCATTGAAACAGTTAAGCAAAGGGCTGCCAAAGAGAAGCTCGACGGCTCTTCGGTGCGCGATGCGTTGAAGGCGGAGATGGTCAGCATGCTGAAGATTGAGGCTCCGGAAATATCCATTCCCCAATCCTCACCCAGGGTTATTCTGGCGGTAGGTGTTAACGGCAGCGGTAAGACCACCTCTATCGCCAAGCTTGCCTATAAGGCTAAAAAAGAGGGAAGGCAGGTTATACTGGCGGCGGCTGATACCTTCAGGGTGGCGGCTATTGACCAGCTTAAGAAGCTGGGGGCGGAGGTTGGCGTTGAGGTCATTGCCCATCAGCCCGGGGCTGATGCCGGGGCGGTGGTCTTTGACGCCCTGGAGGCGGCACGCAATCGAAACGCTCAGGAGGTAATAGTTGACACTGCCGGCAGGCTGCATACCAAGTTTAACCTGATGGAGGAGCTGAAAAAGATTAGGCGGGTGGCGGCTAAGGCTGATGCCACCGCTCCCCATGAGGTAATTCTGGTGCTTGATGCCACCACCGGCCAGAACGGCTTGACCCAGGCCCGGTATTTCACGGAGGCGGTGGGGATAACCGGCGTTTTTCTGGCTAAACTGGATGGCACGGCTAAGGGGGGCATAGTGCTGGCTATCTGTGATGAGCTAAAAATACCAATCCAGTTCATCGGTACTGGCGACGGGCTGGAGGATATGGCGGCTTTTAGTGCCGAGAGCTTCGTTGAGGCGCTATTTTCCTGATTTTGGAGGTAGGTATTGATTACTATAAGCGTGGACCCCATAGCCTTCTTGAATGTTAGGTGGTATGGCATTATGGTTGCCCTGGCGATGGTGGTGGTAGTGCTATGGATGGTGCTGGAGGTAAGGCGGGGGGCTAAAATTTCCTACGATGCTATTCTCACCGCCTCTCTAATTGCCATTCCCTCCGGGGTGATATTCTCAAAGTTGCTCCATGTTATTGATAGGTGGGACTATTACAGCCTGAATACAGGTCAGATAATTAGCGGTAGCGGGCTAACCATCTACGGTGCTATTCTCGGTGCTACCCTGGGTATCTGGATTTACAGTAAGTTCAGCAAATTTAATTTTGGCTACCTTGCTGATTTACTGGCACCAGCCGCCATACTGGCTCAGGCGGTGGGCAGGGTGGGCTGCACTATAAATGGTTGCTGCCATGGCATAGAAGCACCAGCTTGGCTGCCCTGGTCTGTCGTCTATACTAACCCTGAAAGCTATGCCCCTCTCGGCATAGCCGTTCACCCCACCCAGCCTTACGAGATTATATATCTGCTTATAATCTTTGGTGTCGTCTTCAGTTTAAGGGGGCGGCTCAAGCCTGATGGCTCTCTATTTCTTATCTACCTTAGTCTATACTCACTGTGGCGAATTGGCATTAGCTTCCTGCGGGAGGGGACGCCCTTCCTCTTTGGCTTACATCAGGCTCAGGTGATAGGCATAATCGTACTAGCTATCGCCGTGCCTATACTGGTATTGAAGACGCGGTGGGTAAAGGCGAAGACTAGTTAGGCGGGGCAAAATCCAGGATATTAAGCCTCAGCCTCTCCTCCCCCTGCCAGCGGTCTATTTCTATGTTATATACGATGTCAAGGGGGGAGGATATCTCAGCCCGGTGGCTACCCATCCTGAAGCCGACCCCATTCCATATAATGCCACCCTGCCTTAGCTTAAGCCGCAGGTGTTCCCCATTACCGCCCATGGTCTGGCAGTCAGCCACCTCCACCCCTCGGCTGAGGAAGACGGGTGACGGGTTACCACGCCCGAATGGGGCGAGCTTTTGGATGAGGTTGAAGGTATTGCCGCTGAGTTCGGTGAGTTTGGCTTCGGCATCAATATCCAGCTGTGGACGAAGGTCGACCCCGCTGAGATTGGTGGTTGCCAGCTCGCAGAGGTGCTGCTTGAGGCGGGCTAAATTCTTCGTCGGCAGGATAAAACCGGCTGCCTGGGAGTGACCGCCAAACTGGGATAGGAGCTGGCTACACTGGTTCAGAGCGAGGATTATATTGAATTCGGGGATGCTGCGGCAGCTTCCGCTGCTTGTTATATCTCCGGTTCTGATGACGATAGAGGGGCGGTAGAATTCCTCGGCTAGCCTGTTGGCTACCAGCCCGGCGATTCCAACCGGATAGTCCCTGTCGCTGGCAACGAGCAGGGGTGAGATTCCTTCAGCCGCTACCTGCGCCCTGGCTTTAGTTAGAGCCTTGCTCGTCAGCCTCTGGCGTTCCCCGTTTTTCTTTTCCAGCCATGTCGCCAGCTCCTTTGCCTCCGTCTGGTCGTCAGTCATCAGTAGTTTATAGCTGGTCATGGCGTGAGCCAGCCTGCCGGCGGCATTCAGTCGGGGGGCGATAACCCAGGAGATGCTCTCAGCGTCAAGGCTGCCGATGCTCATCCCGGCCTGAGTTACAATCTCCCTGATTCCGAGGCGGGGGTTGGCGTTCATTAGCTTCAACCCCTGCTTGACCCAGTAGCGGTTCTCCCCGGATAGCGGTGCCATATCGGCTACTGTCCCCAGGGCAACCAGGTCCAGCATTTCATCTGCCTGCCCCTGTTTGCCCAGGCTTTCCAATAGCGCCTGCAGCAGCTTGACGGCTACCCCGGCGCCGGTCAGCTCGGCAAAGGGGTAGCTTGAGTCGGTGCGCTTGGGGTTGACGGTGGCGACGGCGTTTGGGATTTCGGCAAGGGGGGTATGGTGGTCGGTGATAACTATATCCAGCCCCAGCCTTTTTGCCCGCTTCACCTCAGCCAGGGCGGTAATGCCGCAGTCAACGCTGATAACCAGGCTGATGCCCTCGTTGCGCAGATTTTCCAGGGCGGCGATTTTGAGCCCGTAGCCCTCGGTCTGCCGGTGTGGTATATAGGGGATGACCTTACCGCCGAGGGACGTCAGCCCCTGGACCAGCAGGGCGGTACCGGTGATGCCGTCGGCATCAAAGTCGCCGTAGATAGCGATGTTTTCCCCGGAGAGCAAAGCCCGGTAAATTCTGCCTACTGCCAGGCTCATGTCGGGGAGGAGGGAGGGGTCGCCGGCAAGGCGCTTATCGGCACTAAGGAATGGCTCTAGCTGGGATGGCTCTCTGACGCCACGGTTATAGAGGAGTTGAGCCAGTAAGGGGGGTAAAGCTGAACCACTGCCCAGATGACTGTCTGGGGCCGGCGGCAGCAGGTTCCAACGGTAGTGGTTCAATCTTACTCCCTTACTCCTCAGGGTACTTTCGGAATATAAGTACCGAGTTATGACCTCCAAAGCCGAAGGAGTTGGACATGGCAATAGCGACCTTGGCTTGACGAGCAGTATTAGGCACATAGTCTAAATCGCACTCAGGGTCGGGGTGGGTGAGGTTTATCGTGGGCGGGATGACCCCGTTACGGATAGTCATAATGCATATTATGGACTCAACCGCCCCGGCACTCCCCACCAGATGCCCCATCATTGACTTGGTGGAGCTTATGGGGACTTTGTGAGCGTGAGCGCCGAATACCGTCTTTATCGCCTTGGTCTCCATCTTATCATTTAGCTGGGTGGATGTGCCGTGGGCGTTAATATAGTCGATTTCATCAGGCTTGAGTCCGGCTTTATCCAGTGCTATCTGCATTGCCTGGGCGGCACCCTCCCCGCTCTCGATTGGTGCCGTAATATGGTAGGCATCGCCGGTATCTCCATAGGCGACAAGCTCGGCCAGTATCTCAGCCCCCCGCTTTCGGGCGAATGAGAGGTCTTCCAGAATAAGGACGCCCGCCCCCTCACCGATGACAAAGCCGTCACGCTCAGCATCAAAGGGGCGGGAGGCGAGTTGCGGCTCGTTGTTTCTGGTTGATATCGCCTTCAAGGCGTTGAAGGCGCTGACACCTACCGGGTTGATTATCGCCTCGCTGCCGCCGCTTATCATAACCCTGGCGTCACCACGCCTTATCGTCTCATAGGCAATGCCGATGGCATCGGAGCCGCTGGAGCAGGCTGATGTGGTGCACAGGTTGGGACCTTTCGCTCCCAGCACGATGGATGTCTGGGCGGAGGCTATGTTGGGCATCATCATGGGGATGAGGAATGGGCTTACCCTGTCCGGTCCCCTTTCCAGTAAGACCTTGGTCTGTTCGAACAGGGTGGTCAGTCCCCCGATGCCGCTGCCGATTATGACGCCGATATCGCCTTTGTTGGTGTCGTCGATTTTCAGCCCTGCCTGCTTTAATGCCTCAAGGCTGGCGGCTACCGCCATCTGGGAAAAGCGGTCGTTGCGGCGGACGTCCTTGGGGTTCATATAATTGGCAGGTTCAAAGCCCTTTACCTCACCGGCAATCTTGGTCTCAAAGGAGCTGGCGTCAAAGAGGGTGATGCGGTCAATGCCGGACTTGCCACTAGTAAGACCCTGCCACATGGTGCTAGTGTCCAGACCAAGAGGGGATAGGGCACCGATGCCAGTGACTGCTACTCTATTATTTGCGCTTGACATAACATTAAAAGGGGGAAGGATATTAGCTAGATATTTTTACCATAATTTCGGCTGGCGTGCAAGGAGACTTCCGTTTGACCGCCTGGGAGTTTTAAAAATATAATACTTAGGTACGTCATGAATAGAAACCTGAAAATACCGAGGGTCGCCTTAGACACGGTGGGCTGTAAGCTCAATCAGGCTGAGACCCAACTCCTGGCCCGGCAGTTTGCCCGGGCGGGGTACAGGCTGGTGTCAGCCGATGATGAAGCTGACGTCTATATATTAAATACCTGCACCGTTACCCACGTCGCCGATCGCAAATGCCGCCAGCGGCTGAGGCTGGCTCATCGCCGCAACCCCGATGGGGTGGTGGTGGCTATGGGCTGTTATGCCGAGCGGGCTGGTAACGAGCTGGCTCGGCTGGAAGGGGTTGACCTTGTCCTGGGCAACAGTGAAAAATCAGACATTATAGAACGGCTGGGGGAGTCGGGGCATCTCAGCCGTCTCAGCTATAGTCGGGCAGGTTCAGCTATAGTCGATTTCCGTACTCGCGCCTTCATCAAGGTTCACGATGGCTGCAATAGCTCCTGTGCTTATTGCATCGTCCCCCTGGTGCGGGGCAGGGAGAAAAGCACCCCCGTTGACCAGGTTATTGGCGAGGTCAGGCAAAGGGTGGCTGAGGGCTATAAAGAAGTGGTGCTCACCGGCACCAAGGTTGGCTTATATCGCTATGATGGTGTTAACCTGGCGGGACTGCTGCAGCGCATATTAACCGAGACTGATATCAAGAGATTGAGGCTTTCCTCCCTCCAGCCCGGAGAGATATCCCCCGAGCTTATCGGGCTGTGGCGTGATGAGAGGCTATGCCGCCATTTTCACCTCTCGCTGCAGAGCGGCAGTGATGGGATGCTCCGCCGGATGAAGCGGGGCTATACTGTTAGCGGCTACCAGAAGGCGGTAGCCTTAATCAGGGATATGGTGCCGGGGGTGGCTATCACCACCGACATTATCGTTGGCTTCCCCGGTGAGACCGAGGCTGAATTTGAAGAGAGCTATGAGCTCTGCCGGCAGACGGGGTTTGCCCGGATTCACGTCTTCCCTTACTCGCCGCGTCAGGGGACTCAAGCCGCCCAGCTGCTAGAGCGGGTGGGGGATGGGGTCAAGCGGGAGCGAAGCCATAAGATGCTGGCTTTAGCCGCAGAAAGCGCCCGGAATTTCCGGCAGAGGTTCCTGGGTGAGACGATGACTGTACTGTGGGAGAAGCAGAGCGGTGGCGTCTGGAGCGGACTCACCGATAACTATATAAGGGTTTATGCTAAAAGCGATGAGGATTTAGCCAATAAGCTACTGCCAGTGAAGCTAACGGAAGTTAAAGGGGAAGGGGTTTGGGGGTATTCCATTAAGACCGACTATGGTGTATAATACGTGGCAATATAAGATTCTCACCCAAGTGGGCGAATTAAAAGAGGGAGAAAGAAACTATGAGAACACTAATTTATGTCCTACTGGGGATACTCGTTCTGGCACTCATATGGTGGGCGCTTTCCTTTTTTGGTGTGTTCTAATAGGAATCCAGCCCGCACTCCAGCCTGCCTAGAGTGATTTTGAACCTTTGCTACTACATCCCTTGAGTGTTGTTATAACCATGGGGTGGTAGATCAGTTTCCCACCATGCTTCCGCGTCCTCCCCGTAGCCGGGGTCGGTGTCCAGCTTTCGGAACATTCCATTAAACGCCGGTGTGGTGGCGATAATTTGTCTCACGAAATCGTGTATATGTATAAACGACTTATCCTGCTTGGAGAAAGGGCAGCTAGCCAGGCAGATGCCACAATCATGACCACCCAACCTCAGCCAGTGTGAAAAACAGTTAGGTGCTTTCTCGTAGTACGTCTTGACACCGGGGTTGTTCCAGGGTCCCTCTACCTCCCATGTGGGCTCTGTTTCCATACTGAGGGCATTGGAGGGACAGAACTCGGCGCATTTCTTGCAGGTACGGCAGAAGCGGAATATACCAGCGTCTATTGGCTTGGTTGGAGCCAGCGGTAAATCGGTAATCACCTTGAATACCCGCACCAGGGGCCCCCACCTTGGAGAAATCATCCGGTTCAAGCGGCTCAGCTCGCCCAGCCCGGCCAGCACACCAAAGCCAGGGCTATTACCCGAGGTGCCCATGTTGCCGTCAGCCAGGCACTGATAGCCCAGCCTGTTTATGAATTGCTGGAGGCGAAGCTGGACGGAAGTGCCCTCGGAATAGGCCAGGGAAGAGGCGGCGGTGGCTAAGGCCGCCGGTGCTGTGGCCAGGGAGGGTGGGGACATGCGGATGGTGTAGACAGTGACCCATTGTGCCTTATAGGGTATCACCTTCTTCTTTTTCGTCTCGTAAGCCTTGTCCACATCCTCAAACTCCCACCTCCTGCCATCCCAACCATCAAAAGAGTAGAGCAGTTTGCGGGTGTTTTCGTCAAGCTTGACTACGCCCACGGAGGCGGCTCCGTAAAGTTTAGCCGCCGCCCGAACCATCCGCGTGTTTTCCTCAGGGGTGCCTTCGTAGCGGGGGTAGTCAAGCTCATCGGGGATGCCCGACATGGCAAAGGGGACATTGAAGCCGGGGCCGAGGAAGGCGCGCTCTGCGGTCAGCAGTGATGTTAGCCATCCCCCGGCGACCAGTGCCTTTTCCCTCAGGCTGAACCCGGGCTTGCTTTTAAATATATTTTTCGTGCCCGTCTCTACGGCACGTCCCCCCAGCTTCATGGCATTCTCGGGACCCACGGCCTGAGCAAAGCCGTTGACAAACATGATATTGCTGCAGTCGAAGCGCTTCATCTGGCTCCAGTCAATATCCACCGTGGGTTTATCCACCTCCTTTATCCACCAGGGTAGTTTCCGCTCCGCCGCTGGTGACGCCTTAATCTCGTCAAGGTCACGGTATTTGGCACGATGTTTCATAGCTACTGTCTCCTAGTCTTGGGCAAAATAAAGTGGCGCGCCCAGAGGGATTCGAACCCCCGACACTCGGTTCCGAAGACCGATGCTCTATCCGCTGAGCTATGGGCGCCGCTAGCATTCTAGTGTCACCGCGTATTCTTGTCAATGAGAGTCCGTTAGTTTTCTGGGGCTATTGCTTTGGCGGGTGAGTTGTGCCTATACTTATTATCTGCAATATTTATTAACAAAGGGGGTTACGATGGATTACGATAGTTTCCTGGAATTAGCTAAAAATAGACGGAGTATCCGCCGGTTTAAGCCAGCCCCTATACCTGATGAGTATGTGGACAAGATTATTGAGGCGGCCCGCTGGGCTCCCTCGGGTTTTAATTCACAGCCGTGGGAGTTTGTCGTCATCAAGGATAAGAAATTAAAGGATGGTGTTATGGGAATTGTCAGGCCACCACGTCCTGCTGGTGCCTCGGGATTCTCCAACATGGAAGATATGTGTGAGCCATGGATGCGACGGAAACTGCAGTCTTGGCTTGACACGGAAATGGAGTACCAGAATGCCCCGGTTTTTATATTGCTATTTGGCGATGCCAGAACTCAGGTGGGGTTGCCCATGGTTGTCAGATATGACGCGCATTTAAGGCAGTCAATTTACATCTCCAGCATGGCCAATGCTTTTTTGTATATGCTTCTGGCGGCTACGACGCTGGGGCTTGCCAGCCAGTGGGTATCTGTGGTGGCATCACCTTATAACCATTGCGCATTAAAGGACCTTTTACACATACCCCCCGAGATGGATATCTATGATATGGTCGCCTTGGGCTATCCCGCTTATAAATCGAGGCCCAAGCTAATGAGGCCGGTTGATAAGATGATTCATCGTGACTACTTCGGTGAAGAAGATTTCAGAACTGATGAAGAGGTCAGAGACTTTATCAAGAGAACACGGGCCTGGGTTTTCGCCAACCACAGGCGAGGGGCGGATAAGAATATGGTGGGGTGAGTGGAGGGATTTGAACCCTCGTTCTCCAGGGCCACAACCTGGCGCCTTAGACCACTGGGCTACACTCACCACGGTGGAAGTATAGCTATTATAGCTAAAAGCCCCTTCTCTTTCAATGATGATTGGGGGGATTACCTTGGGGCAAGGGTGGCTATGGTAACCCCCTCGCCCCCCTCTCCATAGCCGCCGGGGCGGTATGATTTCACCAGAGGATGTTTGGCAAGCTTCTCACGAACTACCTGGCGCAGGGTACCGGTCCCTTTACCGTGGACTACCCTCACCTGGTAAAGACCGGCCATAAAGGAATCGTGCAGGAACTGGTCAAGCTTTATTAGTGCCTCATCTACGGTAAGGTGGCGAAGACGTACCTCGTTTGGTGGTGTTGGGTGGCGCTTGGTTTTGCCCACGATAGATGCCCCCTATGGGGATTTCTTCTTCAGGAAAAGCTCCAGGCTTCTTATCTCTTTCACTCCCTTCAGGGAGGAGGCTAAAGCCAGGAAGATGTTGCCGATAATCTCCTTGGGGAAGCTGCTCAAGGATATGGGGGTATTGTTTACGTAGAATGACAGCCGCTCCCTTTGCGGCGTTATGAAGCCCTTCTCCAGGAGGTCAGCTAAGCCTTTAATATCGTCGGGGGAGAACTGCCTGCGCTTGGTTTCTAAAGGTTCGTCGCTGACCATGGCTATGAGCTTCTTGGTGGTGGCGAAGGGTGGACCGACTTCCTTACGATGAACCTCTATCTTGGGCGCATTACCCTTGCTGAAGCCTTCGGTCAGGATGAGGTCGTAGTCCTCGCCAGCGAGGCGGGCGATCTCATCAAGGCTGGGCTCTTTGGTAACGGGCTTGATTAGCACCAGCTTGTCTGGTGAGCTGATTATGGTAGCCGTGCTCCCGGCCTGGATGTGGCGCCAGCTATCCTTGCCCGGCTCATCGAAGGTCAGCTTTTGGTTGGTGTGCTTTATGGTAGCTACTTTATAACCCCTTGATTTTAGCTCCTGAACTAGCTTTTCAAGGAGGGTCGTCTTTCCTGACTTTGATTTACCTATAATTGAGACTATGGGAGGCATTTTTTATTACCTTCGTGCCCGGTTGAATGAGTAAGACCAGAAAGTTATGATAGCACGGTGCTGGTAGGCTGTCAAAGAGCCTGTTCTTGCGGCATTGACGATAGGCTTAAAATAGCTTAAGATTTGGGGCAAGGATGGGAGAGATAAGCTTAACCATAAATGGTACTCAAGTGAATGGTCGTGCCGGGATGACCATCCTTGACCTGGCACAGGAGAATAACATAGATATTCCCACCCTGTGTCACCACCCCCTGCTTACCCCCATCGGTGCCTGCCGAGTTTGTGTCGTTGAGGATGAGAGTAGTGGTCGGTTAGTAGCCTCTTGTGTTACCCCGATTGCTCCCGGGATGGTAATCAAGACCGATTCACCGATGGCAATCAATGCTCGAAGGCTCTTTGTTGAGCTGCTTCTGGCCGGTCACCCTGATTCCTGTATGGTCTGCGATAAAGGTAACCGCTGTGAGCTGCGCAAGCTGGCCAGCGACCTTGAAATCTCCGAGGTTAGATTCAAGAGGTTGAGGCATTTTTACCCCCTGGATGACAGCAATCCCTTTATTGAGAGGGACTTGACCAAGTGTATCCTGTGCGGGCGGTGTGTAAGAGCCTGCCATGAAATTCAGGGGGTGACCGCGGTTGACTATGCCTACCGGGGGTTTGACCTCAAGCCAGCCACCTTTCAGGATAGAGGTCTGGCTGACTCACCCTGCGTCTCCTGCGGGCTCTGCGTCTCGCTCTGCCCGGTGGGAGCCCTGTCTGATAAATCAACCAGAAACATGGGCAAGGAAACGAGCAAGATCAAGACCATCTGCACCTATTGCGGTGTTGGCTGTGGAATTTACCTCAGCGTTAGAGACCAGGATATTCTTGGTGTAAGCCCCTGCCTGGATGGTTCGGTCAATGGCATTTCCCTCTGTGTCAAGGGCAGGTACGGCTTTGACTTCGTACACCACCCCGACCGCCTGAAGTCCCCCCTTATAAAAAAAGACGGTGAGTTTGCCCAAGCAGGCTGGGATGAAGCCCTGGAGCTTGTCGCCCAGAGGCTTGGCGGTTACAAACCGGAAGAGGTAGCGGTAATCTCATCAGCCAAGTGCACCAATGAGGAGAACTATATCGCCCAGAAGTTTGCCCG
>Ga0315532_1001188_pt1 | contig 19999 bp, 17 predicted proteins | sample SalMarWE160370MG_FD_203082 | JGI IMG/M metagenome (GOLD analysis project Ga0315532, IMG submission 203082) | Salt marsh sediment microbial communities from the Plum Island Ecosystem LTER, Massachusetts, United States - Salt Marsh Sediment WE1603-70 ... | reverse complement strand
ATATTGCTACACTGGAAACCCTGCCGCTCGAAGAGGGTCTGCAGTTCTTTGTTACCTTCTGGGATAAGGGCACGAACTGTGTCAATACCTTCGGCTTGGCAATGATTCAGGAGCGCCTCAATCAATTTGCCGCCAATGCCTTGCCCCCGATAGTCAGGGTGAACAAGTATAGCGTGAATAATGCACACTTCAGTAAGCGGTACCATTAGATACGTCGACCGGTTGATCGAAAAGCCAACCATTTCACCATCAATCTCAGCTACAAAACTCAAGTCAGGCGGTGTACCAGGGTTAGCGGAAGCTATATCTTCATACTTGATAACATCGCGCCTCTGGCCTGTAATTATCCTATCAAGAAATAGGACCTCATGAATGTCGCTACGTGTCATGCGCCGAATACTTACTTTAGCTTCTTTCGAGTTGCTCATCTTAAACACCTCCAACGTTATCGCTGCCTAAAAACAATCCCTCCCGTATGGGGAGGTGATAGCAGATAACCCACAGCATGCTATGTAGGCATATTATACCCCTCCCTCCAACTCCCTAGCAAGACCTTATGCTGGCTGGTGATTCTTAGCAATACAGAACTTCAAGCCTGACTGGATTTTCTCTACTAGCCAACATATTCGTGGTTAGGTGTAGGTAGCGCCCATACCCAGGGGCATACACCTATACCAGTCCTGAGCAAGACTACATAAGACAATCTAGGACTGTGAAATCAGGATCGCCTTACTCTTTACTTTCCGTTTCCTTGTCGTGTAAATAAATGCCAACTGCCCAGCCAAGCCAGCAACCCAGGCTGAATATCAAGCTGGCGATTGCCAATAGAAACCAGGATGTCGAATAAAGTCCGATAAAAAATGTGCCACTTGCCTCGGCAATAATTCCGACTATAGCGAATGCCACGCCGAGCCAGGTCGCAATACTGCCTATGATTCCCATTCGACCGCGATTGCGCTTGGTGAATCCGGGTCCCGTCCACATTTCCATCATCGTTATCACCTCCTTTATTTTTTATTCAGGATTTCGTCAATCCTATCCATCTTGGGGTTCTCTCCATATATTCTCGGTAAGCATCACCGTATTTCTCAAGGCAGGTGCGTTCTTCCGAGCCTGCATATATGAAGCCAAGACCTGTGTACACAATGGTCAGCAGCAGGAAAAGCCACGAAGCCGAGGCTATACCCACCCCAATGAACATTACTAATTGGCTGATGTACATGGGATGCCTGGAGTAGCGGTATAGTCCCGTGGTTATTGGTTTCTCACCAAGCGGGGTAGTAACAAAGGACACTATAACCATGACGAAGGTGACTACGCCGACGAGGGCAATGGGGAGACCTACATAAATCCACATTGTGCCGAGGCGCAGGGGCAGGAAGATAGAGTATACGAAGGCAAGAACCCAGAGTATCCATGCAATACGATTTACTGTCTTATGAGCCTCGCCATATGATTTCATTGAGTCTTCCAGCACACCTTTATGAACCCTCATAATTATGGGCATAGGCAAGAAATTAATAAGCATGAAAATCCAGGCATTCCAGATACCTATTTCAAAGACTGGTATAGCTGGCATGATTTACTTCCTTTCCAAAATATCCTTGGGCAATATGTATGTTGGAGACTGAGTGTAGCCCTCGGTGAGTTTATTGTCAATAGGCGCCTGGTCACCGGCTCAGAAGAATACCACCTTACAGGACGAATAATGCAAATGCCAAACGTGATAATATCATTACCTATGGTGGACCTTGGGGGACAGTTCGCTAACTTTTGTTCGAAAAGAAGAGACTGATACCGGCGATACAACGGTTACTAGTTTGCCACCTAGAAACAAGAGATTTACTATTGATGACGCCGCGCGACCAAACATCGTCCCATCAGCAAGGTTCCGATATGTTAGCTGGTAAGCCTTGACTAAATAGAGTCAGCCGCCTAGAATGGTCATCACTTCGTCGTCGCCAGAAGCTAATCCTGACGACGCAGTTATTTGTGATTAAGTCCACCTTCATATACTAATTGTAGACGCAATTGTTCAGAATTATCGTACTTGATGCAATGGGAGTAATATACTCCGTCGGAAATGACGATAGAGATTTACTTTGTCCGTTTATAGAGGAAAAAGGTGGGACTAAGGACGTGTCCAAGATTGAAATGCTCTATCATTCAACCAGTCTTGGAAACATGTCATCTGCCGAGTTCTGGAAAGCGGTGGGACTCGACTCTGGACTCGAAGATGACTATCTTCAACGTTACGAACTAACCGATGGTCTCACCGACTTTCTGGAAGCCGCCAATTCGCAAGGTTATGAGGTGTGGTGCTTATCAAATGATATAGCGGAGTGGTCAAAGAAACTGCGGGCTCGCTTCGGATTGGACAAATATGTTCGCGGCTTCATCATAAGTGGCAACCTTGGTGTCAGGAAACCAGAGCAGGCTATTTTTGACCATCTCATTGGTCAATTGACAGTAAGCCCTCGCGATGCCGTATTTGTGGACGACCAACGAAGAAACCTTGATATAGCGGCGGCGTTGGGATTTAGTACGATTCTCTTCGTACCAGGCGGCCACGATTTGATTGATGAGAAGCACATCATGGCAACAAGTTTTGCTGATGTCCTGCGCTGGCTGTGTAGCAGGTAACGTGACTGCCACACTTGTAAGTAAAAACTGACTTTCTATGATGTTAAGCAGCTAAGCTAGTAGCAAGCTGAACAATAGACAATAATGCTGCTACTAATGTGAGCCTTTGAGGGACAGTTCCCGAACTTTCATTTGAAAAGAAGCAATTGATTCCGCCGCTTCAGCAGCTACTTGTCTACCATTCATGTAAGCAGCGATATTGACAACGAGCCAGTAGTACTTTAACCTAACCAAGTTGGTTTACACGCGAAACCTTGCCCTGAGGAGGTCATAGTATGCCGACAACGGAAACCTTCTGGAATCAAATGGGAGCATACAATGAGGATTGCATCCTATTCACAGCGGGAATATACGGTCTGGTAATGCTGGTCAGAAACTGGAAAATCATTGGAAGAAGACAAAGAGATGAGTAAAAATCTGTCATTTAAGAATTGGCAAAATATCCTCTGGAGCACGCTTATAACCATCCTATGTATAGTCTGTTTTCCAGCTAATCCCCTTGTCTTAACAGGCGTCATAGAAGTAGAGTCATACCTCGTATTATTCATCATCGGTTGGGTGGTATGGGCATTCGGCATGGTGCTGGTCATGGCTCCTATAGTCATGTTCCCAAGAAGGGGTAGTGTTGCCAAAGGTAAATCATTTGTCCATACCACCCAACTGGTGGATACTGGCATATACGCCATTGTCAGGCACCCGCAATACACCGGTGGTATCTACGCAATCTTCCTCACCACTTTTTTATGGTATCCTCACTGGCTATTCGGGGTGCTCGGGGCGATAGGGACGATAGTCCTCTACATGAGCTGTCGAGAGGAAGACCAACGCCTAATCGAGAAGTTCGGTGATGCTTATGTAGACTATATGAAAAGGGTACCTAGAATGAATGTCTTTTTAGGCCTCTACCGCTGGCTGAAGCGTAGAAAGTAGAAATTATCCAGGCCCCAGATTGCTTCTTCTATGCTATTCTGCCTATCACATTCTCCTCCTTGTGGTAGGAGTTCTTTTCAATTTCGCTCAGTTTCAAGTCGACCATTGTTTCAATACCAAAATGTGCTGCCGCTCGCAGGTCATCCAGGGCTTCCGCCCCTGTCTCTCCCAGGCCGACGCTGGTCAAAGGTCGCCAGATGCAATAGTAACTTTGACTATCATCATCATAGGCAATTACTATTTCGTCATAGGGCAGCTGCTCCATATGGCTCATTTCTAACCAAAAAATTTCTTTTTAGTTGCAACGGCAGCCAGGGGAGCTATTGCTATCCACAGTGTAATGTTTATCAGCATGGCTGTGACGTAGTTAATATCCACACTGATACCAAGACGCGTAGCAATGACATCCCAGAGAAGCATGAGGAAGAATGAACTCAAGAAGAAACCCGGTATCGCCGCCAATATTCTGAAGTAACCCATTTTAGACCTCCTTTGTTTTATTCTTGTAGCACAGACTCGACTGCTTGATAAGCCTGGGAGAGAATCTGGCGAATCTGCTCCGCTTTATCGGCATCCAGGCTGCGAAAGCTGCTACCAAGCAAATTTTCGAGCGCATGATATTCCTTCATTACCATGATCATCTTGCCAATATTCTTAAAACTCCACTTGTGTTTCATCTGCCTTCTCACTCCGTTGGCGATATTACTCTGATTCTCCAGGAACTTAAGGCCTTCTTCCGTAATCGAGTAAATCTTTTTGCCTTCCTGCTCATTGGAACTGGCATATCCCATTTCTTCCAGCATCTGGAGAGTAGGGTAGATAACTCCGGGGCTCGGCTTATAAAAACCGTAGGACAGTTCCTCAAGTTCCCGGATGATGTCATAACCATGCCTTGGCTTATCCTTCAACAGGTCCAATATTACGTATTTGAGGTCACCCTTATGAAAGGAAGCCCATCGCCGTGAACCTCGAAAAAATCTTTCTTCGTCAAATATCCGGTCTCTAAACATTAAATCCTCCTTTCCGTCACATTAATTAATGTGGCATAAATAATATCTAGATATATCTAGATATTATTATACACCGAATCCCTATTTTGTCAAGGGGTTTCAAGAGGTTTTATGAAAAAATTTTTCTGGACTATCAGTCGGAAGGTAATATCATTCCCTATGGTGGGCAGTAGAGGACTTGAACCTCTGCCCTCCTGTGTGTAAGACAGGCGCTCTCACCACTGAGCTAACCGCCCCTGGCACGCCTGGCGGGATTTGAACCCGCGACCTCAGCCTCCGCAGGGCTGCGCTCTATCCAGCTGAGCTACAGGCGCATACAGACCCTATTCAATTGGTGCCGAAGGAGGGATTTGAACCCTCACGCCCTTAAGGGCACTACGCCCTGAACGTAGCGCGTCTGCCTTTCCGCCACTTCGGCATCTAATACTCTGTCTAAAATTCTCTTTTCCCTAGGGAGACAAAAATAACTGCCAATAACCCTAATAGATTGAGGGGAATAAGGGCACAGATAGCCCCGGCTAAGGACAGGCCAAAACTTTTCCTTCTTATGGCCGAGACGCCACCTACTATGGCTATTATACCCAGGACAAGAAGAAGTCCTCCCATAATCATCGGCCAAATTGGGACGATAGCCCAACTATGTTCATGCCAACCGCCGGGAACGTCTGGCAAGAATGAAAAAAACCACGGCCTGAGCGGTATCCTGAGGCTTACTAAAGCCACCATCATCCCTCCACCCATTACCTCAAGTGCCCCAACTATGATGCTTAAGATTCCCCCGGCGCTGAGCAATCCTCCCCTGCCTTCTTCCATTTGTTGACCTCCTTTTACTAGAATTTATGGTGGGCAGTACTGGACTTGAACCAGTGACCTCTTGCGTGTGAAGCAAGCGCTCTAACCACTGAGCTAACCGCCCAAACTTTTACACCTATTATTTATTAAGATACATTAACTTTACCATACACGCAAGCGGCATCGCAATTAAATCACTACACCTATTTAATAACTAGACTTCCGACAAAAGAACGGCCATTTACAGGATTATAAAATCACGTCATTAACTTCTATATGTATATCTTCTCTTGCAGCGGTTTGCCGCAAGCGACCAGCACCGCATCTCGCTTTGCACCATAATGTCCTCAAAGGCACTTCAGAGCCCCTACAAACCTTATCAATAGCTCTCCCCATGGGGGGTTTTTTTTCCTGCTCCGAAAACTTCGTTTTTCACATTCTTTGGACTAAATAATCATGGAGTAAGGCTTGTCACTTCACCCTATAAATGAAAACACAGTCTGCCCGGGGCGTGCAAAATGCGATTTTAAGTACTTTATCGCAAGACCGTCAATTAAGAATGTTGCAACGCCTCCCTAACGATGTCAGTGAGAGCGCGGCTTTGGTGCCAAATAGATAAGAATAACTGCCAGCGAAGTTATTATAATGCCGCTTAGAAAGGCCAAAGAATAACTTCCAGTGGTGTCAAATATCCACCCGCCGTAGACTGGACCTATCATCATGCCCAATGTATTCACCATTCCCGAAGCTCCATAGATAGCGCCGAAATGACTTCCACCGAAGTAATCAGCAAGAAGCCCCGGTATTATTGGCGTCAGACCACCCATGCCAACGCCTATGAGAGCAGAATAGATATAAAGCATGGCTAAATTGGTGGTTTTAAAAAGAATGGCGAAAGCTACTACCTGCAGGCTGGCCGCCATCATCATTACGTATCTCTTGTCCATGACGTCGCCAAGCTTGCCAAACCCCAGACGGCCGGGGATGCTGAAGGCACAAAGCAGCCCTACAGCCCCGGCAGCTGCTATTCTATCTATCCCCATGTCCACAGCAAACGCTACTTGATGGGTCAGCCCTATCAAATAGGCCCAGAGCCACAGCGTTGCGCCTATGGATATTAACCAGAATGATTTCTGTCTTAGTGCCTGCCCGATGGTAGCATCTCTCACCTCCAATCCTTCTTGTTGTTCATGACTGAGTGCGATGTTTCGACCCCCTGGTGTCCGCATGATAATGACGCTTATAGGAATGCCCACTAATATTACTATTCCAGCCATGGAGGCAAAAGCGGTCTGCCAATCATACCTGGAGATGAGCCATCCAGCAAGCGGGGCCATAACTACTCCACCCACTCCCATCCCGGTTGTAGCTATACCTAAAGCCGTGCTTTTGCCGCGGTCAAACCAGGCCTCAACAGCCGTCATATTAGGAACTCCAGATATGCCCGCTACACCTACCGACAGGACGAGGCCATAATAGAGATAGAATTGCCAGGGCTCAGTAATAGTTGTGAGCAGTAGGAAGCCGAGTCCAGCTATAAGAGTCCCACCCACCATTACTGGTCGCAAACCAATCTTGCGAATCAACCACCCAGCAAGTAAACCCGTCGCACCAATGACAAAAGTCCCTACCGTCATTGCAAGGGCTACCTGTGTCCGTGCCCATTCCATCTCTCTGACCATTACTTCGAAGAACACAGGAAAGGCATAAAACTGTGTTCCTACCGCACAGAACAGTAGAAGGAATGACCCACCGACTACCCACCAGCCATAATATATTCTCTTCATACGCCTACCTGCCTGTCGGACATGCGAAATCAAAGAGAATCGATAAGGAATGATAAGGCGTTACTCAAGTCATTCCAAATCGGCGCGTTGAAGGAGCCCCATTTTCCCTTTAACCTCTCTAATAGTCTCTTTGGCTATGACTTCAGCCCGATTAGCTCCATCAGCAAGGACTTGATCGACATAACCAGACCTGGAGGCTAAAGCAGCCCGCCTTTCCCGGAAAGGCTCCAGATTCGAACTAATGCTCTCAGCCAGTATCTTCTTGCAGTCTACACAGCCGATGCGAGCGCCACGACACTCTAAAGCAATTTCCTCTACGCGGGCCGGGGTGAAAAAATTGTGGAGGCGGAAAACATTACATATTTCAGGATGCCCGGGGTCAGAGCGGTACTTCCGTGCCGGGTCTGTAAAGGCGACCATCACCCGCTCCGAGACTTCCCCTGGAGAAGCAGCTATTTCAATATGGTTGTTCAAGCTTTTGCTCATCTTCTGCACCCCATCCAGGCCCAGAACTAAAGGAAAGCTAGTGAGCTTTGCCTGTGGCTCAGGAAATACAAACCCGAAAAGGGAGTTAAACCGACGCACTATCTCGCGAGCCAATTCAAGGTGAGGAAGCTGGTCCTCTCCCACAGGAACAACTTCTCCCTTATAAAGGGCAATATCGGCAGTCATGAGTACAGGATAACCCACCAGCCCATAATTGACGTTATGTGGCTGCATCTTAACCTTCTCCTTGAATGTCGGAACGCGTAATAGCCAGCCTAAAGGAGTCACCATACTGAACAAAGTATGGAGTTCCTCAACTTGAGGAACATGAGACTGAACGAAGATTATGCTCTTCTGTGGGTCAATGCCAGCCGCCAGCCAGTCAAGTACCATTTCGTAAATATCTTCTCGAAGGGATTCTGTGTTTTCCAGGGTGGTGAGAGCATGAATATCCACCACGCAATAGACGCAGTCATATTCATCCTGAAGGGTGATGAAATTCTGTACCGCTCCCAGGTAATTACCAATATGCTGTCTGCCCGTGGGGCGGAAGCCAGAGAAAACGCGTTTTCTCATTTAATTGTGGCAAAGTTTAGCACATAGAAGAAACAGGTAACAAGGCTAAAGGAAATTAGCCCGAAGCCCTACTTGAGCAAGCTACTCAAGCAAGGCTATATAGAAGAGAATTAATAAAGAGGGGAGGCCAACTGCCTGGCCTCCCCTCTCACCAACCTTTTCCGGGTTAACAGTGAAACTTAGATTACCCGGGACATTTCCAGGAATTAAGACTAGGGTGTTAACTCTCGAAGGTTGTTGTAACCACGGGGTAAAATCTTAGCTGCACCAGTTTAGTACCATCATTCATGAGACCCTGCTCGGTAATCACAAGGTCGGCAATATTGAAAATCCACTCGTTCGCAAAGTACCAGGCCATCGGTTCGGCTAAGGCAGCCATGTCTATCAGCCACGCTTCTACGTCAGCTTCGTCAACGGAGCCATCATCATTATAGTCTCGGTCATCGGGAGTGAGAGGGTCGCCATCATAGTCAGCTTCTGGAACATCGTTTATGTCTATGACTCCATCATCATTGGCATCAAGGGTAGCATCGACAACCCAACCGGTATAGACAAACAGACGGGTGATATCCACCGCCTTGGACTTGCCCTTTCCCCTTGCCGTTGGGTCTTCAAATCGGTACAATTGCTGGTTTGCGGGATCAGGTACATAGATATTTTCTCTGACGATGAGACCCAGCAATAATTCAGAGTCCGAGCATGCGGTGTAGTTCCCGAAGCCGGGATCGCCTGGATCATTGCACGCCTCTACTACCGTGTTCGGGTACAGGATGATATTGCTACGGGGCTCAATGTTAGGGTTCTTACCGTTGTTTGGCTTACCGAGAATTCTGGCGAAGACATAGTAGCCACCTGCCGGAGTAGGCGTGTCATCGACCATGACTTTGTAGGGCAACTGAACTTTGGCTACTCCATCACCGTAGGGCTCTGGCATGGCGCACGGGTCAAGCACCGTTAAATCGTACACTGATGCCTTCTTGTTGGAAACGTATTCTATGGTTGATGCACCGTACTCAGCGACAAATACCGATTTGCCGCCTGCTGTCGCATCGCAGATAAACGTTTCCGGGTTCTTGCCGTGGATGTTCAGGTTGAAATGCTGTCCGCTTGGAAATCCGTTGCTCAGGGCAATTACATCCTTACCCGAGCCCGAATTTTATGGTTTGGCCGCCATTACAGCGGTTGCGCCGACCAAAAGCGCTACAATGGTTAGAGCTGTGACAACCATCACTATCCTTTTTTTCATAATACATCCTCCTTGCTTTTAATTATTTAAAATAAAATAGAGTCCTATATACCACAATTGATTTTATTTACTACACAACCCCCCCCCCGCCCACCCCCCACCATAGATTAATATTCATTTATTTATTGAAGCTGTTACTTTTTCTACTTGCCTATCTTCAGTTTATCATCCTGTCGGCTCAAGTCAATAGGCCAAAATTCTCATTTTCAGTAAGCAAAAGTAATGTTATACCCCACAAAATCCCCCGCCAATAACAAAACTAACTCAACAAAGGACGAGATACTGGAGAAGATAGAGCCCCTATGGGACGTCAAAGAGGTAGTGGTCGAATTCACAGAATAAAATATCGGTTAAAAGAGGCATCTGGTAGCGCATAGCGCATAAAAGGTAAAATTTTTGAGAAGACATTGGCTTTGGTCTATTGAGGCTGCTTCGAGCCTTCTAGAATTGGGCTCAGAACTCTCAGTCTCACTTTCAGCTCTAGCTCTAACCGGCCATCTATTTGATCCAAATAATAGGTGCGTTGTTGCCTAGGGTTGGCACCCCCAAGAGGCGTTTCATTAATATTGAAGGCGTAATACTCTGTCACTTTCTCCCGGCACGAACAACAAGCCTACCCAGTTTGGGGGTTTTGTGGTGGAGCGCAGCAATAACATCAGTCAGGCTGACCTCATCCCCCAGTTCAACCCCCACACCCGTGCTCAGCTGCTATTTCGTGCGGTAGCCTGAACAATCCAATAGCGCACTTGAACAAAGCTTTATGATTTTCCTTTATTATTTTGATATTGTCCTGACTTCCAGTACCTTGAGTTTTGACAGTCAGTGCTGAACTGCGGTCTGTATTGAGAATGGCCGGAAATCATGCGGCCCATCAATACCTATGGCCATAAGTCTTTTACCACTTCATCAAGGCCCAGGTATAATAGCTTCTTTTTTCTCGGCTTGGTTGTGAAGCGGTCCCAGTCCAAAGCCCCGAGATTCCAATATATCTGAGCTTCAATATCGGCGGTCACAGCAGCCAGCGGGCCCGATTCAAAAGGAGGCTTCCCTATTATCCTGGGGTGCACCGACCACTTGAGGGGATTTATACCTTCGCGAAGGTTGAAAACATGCCTCAAGGTGGCTATCCTTTCACCCGCTTTAGACAACTTATCTTGAGAATAGTCCCAGCCGGTCACCGCGTTCATGAAGTTTATGAAGTACGGTCCCACCCGGCCGAAATAGCAAAGTCCCGAGGCATTGAGAGCGTGTTGTATGAAACTGCTGGGGCCAAAACCTTGTGTGTGACGGCCAGGGGTAGCGTCCATCTGGTATCGTGCTGCAGCCGATGCCACGTTGCCCACCATAGGCGGCATAAGCTTCGGGTCATGCATCCCCGGTTCTTGTCCTCCGATATGCACTGCATACTTCTCGGTTCCCCTGCCAATTCTGTCAGCGGCTAATTTGACTCCGTCAGCAAGAACGTCACCAAAACCTTCCCTTCTGGCAAGCTTTTCCGTCATGGCCACAATAGCCCGGTGGTTGCCCCAGGTAAGCTCAATACCATCGGTGTCGTCTCGGGTAATGAAGCCGTTCTCGTAGCACTCGATGGCAAAGGCGATAGTACAGCCGGCAGAGATAGTGTCTATTCCGTAGCGATTGCAGATATAATTGGCCATAGCTATTGATTCAGTGTTATTGTTGAGGCACATCGTCCCAAAGGAACCCAGTGTTTCATATTCAGGCCTGCGTGACCCGGCAACGTACTGGTATTCGCCAGTTCCCGCCTTTAAGCTGCCCTGGCAGGCTATGGGGCAGTGCCAGCAGCCCGTATGTTTATCAAGGTTAGCTATCACGGCATCAGGCTCAATTCCAGAGACATCCGGGAAATCGCTAACCCCAATACCTCCCCAGTTCTTGACCGGCGTATCACCATTATGAGCCGAAAGGGCGGCATGGCTAGCGGTGCCATACTTGCGAAATGATTGAAGGAATGAATACCCCCCGGATTGTGTATCATTCAACGCTACCATATACTCTTTTCTCAACCTGTCAACAGCTTGTTTATCTGCTACGGGGACGGTCTGGTTTCCCTTGGCTACAACCGCTTTGAGCTTTTTGGAACCCATGACAGCCCCTAAACCAGAGCGCCCGGCAGCAGATCCTCTTTGGGTTATAATACACGAGATGAGTGAGATTTTTTCTCCAGACGGACCAATGCAGGAGACACGGCTTCCCTGGCCATGCTCAGCCTGTAGTAAACTCTCGGTTTCATAGGTATCTTTCCCCCACAGATGACCGCTGTCTCGCAATTCAGCCTTGCCATTGTCAATGAAGAGATAGGTTGGCCTAGCGGATATCCCGGTAAGGAAGACAGCATCATAACCGGCGAACTTAAGGTAGGGCCCGAACTCTCCTCCCGAGTTAGCGTCACCCCATGTCCCGGTTAAAGGTGATTTTCCTACTACGGCATACCGTGTTCCGCTAGGAGTCGGGCTACCGGTGAGGGGACCGGTGATAAATCCAAGGATGTTCTCCGGACCCAAAGGGTCAACACCTGCCTTTTGGCGGCTATATAATATTCTTGCCCCTAAACCGTAGCCACCGATGAAATCACGGCAAATCTTTTCTTCCAACATCTCATCCTCAAGCGCGCCTGTCGAAAGATTTACAAATAAGACCTTCCCCATGTAACCGCCGGCCATATACACCTCCTTGTTGCGTTCTTCATGCGTCCCTACCATGCTGGTACCAGTGGAGTGATTATCTCTGATGCTGGCGGATGATAACCCTGAGCTCTACGCATGCGGAACCAATTATATTCCTTCCTTAACTCCACCATCAACATTTTTAACCACAGTTTAACCACAGCAGAATTGTAACAACTATATTTAGTCAACAAAAGCGAGACAAATCCGGCCTTCGAAAATCTAGACACCTAAAGGCTTCACCCGGCTTTCTGGCAGTTTTAGTACGATCCCTCCTTGCCTTTAATGTTTCGCTTTTTGCCTCCTTTCCTCTCTGTATTATTTCAAGATGCCTTCCCATGTAGACATCATAGTGTGTTACATCGCCTAGCCATTGATAGTAGCGCTGGTAACTGTAGTGCTCGACGAAAGCTCTGATTGATTCCTCAAGTTCACCGGGCAAATCATAGGGGAAGAGACCTGGCTCACCTTGGCTGGAATACACTTGACGTCTGACAAGACGGGTTGTAAGATTCGCTATCTTTTAGAACGTTTCTATTAAAACGGTAAACTATGGCACGAACATATGGTTCATACTGGCCGGTAGCACATGAGCTTGAAGTGCAGCATAATCGGTTGGTCCAAATTATGCAGATAAGTGGCACACCAAAACGTGTCGAGGAGTTCCTGCACACACTCGGAGCACGAGAAGAAAAAGCACAGCCAGCTCGCCACGCTGGTGAGCAAATTAAGGAGTAAGCATATGCCGGAACAACCGTATTTCATCAACCTAAACGACGAGACGGGCCAGATTCTTTTCCGCCGTGGGCGAAAACATCGTGGCCATCATCCCGCGCGTTTTTACAAATCAATTATGAGCTTTTTCAGTATGTTCTAAATATTTACTACTAGGAGGATATGCTATGGAATGGAAGACCCGCATCACAAAGATGTTCGGCTGCAAGTACCCGATTCTGGAGGGAGCCTATGCTGGGTTCGGGAGTTGGGAGTTCGCCGCAGCCTGCGCCAATGCTGGCGTTCACGGTCTCATCACTGCCTCCACGTCACGCACACCTGAGCAGTTGCGGAAGGACATCAAGAGCTGCCGGAAAGCGACTCATGGCTCGTTCGGAGTAAACCTGAGCTTTGGTATCTGCCCCCGCATTGACGAGATGCTTGAAGTTTGTATCGAGGAGAGAGTGCCGGTGGAGACGGCCGTCTATAAGCCGGACTCTTTGGCACCACGTATCAAGGAATCTGGTCTCCCCTGGATACACAAAACATCCCGTGTTAAGGATGCGTTGCATGCTGAAGAGCTCGGTGCGGACGCTGTTATCGTGGTCGGGCTGGAAGGTGTTGGCTTCAAGAATCCAGATCAGCTGCCCACCCTCATAAACGTTACCTGGGGCGCTCCACAGTTCAAAGTGCCGTTTGTTGCCGCGGGCGGCATCGGCGACGCCCGCGGATTGTTGGGGGCACTGGCGATGGGTGCCGAAGGCATAATGATGGGCACTGCGTTTATGGCTACCGCAGAATGCCCGACCAATAAACCCTCCAAAGTCGACCTGGTTAATTCATCGCCTGACAATCCTAGGCTCCGTTGGCGGGTGCTTTCGCATGCCAGCCCCAAGGCTTATAGGGAGGTAATGCAGAAGCGAGGCAATCTACCCATCCATGAATGGCTGCCCATGCTGGAGCGTATCCAACCCAAGTCGAGTGACTGGGAAGGCGATCCGAACGTACCAGAGCAGAGCCGGATGGGATCCTTGGCTGTAGGCCTGATAAAGAGCGTGCCCACCGTCAAGGAGTTCATCGACCACATGATAAGAGAAGCTGAGGAGCTTGTCGAGAAGTGGGAATGGATAAAGCGAAGATAGCTTTACATCCGGTGTCAACCCGCGGAGGTCCTGGCAACCTTTATGGCGCTCAAGCCGGCCAAGCTGAAATGGTAGGCCAAACAAGACTTTTGCCAAACCAATCGAGACTTTCTTTGAACTATCGGTAGTTTCTGCTCCTTTCTCATCGAAGAAGCAGAGCTATGACCGCACATGATTATTCCTCGCCCTTTCCAAACCAGACTGCAGGAACTAAGGCATACTTAGAGCCCAGCGAAGTAGGAGGCCTGGAGAAATGTACCAGTAATCTCCGAGACAGATTGCTAGTGCGCCTCTTATTTCACCTAGGATGTCGCGTGTCCGAAGCTCTGGCTTTACAAGTCGAGGATATAGACTTCAACCAAGGTATAGTAGTCATTCAACATCTCAAGTACCGTATCAAAATCTCTTGCCCTATATGTGGAGCAAGGCTTGGGGCAACTCACGTCTTTTGCCCTAAATGCGGTAGCAAGATAGAGACGAGTAAGACCGAAGAGCAATTGCACCGCCGGCAACGGGTGTTGCCGATTGACACTGAGACCTTAAGATTACTCAAGGAATATATACAGCGTGGCGGTCCACTTCTTCGAGATGGGAAGAAGCTGATTTTCGGCATCAATCGACACAGAGCCTGGCAGATTGTCACAGAATGCGCCGAAAAAGCAGGATTGCCCAAGCTAGTCAACTCTGAGAGCGGAAAGACGCACAATGTCAGCCCGCACAAACTAAGGGATGCCTTTTCTGTCCATGCAGTGAAACTCGATGATTCAGGCGATGGGCTCCGATTACTCCAAGAGCATCTAGGTCATCAGAACTTTAACACTACAGCAAGATACAGAAAAATATCGGGTACAGAGCATCAGGAATGGTATCAGAAGCTGTGGAACAAGAAAGATTGATTGTTACATCTTGCGTATCCGGGGTGAAGCGAATTGGTTGAGCCGCTGAGACCAGCCAGGGGTGGCTTTGTTCGCCCCTTTGGCTGCGGTTCGTTTATCAGGGAATTTCTTCTGGGGTACAGCCCGAATGGATCGCCGTCAATCGACCCTCGAGTTGGTGCTTGCCAGGCTGATATCTTCTACCACTACAAGACAGCACTGATGCGAGCTACAGCGATGGACCAGGCGACGAGAACGGAGGAAAAGCGAGCCCGACGAGAAAAACGCTCCATAGAGCCCGCTAACATTGAGAGATTGGCTGAGCAATATCTGTCGAGGATGCCTTACAAATCTAGAGGCTGTCGATTCCATAGTTTTGTCATTTATTTTTCCAACCTTCAACGATTGCATTGGGTTGAACCTACCGGGCGAGAAGAGCCATCAAGTTTTCAAGACCATTATCCACCCGGTCCGCCACGCCGATACTTCCGGCTCACTGATGCGGGTAGAACAGCTCCTGAGGCAGCTTGGGATAATCCTTATCGCACTCTCTACGGCTAGTGTCCAGCCGACTGGACATAAAGCCGATAACCATTGGTTTTTGTTCATGAAATCTAAAGGAAAATCAGAGAAGGGTCTCTTGTTCAAGAGATGTTCAAATAGCGTTCAAAATCCTGTTCAAATGCCGGTTACATCATTCAAATGTGGTTCAAATATCCACGATTTATCAGTTCAAAAATCACGTGTAAAAGGAGACTAAAGATGGAACGATTAACAGCAAAAAAGAAACTCGCCGTTGTCAGGCTTTATTTGTCCGGCCTATCCTATGATGATATCGCGGCCAGAAGCGGTGTCAGCAAAGGGACAGTCGCCAACGTTGCCACTGAGCTGAAGGCAGGCATGATTCCCGAGGCAGCTGACGTCGGTGAGTACATTGAGCTACTTCGCGAATTATCCTTCGACTTGAAACGGTCAGAGCTAACTCCAGGGCAATGTGCTGTGGGGCTCATCCTTCTCAACCAGATCAGTGAATGTGGGCTCGACCCGGCCGACATCAATCGCTGGCCGATGATTCTCAAATCGGTGAGAAACGAAGATGATATTAACGAGTTTGTCCGGCTGGTCTACAGCATTCAGCAAGTCCAGCAAAGAAGCGGCTTGAGTCTCGAGGCTCTCGACAACAAAGTCCACGAACTTGAGAGAAAAGCAGCCGATCTTGAACCTATATCAGACAAACTGGAGGACCACAAAAAGCAGCTCGTCGAACTGACCAGGCAGCGAGAGGAACTTGCTAACTCAGTAGCCATGCTCGAACAAAAAAGTAAACTGCTGACCCCACGGACCGAGGACCTGGAAAGACGTGAACAGACCCTATCACGCCGGATTGCCGATATAGAGCCGAAGGCTCAGAAGGCGGAAACAACTCTCTCTACCTTAAAGGGCGACATGCAAAAGCTTGAAGATATAGGGTTCACCCTCAGGGAACTGGCTGTGTTCAACGAAAAGTTAGAAGTGATTGCGCAGCATCACACTATCAAGCCCTCCGAACTCAGGAGTCGCTTACTACACGAGCTTGAGACCCTGGACAAAGGGCTGGCACTCGAAACCCTAATCGAGAGCCAGCAGCAAGAGTTGGATAAAACGGAGCAAGGTCTTGTCAGAACCAAAAAGGAGATAGAGGCTGTCAGAGTGGTTGTTGACAGCCTCAAACAGGAAAAAATGAATCTGGAGGCCAGTATCAAGGAAACAAGGGAGAAGGTGAGCCGAGAAATCGTCAAAATCATCCCCCTCGCTCAGGACGCGATCGCCAAATTGAGAAAAGATCTGCGGCGCGGCAACGACGAGGCTCTGGCAGAGGTGCAGCGGCTCAGAGATGAAGCCATTGAGGTGGGCAGTGAAGTTGGTAGATATCAGGGGATTCTTCAGGTCAGCGAATGGCTCAACGAGTTGATGGCCTTGGTGCGAGGTGAAGAGAACATTGAAGGCAAACGGGTCAGGATTATTGTCTTGTCAGTCGTGCGGGCTCTCCACATCTGGTTGAAGCGTCAGCGCTCTCTGTCCTACACACTTCTACCGGTTACCGTTGAGAACCTAATCAGCGAGCTGGAACGATGGAAAGTATGAAATCATTTCACGACCATTTGGAAAATTCGCAGTCTCAAGCGAAGAAGCTAACTGAAACAGAGCTTGCCCTGAATGCACTGTTTGCCGGAGAGGAAACCCGGCTGGAGTGGGAAGATGAAGCATCAAGTCTGAAAGCACTGTATCGCACTATCGTAGAGCAACTGGATCGAATGAAATACAGCGAGAGTTCCGCGTGCTACGGGGATACTAAAGCCAATTTGGCTTTCTCAGTCACCGGACTCGCTGCAAAAATCATTGTAGCAACAACAAAGAACCAGCGGGCGTGGAACGTTGTGAATAACATTTTTGACACGGAAGGTCATAAGAAGCCTTTCGGTACGGTCATGGTTTGTATCGGTCCCAAGGGCCTGCCTGATGATGCTACAGTTATCTCTATATCTCAGTCAGCGCGTGAATCAAATCGGTCAGAGCCTGAGATTATGAACAAACTACAAGACGATGGCTATCTCCTCTTCAGCAAAGAGGTATTCTCTCTCCTGATTGACAGGCTGGTCGGTGATGTTCGCGAAGGAAAGCTGAGTTTGCCCATATCCAGGGACAAACTGGCCGAGATTGCAGGATTGAATAAGCCAAAGCCAAGAATCAAGATCATAGAAGCAGAGTGACTGCCAGTCTGCTGGTAAGGCTAGCTCTCTCGGTCTAGCCCTTGATGCTGCTCACTGCCTCTCTGTGGCTTCTGCCTGAGCAGTCCTGCTGCTGCCTGATAGGGCTAAATTCGCCATTTCAGCCAACTTAATTTATTCAAAGAAAATGAAGCTGCCCGCCCAATATCACCGGAATATAGGTTCATTCTGAAATTCAACAAAATGTCCTTTTGTGTGATGATGGATACTGGATAATCGCACTTTAACAACTGAATATCAGATAAGCCTAACCTGAGCGCTTGCTCACTTGGGCAAATAGATTGAAAAGGGGGCAAGCGATGACAGGATACTGTAGCAATTGCCATAAGGTATGGATACTAGAAGAACGGCAAGGCATTTGCCGATGGTGTGGACAGCCCGCAAGTTGCCAGACCACAACGACAAAGCCTCGCCAGCTAAAGTCTAGCCGAAGGCGCAAGCGAAGGCAAGTTGACGATGGCAATAATGGCTATGACCAGCTACCAGAGCCGTATTTAACCTATTACAAAATAGCTCTGAGATTTGCTCACAAGGCTTTTATAGACGATAGGCAAGACCTTCTACACGACATCATCGAAGGGCTTGCTAGAGTAGCGGAGCATAAGACGCTCAGCGAAGCTGCGATGTATCGGATTGCCGAGCATATCAAAGACCATTATTGGTATCGGCATTATTCCTATACTAACGGGCTTGATTGTAGCCACTGTAGTAAAGCACAGCGGGCAAAGTGTAGGTATAACTGGGGGCATAGCGACTGGGCTTACTGTGATTGCCATAGAGCTATCACTCTGGAAAGTATAAACCAGCCTATCATAGACGGCGAGGGAAATATCACCGAGCTTGCCGAGCTGATAGCCGATGATAAGGCGCTGGACTTGGAAGAATGGCTAGACGCCAAGACTTTCCTAATCGGAGCGCCAATAAGACTAAAGGCAATCGCCAAAAAGCGAGTGAAAGGCGATGCGCTAACAGGTGCGGAATATAAATACCTTACGAAGATACGCAAACGCTATCAACTTTCTTTGGCAGAGGGGTAAGGTTTTAGGCAATTTCGGACTTATATATAGTAGAAGCAACCGCATAGGCTAGCGAGGTTCAGCTATGCGAGGGCTTACTACTAGGCGAACCGATGGACTTTGCCCAGCTATCGGCTAGCCAAAGGGGGTGTTCGAAAATCGAACAATTGAATATCGTGGGCAAGCGTTCAGGCGATGGCTTTGTAGCTCACAAGGCTACACTGGTAAATGCCCTGTCCAGGGTGATGGCTGAAAGGCTATTACTGATGGACTTTACCATTGGGCGTAAAGGCTTCGCTGGATATATCAAGGCTTTGGCGGGTTCTAATATCGTCAAGATAGTCCCTGCCAACGGTAACGCTAGCGGTTCGCAGGTTACCGATAAGAGGCTGAAGGTAGTCTGCGGTGCTAATACCAGTTACCTTGAGGACACAGCTTGGGTTGGCGATAAGACGCCAATATCCTTCGCTGAGGTTAGGATAAGCCCTAATAACACTGTCAAGCCTAACATCGGAAGCATAGAGCTAGCGGAAGCACTTAATAGAGTGCTTCCCTTCACTGCTACAGACGATAAAAGACCAGTTCTCCAATGCGTCAAGTTTGTGGCTGGGGAAGGTAAATTGAAGCTAGTTGGTGCTGATGGTTTTAGGCTAGCAGAGGTTACACTCGACTTTGACGAGGACATCGAGGGGCAAGTCCTGATACATCGTGATGAGTTGAAAGGCATCACAGGCGCACTTAGCAAGGCAAAGCGAGTTCGGCTAGGCTTTGAGGCAAGCGGTGATACTTTAGACGGAATGAGCCTTGTCATTGACACCGAGGCAATACGCTATAAGTGGCGTGGTGCTGAGGGGCAATTTCCCGACTATGAGAAGGTTATACCAACAGAGTTCAACACTTTCGCACACCTTGACACGCTGGAGCTTCTCAAGGCGGTGGGCGCACTCAAAGCCCTTTCAGACAAGCCTAAAGAAAATCCGCTGGACTTGACCATTGGCGAAGGCAAGATAATTATCGCCAATCCCGATGAGAAGGGCGAAGCCATAATCATAGCCGACACCGATGGACAAGGTTCTGTCAGGATAGATGGCGGTTATCTAGCCGATGTGCTGAAGGCTTGCGGTGGTATGGTGGACTTCAAGCTCACCAATGCTTACTCGCCAATGCTCTTTACTGCCGATGGTTATCAAGTGGTAGTAATGCCGATGATGACCAGCAAGGCAGAGGCAGAGCAAAGGGAAACCACAGCCCAAGCCGAGCCAGAAGCCGAGCCAACCGAGCCTAGCAAAGCGGAAGTAAAGCCAAAGCGCAGCCGTAGCCGTAAAAG
>Ga0315532_1001186_pt1 | contig 20014 bp, 14 predicted proteins | sample SalMarWE160370MG_FD_203082 | JGI IMG/M metagenome (GOLD analysis project Ga0315532, IMG submission 203082) | Salt marsh sediment microbial communities from the Plum Island Ecosystem LTER, Massachusetts, United States - Salt Marsh Sediment WE1603-70 ... | reverse complement strand
TCCTATGACAATAATACCGATGCCGCCGGCAACAGCAGGGTCAATATCAATCAGGCTAATGAGAGCCAGCTGGAATCTTCTTTGGGTATTTCAAGCGCTCAGGCCAGATGGATCGTCCAGAACCGCCCTAACAACGGATACGAAAGTATAGCTGATTTGATAGGCGGTGGCGGTTCAACGCAGTCTCAGTCGGCCACTGGTGAAAGTTCGGGCGAAACTGAGCCTATCGATACACAGACATTTTCACAGATAGCGGACAAGATAACCGTCAGTAGCGAGCAGAGGATACCCGGTAAAGTGAACATCAATACGGCATCGGAATATGTTCTTGCAGCTTTATTGGGTGGCGGTGATACGGCTGTCTCAACCGCTCAGGCTATAATCGACTATAGAGAAAATTTGCTGTATGGAATGGAAAGTATTGGAGGGTTGTTACAGTCGGCAGCGGTGAGCACCGAGAGTTTTAGGAGAATTGCAAATTATATAACCACACGTTCGAATGTCTATACCGTTCGTTGTGTTGCGACGGCCGACAGGAGCGGGGCCGATGGCTTATCATTTCAGACGGAGGCGGTGGTGGATAGAACTTCGAGTCCTTATGAAATACTTTACTGGTATCAGGGAGCTGGTCACTGATGAGTAGTATCGAACATAGTACTTTTAAAAAGCCGTCTGCAGTGCACAGCATGGCTTGCGCCATTGCGATGTCGCAAGAGGAAAGCGGGCTTAAAGCTGTAGAGGTCACAAAATTGGCCGACACTCTTGAGGTGCTCTGGGCGAAGAGCAGTCGGGAAAATGATACAAACTGGCGACTCTTTGCAGCCGAGTGTGGTTTGTCTGTTGGATTGGCAGTCCTAGGGACTCCTTACGGAGAACAGCAGAAAACCGATGGTGATAAGACGACTGTGATTGGTTTTAGCTCGACAGGCGTAGCTTTTTACCACATTGGTTTGCCTGCAGCAAAAGAGTCTGAAATCAAAGCGATGGTAGGGATGCAGGCTGAAACGTTGCTTCCATTGCCGGTTGAGCAAATGGAGCTGGCTTGGCGAGCCGGACGAGTACGCAACGGCCAAGTGGCTGTCACTGTAGCGGCTGCAAAAAAAGAGAACCTGCAGAGGTTTGTGGAAAATGTGCGCGGGCTTAATCCAGCAAGAATAATTTTAGACTGCGAGGGGGCGGTAGCAGCGTGGAAAGAGCTCTTTTATGGAGATGCAAAAGATGCGGTAGTTGTGAATTTGACGGCACGAAGTACACAAGTTTGTCTGGCTGAAAATGGACGATTGAGCAATGCCATTGTCTTGGATATGGGGCTAAAGGATTTTGAGAATAAAGATGAGCCGAAGCACGCAGAAGCTACCGAAAGATTTATCTTTGATGTAAAAAGTGCTTTGGAAGCATTTGGTTATGCCGAAGCCGTGAATTTGCCAATTTATGTACTCTCAGATGGCAGCAGTACGTTAAAAGGAATAGTTGCTTGTCTTAAGTCGGCGGGCCTAAATGTAAAGGCTGCGCTGCCGCAGATTCAAAAAGTCAGAGCACAGACAGATTTTGGAGCAGAGCAGCTTTACGAATATAGAGTGCCGATAGGTCTTGCGCTGATGGCGCTTGAGACGCGGGCTGATGGTTTCGCCCTGTTTGATAGTTTGTATAGACCGGCTGGGACAAAAGAGAAGAAAGCTATTTTGCATTCGCCTAAAATAGCAGGTGTGATTGCAGCGATAATGCTGGCTGCGTTTATTATTGTCTCTTATGTGATTGTCGTTAAACTGCCGGGTGCGATAGAAGAGAGGTTGCAAACGACGGATTCGAGTACTGACATTGATTTACTGATGCAGCGGCAGAATCTTATGAGGCTCGTCGCAATGGAAAGGCCGAATTTGCTTGAACTTATAAAACAAATCTCTGAGAGCGGTGATAGAAGCATAAAACTGGAAAGTTTTCATTTCAAAAAGGGTCGATTGGTTAGCATAACCGGACAGGTAGAGAATCCTGATCAGCTATACAAATTCCAGGAAGCTCTGATGAGTAAAAGTGGTGTGAAGGATGTAAAGATACTAAATCCATCGAGAGACAGTAAAACCAAAAAGCTCAAGTTTACTATGACTTTTCGCTACAAGAATTTCACGAACAAGGGGACACGGACGTAGGCTCGAAAAAACAGAGACCAGCCTTCGCCGAAGCGGCTACGGCAGGCAGGAGTTATGATGCAAAAGTTGAGTGAAAGAGATATACGGGCGCTGAAGATTGGTGCTGTAGGTGCAGTCGCCATTATCGTGTTTGTAATTGGGTCAAAGTGGATTGACCATTGGGCAGCGGCTCGAAGCTCGCTCGAACAGGTGAAAGCCAAATTGGAGCTTATCGATATTGACAAGGCTAAACAGGCAGGTTTGTTATCGATTGTCCCTGTAATTGAGATGCCGCAGAAAGCCGAGACACAAACGCTTCTGTTTAGAAACAAACTTAACGAGCAGTTAAAAAAGGCGGGGATAAATAATGAGCCATTACAGGTTATTGCCGGCAGCAAAACAACGCGGGCAGGATATAAGTTAGTACGGCTGAAATGTAGTGCTAAATGCCGATTTACCCAATTGCTCGATTTGCTCGCGGGGCTGAATGAAAATCCGTATTTGGTTGGGATAGAAGAGTTAAGAATGAGGTGTGATCCACAAAAACCTCAGGAAGTAGAGATGGATTTAACCGTATCGACATTTGTTAAGTGAGTTAGGAGGCTGATATGAATCTCGATTCTTTAAACTATCTAAAAGAGAAGAAGGAAATTGTGTCGGTTGTTCTGCTTGGGATATCATCGCTTCTGGCAGTTTTAATCTTATTTAAGGTCGGTGGTTTTTTTGTAGCCTCAGCTAAGGCGAAAGGCATAGTTGAAAAGGCTGTCGCTCAAAATAAAGCCGGCGCAAAAGATAGCGAAAAATATTTTGCCCAGTCCAGGTCACTTGCAGAAGAGCTTAAGAAGAACAATTTGTTTGCACCGCCTCCGCCAAAGGAGAATCCCGTAAAACAGGTGGAAGGCATAATGGGTAGTGAGGCATTTATAAATGGAGATTGGCGCAAAGTTGGCGATAAGATAGCAGACGCACGAATTATCGCAATTGGGCCTACAAGTGTCAGGATCGAATGGGACGGAAGCGAAAAGGAATTCTATCCAATCATGTCGGGCGGCTCCGAGGGGCCGGGAGGAAGACCAGGGCCTGGGGGGGGGACAGCCAGAGCGGAAGGCGGCAGACCGGGACGCGCTGAGATGATTGTAATAGGGTCCGAGGCAGGACCGATGCCGGGCCGGGGAGGAATGCCTGGATTTGGTCGGTTTGGAGGTGGGATGGGCGATATGTCCGAGCAGGATAGAGAAAGGATCAGAACTGAGATGCAGACAATGAGAGAAAGGTTTATGAATGCATCGCCGGAAGAAAGAGAGAGGATGAGAGAAGAAATGCGTCAAAGATTTGCCGAGAGATTCGGCGGTGGCCGCCGAGGGGGCAGAGGCCAATAGAATAAGGTGAGGTTAATAAAATGAAAAACTCAGGGACAACAATAATGTTTGTAATAGTCTGTATTGTGATACTCTTAGCTTCTTATGGAATTGGTCTGTGTATAAGAGAAGCCAGGTTCCAGCATGCGGCTGCAGCATCGAAAGCAGATGTGCAGACCCAGGTGAGCACCGAGGTTCAAAAACCCAGTGTTACAGTTCAACCGGCAAATGAGCCTGCCCAGGCTTCGCCTGTGGAAAGAGCGGCACCTACCGCCAATGAAGACAGGGCGCCAATGCCGTTCGGCGGATTATCTGAGGAAGAAAGAGCCAAAATGAGGCAGAATTGGCAGAACATGTCTGATGAGGAAAGGGCGCAGGAAAGAGAAAGACGCAGAGCTGAGATGCGACAAATGAGAGAGAAAATGCAGAATATGTCGGAGGAAGAAAGAGAAAAATACATGGCCGAAATGCGTCAGCGATTTGGTGACAGACAGCCCTCCGGTCGTAGAGGCGGTCGTGGACAGCAACAGGGTGAGGAATGAAGAAGAATGAAAGTGATGTTGTAGCTCTAAATTGTCGATTGCCAATTTTCGATTTTCGATTTCAAGCTTGTCCCGAGCGCAGCCGAGGGATCGGCAATTGTCAATCGGAAATCGGAAATCCAATCCGATGTTTTGTTTAGCCTAACCGGAATAATACATAGATACTTTTTTAGAATCATTAACGATACGAGGTAAATAAAATGGAAAGGTCAAAAATAATAATATTGATATGCGTTGGTTTTGCATCGCTTTTCATTATCTGGAGGGTCGGTATTTACCCACCAATTCCTGAACAAGCGGAAAAACCAGATGGGAGTAAAGTAGTTGGCCAAGCCGGACCAACCGGTGGAATACAGCAGCCAAGCGATGCAAATCGCCCGGTGGCAGCATCTGATGTTAATGCCCCTAAAGATGCTAACGAGCCGAGAGGCTTTGCCGATGCCGGTGGGCGTGGGGGCTTTAGAGGGCGGCCGGGACAAATGGAAGGTGGTGATTTGCGTCGCGCCGCAAGGGTGACGGACGTTAATGACGCGAATGAGCCAATGGAAAATTTGAACCTTAAAGACGTACAGATGAAGGATATCATCAGGCAAATTGCCGAATGGACCGGCAAGACGGTGATTCCAAATGATGAAGCGATGAAGCAAAAACTTACCGTTTACGCACCGAATAAGTTGCCCAGAAATAAAGCCCTTCAGCAGGTTTATAGTGCTCTGCGCATGAAAGGCTACATTGTTGAGTTTATGGACGACACGATTTATATCAAACCTATCGCTGAGGGTAAATTTGGCATGGTTCCTACAATACCTGCCGACCAGCCTCTTGCTTCGGTCGAGAATAAAGACCAAATAGCACAGAGGTTCTTTAAGCTCAATAATTACAATCCTTCTCAAATGGGTCAGGTTATTCAGCCTTTGGTTGGTGAATACGGCTACGTCAGCGCTGATGAAACAACCAAAAGTGTGCTGGTAATCGATACTGTAGCGAATCTAATGCGAATCGAGCGAATCATTTTAGAGCTGGATGTGTCGCAGGCCGCGAAGATAGAGCAGGAGGTCTTTGAAATTCTTTATGGTAATCCTGAAGAGATTGTCGAGTTGTTACAGGTGCTTGTGGGCGATGGTAGTGGAAGCACGACTCAGGGCAGGAGCGGCGGATCACTCCGGAGGCCGCAGAGGTCGGGCAGGTCTGGCGGTTCGAGTGGGGCAACCTCTGTCACCGTCGGAAGTGGACAGGCCCAGGTGACACTTATCGCTGATATAAGGAACAGCTTGATAATTGCAAAAGCATCATCTGAAAATATGGAGCAGATTCGCCAGTGGATTAAAAAGCTCGACAAATCAGTCCCTACAATAACGGCTGATTATCCACTTGCAGCTATTGAAAATAAAAATCAGATGATGCAATACTTCTTTAGGTTAAAGAATTACAGCCCAACGCAGATGGCCCAGGTCGTTACGCCTTTACTTAGTGAAAACGGATATGTAAGTGCTGATGAAAGCACTCGTCAGTTGTTAGTGGGCGATTCGGTTAAAAATCTGATTGACATTGAAAGAGTAGTAAAACAGTTTGATGTACCTGAAGCCGAGCAGACCGTTCAGGATATATTCGAAATCCGTAATGGTGATCCTGGTGAGATCGTTCAATTATTAAGAATGCTTCTTGGTGATACCAGCAGCAGCAGTACAAGCTCCAGAAGTCTTACTAGGGGGGGCAGCTATGGTTCAAGCAGCCGTAGTAGTTCGTCAAGGACGAGTTTTACCAGCGGTTCCAGATCCGGCTCGTCAAGCTCGGTGTTAATTGGGCCGAGCCAGTCGCCGGTTATATTAATCCCTGTTCCGAATCGCAACTGGATTATAGCCAGGGCCTCGGCTGAGGATATGAAGCGGATCGAGGAATGGATTGATAAGCTCGACGTGCAGGAAGAGATCAAAAAAGAATATGAAACCATTCCTATCACGTATGTTGATGCCAGCGAGGTAGCCGACCGTATCACACAGGCTTTGGAGCAGATGCCGGGGACGGAGCTGCGGGCAAGTGTTCTTGTTCAGCCGCTTGCGCAGGCAAGGCAGATTATGGTTTTCGGCAGACAGGACCTGCGGGAAATGGTCAGGGCACTCGTTGCCGAGGTGGATCGTCCTCCAGGCCAATTCATAACCGAGCACTTCAAGTTAAAGTATGCCGACCCTGACCAAATCAAAACGAACATCGATGAGCTTTATACCCAAACCACCCAAAGCAGCAGATACTCTTATACATTTTACTATGGTGGTTCAAGATCGGGTGGAATGTCATCCGATACGGTTAAGGTGATATCATACGTTTCGCTCAAGCAGGTCACGGTGATTGCCTCACCCGAAAATATGGACAAAATCCGTGAGCAGATAAAAGAATGGGATGCTCCACTGGATATAAATGAGGTCAAGCCCAGAATAATTGAGCTGTATAATACCGACCCCGTAGAAATGACCAATTTGCTAAAGACGCTGTTTAGCGAAGAGAGTACTTCAATTTCATATTGGGATTACTGGTACGGTTCAAGTGGGGAGGATAAGCAAAAAATTGTCGGGCCGCTCTATGGCCAATTGACCTTTGAGGAGGTGCCTAGTACAAAGAAGATAATCGTAATAAGCAAAATTCCCGAGGCCTACGATATTATCGAGGCATTGATACGTGATCTTGACAGTCAGCAGATGGCCGAGGTGCCCAGGATTGTGCAGATCAAATATGCGGACCCTGAAGACCTGTCTGAGCGGCTAAATGCCATGTTCAACGAGCCCGGCACTTCCGCCAGGATTCGCTATACTGAGCAGGGGTTGGGCACTTACTCAATGGACCAGCAGACATCGAGCACTACGACCACCAGCGGCAGCAGCAGCGGAGGCGGAGATACTTCAGGTGGTGGTAGCACAGACCAGAGTACGACAGGTACCTATACTCCATGGTGGTCCGGCTCAGGTGCTCGCAGCACGACTACCGACCAATTGCCAATAAGCAACGTCATAGGCAGGATACGCTTCGTTCCCGACCCGCACAGTAAATCTATTCTGGTTCTTGCTCCGCCAGGGTATATCGACCGGATAGAAGAGCTGATTCATCAGCTCGATATACCCGGCAAGCAGGTTATGGTAAAGGCGGTCATCATTGAAGTTGACCACAGGAGTATGACTTCTCTTGGATTGCAACTGGCTTCAGACCCAACTGCTTTTGGCACGTTGGGTGAAAACGCGATCACAGCTCTCAATCAGCTTACCCATCTTGCAACCCACGGCTCGGCAGCAGCAGCTCGAGACGCATTGGTCGGTACAGGTACAGGAACAGTACTTGGTATAGGAGCGGATGTATATGCATTGCTTGATTTCTTAGTCAAGAACGTTAATGCAAAAATCCTCAATCAACAGACTTTGTGGACGAAAGATAACGAAGAAGCAAGCTTCTTCAAGGGCGATAAAATTGCCTTCCAGACAGCCTCGACATTAACAGGGACGGGGACAGCCCAGCAAAGTTACGATTTTCAAAGAGTAGGCATGACATTAGCAGCGAGGCCAAGCATTACACCTGAAAAGAAAGTCGATATGGTTATAAACATAATCCTCTCGCAACTCACGGGAGACCTTGTAAATAATCAGCCGGCCAGGACTGAAATGGAGACAAAGACTAATATGATAGTTCAGGACGGCCAAACTATTATGCTCGGCGGCATCCTTTTCCAGAAGGATAGCGTTATTAAACGGAAAGTCCCATTATTCGGTGATATACCCGTGGCTGGTGGTTTGTTCCGCCATAGCGAAACTCAATTGACAAACAATGAATTGATTGTGTTTATTACTCCATACGTGATAGATGAGCTAGGCGAAATGCCTCCCGAGACAACAGAAGAGATAGAAGCACCGAAGCGAAAGCTGGACAGCATACGCGGAGATTTAAAAGAGCGTGTAGAGAAGCTTAAAGAGGAACTGCAAAAGGACATGGATGACTGAAAAAAAGATTAGATGGACCGAACAGCAGAGACAGGCTATTGTCGCACGTGGAAGTGACGTCTTAGTCACCGCCTCAGCAGGTACCGGAAAAACGGCAGTCCTGTCCGGCCGATGTGTCGATATCATATCCGATAAATCTATATGTCCCGATGTATGGAGCATATTGGTATTAACCTTTACCGATATGGCAGCGGAGGAGATGCGCAGCAGAATCGCCGCTCAGCTCAGCCGCGCATTTACGGAAAGCAAAGACCCCGAGCTGCGGCTGCATCTGCGCCGGCAGATTATACTGCTGCAAGGCTCTGACATCAGCACTATTCATTCATTTTGTAAACGCCTCATCACAGAGTATTTCTATAAGTGCCGTCAGGCATCCCCTGGCGGACTGAGCTTGGATCCCACTTTTAAAGTAATAGATGCCGACGAGGCAAAGCTGCTCAAAGCGGAGGTGCTCGAAAAAACCATTGACTGGGCCTGGCAGCAAAGCAACCTGCAGCAGGCACTTGAGCAGCTTTTGTATCGACGAGACCTTTCTCTCGGCGTTGCTCGAGACAGGCGTACAAATGATGGTTTTCTTGCAAAGATAATAGAGCTTAGCGATTTTCTGGACGGTGTAGTTTCACGGCAAAACTGGTATGAAAGGGCGGCTCGGCTTACGGAAATCGCTAATCCATTTGCAACCGGCCTCGGCCATAAGCAAAAACAAATTGTCGCGGACAAGTTGCGGTATATACTCGCTCAAGTTAGATATGCACTAAAGCTTTATGAAGGCGAAAAAGTAGGTGGCAACTGGGCAAAAAAATGGAAAGATAACTTTGTGGAACCTATTGCCAAGTATATCGAGTTGATAGAAGCGGGCAATTGGGAGAAATTCAGCAAAGAGATAAGAAATTATCAAAGACCATCGAGATATGAATACAAACCCAAAGATTTGTCAGGGCCGGTCGCGGAGATTATCAGAAGTGTCACGGAAACCGCCAGGAAATCTTTTGATAAACTTTTCGAACTTGCAATTTTGAATCCCGACTACCTTGATGCTCTCAGCGGTTCTATCAATTCGCAGACAAAGGTGCTTATAGAACTTGTAAAGAAATTTGACCGGCTGTACAGCCAGGCCAAGCGCGCGGCCAACTGCCTGGATTTCGCCGACCTCGAACATTATGCCTTGAGACTATTAACTGCTGAAGGCTCTTCGGAGGATAAGCCAACGCCTTCAGAGGTAGCTTTATCGCTTCGACAAAGATACAAACATATATTTGTCGATGAATATCAGGATATCAATTCCGTTCAGAGGCTTATACTCGATATGCTCAGTCCGGGCGGAAACATCCTTGAGGTTGGTGACATCAAACAGAGTATTTATGCCTTTCGAGGGGCTGAGCCGGATATTTTCATCGAGCATCTTAAACTGGCTTCGTCTGATCCCGAAAATGTACCTCACGGCTTGCGTGTCGCTTTAAATGCCAATTTCCGCTCGAACAAGGGAATACTCGATTTTGTAAATAAAGTATTCTCGCGGATAATGACAGCCTCCGGCCTTGGACGGATTGACTACGATGAGTCTGCTCATTTGAAGCTGGCTCTCGACTTTAAAGATGAACCCCAGGGTAGCTTGAAGCATGTAGTGGAGTTCCACATATTAGATGAAACGGGCAAAGACACAGACCTTCACGACAACGATACAATGGAATCTGACAGCGATGAAAATTTGAATGTTGTCAGTTCGCGACAGCGCCAGGCTGTGATGATTGCACAGCGTATTAAACAAATGGTCGGTGCAGAGACCGGCAAGGTTGAGTTTCAAATATACGATAAGGACTTGGATAAATTTAGAGATGTTGAATATCGTGACATTGTAATACTGATGCGCTCGCTTGCCAAAAAGGCCAACGATTATGTAGAGGTGCTTCAGTCTGCTGGTGTGCCGGTCAGTTGTCAGGCGACAGCCGGCTATTTCGAGACGACGGAAATCACCGATATGTTATGCCTGCTGAAAGTTTTGGACAATCCTCAACGTGACATCGAATTGGCAGCAGTATTGCGGAGTCCGTTTTTTAATGTCAGTGACACGGAGCTGGCAAAAATAAAATTACATAGTAAAGCAGATCAACAGCATAAAAATTTTTATGATTGTGTGCTCGAATACAGTAATCATGGAAAAGATGCGAATCTCGCTAAAAAGCTCAAGAGTGTTGTTACCCAGCTTGAGCAGTGGCGGACGCTTGCCCGGCGTGGCAATTTAGCTGATTTAATATGGCGAATCTACCGCCAGACGCACTTTTTGGCATTTGTTTTAGCACAGCCTTCCGGCAAGGCCCGCAAAGCCAATCTTCTTAAGCTGCACGACAGGGCCATCCAGTTTGAGGGTTTTGTCACAAGCAGCGGCATACCTTCGCTGACACGTTTTATCTACTTTATCGAAAAGCTACAGGAAACCGGCCAAGATTGGGCACCTGCTGAGCCGGAGGCGTCAGCCGGAAATGCTGTTCGCATCTTAAGCGTCCATAAAAGTAAGGGACTTGAGTTTCCGGTCGTCTTTTTAGCTGAGCTGAACAGCGGTTTTAATAAGAGGGACATTTACGCAGACGTGCTTGCCGATGCCGATGATACGCTTGGTCTTCAAATCATCGACCGTGCGTCAAACAGCAAGCTTTGTTCATTGGCACATCAGGTTATCGCAGAGGAAAGACTTGAAAAATTATTAGCTGAGGAAATGCGTATCCTTTATGTTGCCACAACGCGGGCTAAAGACCGCCTTATACTAACCGCTTCGCAAAAGCGAAACCATTGCAGAAGTGTTATCACAAACGGTTTTTTCTTCGCTAACGAGATGGGGGGAACCCTGCCCGATTGGCAGCTTCGGGCCTGTCAGAGTCCTTTGGACTGGATACTGTATGCTCTTTCCGACCAGAAAATCTTGTTAGATGGCTTTGAAAGCGGTTTGGCAAAAGAGGCTCAAAATGATGATTTATTCAGCTTGAAACTCTACAATCAGGCAGAGTTGAAGCGGCTTTCTGAGTTTGTCATTAGATTAAAGGAAGACAGAAGACAGGAAACAGAAGACAGAAGATTAGCCCCCACCTCTGCGGTGGGGGTCAGAAGACTCGATCAACTCAAAAAGTCATTGGAGTGGCGGTACGGGTATTATGGTTCGACGTTGCTGCCTGCAAAGTCATCGGTGACACAATTGACACATCGCAACGATGAATATGTAAAATTCGATTATTCCAGTGTATTGGAAAAAGAACCCCATGTAAAACACGGGGCTAAAATTTTAGCCGGCGGTATCACCGTCGGTTCACATTATGATAACCTGGCGTTTGGTTCCGCAACACACCTTGTAATTTCTAAGCTTGATCTCCGCTTACTCGGGGACAAGTTTACCCCTGCGCAAGTAGGGGAAGCAATCCAGAGAACGAAAGAAAAACTTGTAGCCGATGGTTCTGTCACTGAAGATATTATTGAGAGTATAAACACAGAATCAATACTGGCGTTTTTCGATAGCGAGCTTGGCCGGATGGCTCTTGATAAGGCAAATACTGTCTGGCGAGAATGGCCATTCACTTTTGCTTTGCCTGTGAACGTATTGCGTGATGCGTATTGCGTATCGCGTTTTGAGTTATGCACGACGCACAACGCACGACGCACAACGCACGACGAAACAGTCGTCGTGCAAGGCATAATTGATATGTTGATTCGCACGCCGAAAGGTTTAGTAGTTATAGATTTTAAAACGGATAATATAAGTGCAAAGCAGGTTCCACAGCGGGTTGAGCTTTATCGTCAACAGATAGAGCTTTATGCTAAAGCTGCCAGTTCAGTTTTAAAAGAAAAGCTCCTCGCCAAATGGCTGTATTTCCTGACAACTACCATAGAGTTTGAAATCAAGAGTTAGCCACAGAGGGCACGGAGAACACAGAGAAATGACCGATTCTTGATTCTTGCTGTCATTGCGAGGAGGCCGCAAGGCCGACGCGGCAATCTCTTTTCCTGTCATCTCGACCGAAGGACTGCCAACGGCAGGCCAGAGCGATGGATTTATTCTTCCGATTTTAATACTACCAGTTTCAACTGGTAGATGGAAATATCCGCTGTCTTCTGTTATAAACAGAGGGATGAATTGTAAAAGGCAAGGGCACAGTGTTTACTATACTCGTTACCATTTGGTAATAGCGACCAAATACCGACGCAAGATACTTAAAGACGGTTTTGGCGAATATCTCAAGAGGCTGGTGATGGGTATAGGCAGGTGGGCGCCAGAGATAGAGATAATAGATGTTAATACCGATGTGGATCATATTCATATGTTGCTGTCCATACCGCCGAAGATGTCTATAAGTGAGGTTGTCAAAGAGGTAAAAGCCAAAACCGGCTTATATATGCGAAGGAAGTTTCCATTTTTGGATAAGGTGTATTGGGGACAAGACGGTATTTGTTCGCGTGGTTACTTCGTATCAACGGTTGGCATAGATGAAGCTACGATAAAGAGGTATATCGCGATGCAGGGCAAAGAAGACAGCGGACAAGCTCTGCTTGAATTCTAAAATGCCACCAGTTTTAACTGGTGGTTCTTTACTTTTCAACAAGCAAGAAGATGATATTTATTGTTTTAATAATTAGCTCGTATTTACTTGGCTCTATACCTTTCGGCCTGCTTATTGCGAAGGCGCACGGGAAGGATTTACGAATTATAGGCTCAGGCAATATTGGTGCGACAAACGTGGCCCGTGCTCTCGGCAGAAGATGGGCCTACCTTTGCTTCCTGTTGGATATGCTTAAAGGCGCCCTTCCAATGCTCATAATTGGTAATTACCAGTTACCAATTACCAGTTACCAGTTTCTATGGCTATGGGTTGCAGCAGGTTGCGCTGCAATTTTAGGTCATATATTCCCTATATACCTGAAATTCAAGGGCGGCAAAGGCGTAGCAACCAGCCTTGGCGTAGCGCTGGGGCTTTGGCCGTATTATACAATTTGTGCCTTGTTTTCCTTTGCAGTTTGGGCAACTGTTGTTTTTATATGGCGATATATTTCGCTGGCCTCAATTATCGCTTCAATAACTTTTCCTCTTGTATTGATCGGTGCAATGGCACTAATTCCAAATTGGGATTTTGTTGGTCTGTGGCCCTTACTTATTGTAGCTTGTATTATACCGTTGATTGTAATTATACGGCATCGAGAGAATATAAAAAGGTTGATTGCAGGAACCGAAAGCAAAATCTTGAAGTAATAGGCTTCTGTACTGTCAACTTGATTTTAACAGTATTTTTTACATCCTTCAAAAACACAACTTTTTTTCGAACTTTTTTCAGGCGATAAACGACTTTAATGTGGAACATCTATAAAGAACATTAAAATGGCTTAAGGTGTATTGTTATATTTGCAAATAACAATTACACTGGACATTAAATGGAAGAAGACAAAATATCCGATGCAATTTTGGTTCTTCGCTGTCAGAAGCGTGATGAATCGGCTTTTCGAGAGCTGGTAAATCGCTGGGAGCCACGTCTTTATTATTATCTGCGCCGTGTTGTCGAGAGCGATAGCGCTGTTTGGGATGTTCTCCAGGAAACCTGGTTGGCTGTGTTCCAGCACATTCGCAAGTTAGAAGATCCTCGAAAGTTTCCAGCATGGTTGTATCAGATTGCTCATAATAAAACGGTAAGTATGCTTCGAAAAGAAATTAAATATGTTCAAATAACAGACGAACAGATGTCAAACTATTGCGAAAACAATTTTGTTTTTTGCTATGACATAGAACAGGTTGAAGCTATTCACGAACTATTAGCCAAGCTTAAATTAGCTCATCGGGAAGTAATAACGCTATATTTTCTCGAAGGTTTCTCGATTAGCGAAATGGCCCAGATTATTGGGGTATCAGAAGGCACGGTAAAATCTCGCCTATATTACGCAAAAAATAAACTCCATGAGGTGTTAAAAGGAGCAAAGGATGTCTGAACAAGAAAATAAAATAGAATTCATCAAAAACTTGATTGCACAGGACCTGCCGCCTCTTGAGGAACAGTCACGACACAAAGAAACTCTCCTCAAAATGGTTAAACGCCGCATCTGGCTGGGAAAAATAGTTGGTGGAGCAATTTATATTGTTTTGTTCTTGGTTGCTTTTTGGGCATTTTTGCGGTCGGATTACACGGATAACATGGTTCATTCCATTTGTTGGGCAGCGCTTTCACTGCATATTCTGCTTTGGTTCCTAATATATTTTCTTCGCGAAATATATAGGGCTTTGGCTGAAATGGCAGAGAAGAGTTTTGACAAAGGTGCAAAGGGGCGATGGAGAAATACAGACCGATTTGTCACAATTGTGGCAATTTTAGTGTTTGCATTTGCCAGCATACTCCTCTATCGTTCTTTTTCACTTAGCGATCCCTTGAAAGCATCTGACGTGACAGCGAGTGTTCTTTGGGCCACTGTATTTTTCATATTTTATTATCCGTTTGGAACAGCGACACTCATAGGTAAGCTGTGGCTTGAATATAAGAAAATGGAATTGAATATAAACAACTCCAGCGGTGGATGTGTATAAAGACAGCGAGCATTATTGCCGCATCATACTATAGGTGCTCATGAATTAAGAGGATAGAATAACCGCGAAGAAACATCCAGGCTGTTTCTGGTTAGTATATTATTTGTTTTAAAATAGACCTCGGCGAGGCAACAAAGCTAATCTGCCTATGTTCCGCTGCAACAGGATGTCCCTCCATTCAATCTGCTGCGGCAAAACCACTGGCTTTTTAGCTACTCACCCTCTCCGCCCCCAAAATTTCATAATAGTAGTTACAATATATTCACTAATATTATTTTTATCTGAAAAATAGGAAAGAAAATCAAATAGGAAATGCCTAAAATAAGCTTCCGATAGCCTATTATTGGGTTACCGAAAGACTACGTTATTGCCTTTTTATCTTGTATGAATTGGTAATTGTATTGTAGTATCCAGATTCTGTCTTAGTGTATCTGATTTAGAAGGCTTATACTTCAAGCGAAGCAAGTCCACCTAATATAGCGATTTTAACCAGTTCGGCTATACTATGAGCGTCGAGTTTTTGCATAATTTTTCGTCTGTCTGCCTCGATGGTTTTTGTGCTGACGTGCAGTTGTAAGGCGATTTGTTTGGTGTTTTTTCCTTCGCTGATGAGTTGAAGTATTTCGCGCTGCCTTTCTGTGAGGCTTCCTAAAGGCGATTCGACGGCCTCTGCTGAATGCTGTACATAATCACTGACCACTACGCTGGCAACTTTGGGACTAAGATAGACACTACCATCGGTTACCGTCCGTATGGCATCAACAAGCTCATCAAATGTACATTCCTTTAATACATAGCCGGATGCCCCGGCTTTAAGCATGTCCGCTACAAATGCTCTGTTGGAATGTATTGATAGGGCGATTACCTTAATTTTTAGAAACTCGCGAACAATTTGACGGGTAGCATCCACACCATTCAGATTCGTCATAGTTATACCCGTGATTACCACATCCGGCGAAAGTTCCCGCACCAATTCTACCGCCTTTCGACCATCTTTGGCTTCTCCAATTACTTCCATGTCGGCTTGCTTCTCAATCAGGCTGCGCAGACCTTCCCGCGTAATTGCGTGGTCGTCAACCAATAAGATTCGTATACTCATGTTTATCCCCCCATTTCTTCACCACATTTTAGCGGAGCCAACATTACGATTCTGCATCCATGACCTGGTACAGACTCGCTCTCGAAACTGCCTCCCAATTATTCCAATCGATCCGTCTCATGTAAGCTACTTGTCCGCTAAAAAAAACACCCCCTACATTTAGAAAATATCAGAGAGGCCCCGCCTTTCGGGAGTCAACCCCGCTGTGTGGGAACCCACATTAATATTCTACCACCCCCAATCAAAACTTTTTCAGTATGTCCACTCATTTAACGAGTTTAATCTGAAAAGTCAATGCCATTTTCTGTAAAGATTTAAGAAAATGCAGGTGAACAAATTTATCTGCTTTTTATTCTGGAAAAAAGAGACCCCCACGTAAAACGTGTACGAAAAACCCCCAAATAAATCTGGGGGCTAAACACAAAGATTATTTAGCCCCGCAATCCTTCGACTATGCTCAGTCCTAGGGACTCCTTACGGAGGACAGGTTTATTGCGGGGTTTATAAAGTCTTATGCTGCCGTAGCTGGAATAACACAAAGTAATCGCAAAACCGAATCGCCGGTATTTTTGAACTGATGTTGTTTATTGCCAGGCACAAATATCACGTATTCAGCGGCAAAGAGGTGCTGCTGACCTTGATAAACAAAGATACCCTGGCCTTCAATCACAAATACTTCGTGTTCGTGGGGATGGGTGTGTAATGGCGTGAAGCCGCCGGGCTGCACTTCAAACAACCTCATTGCAAAATTCTCTGCCCCATCCTCTTTGGAAATAAGCCATCTTATTGTTACGTCTTTCGCGCCATCGGCCTTGACCGGTGATTTACTGATATTACTGCTTTTTTCTATTTTCATTGCTTTTCCCTTTAGCTCTCCGTAAGGAGTCCCTAGGACTGCCACATGTATAGCCGGAGAATTTCAGCCAAGTTTCCTGGCCAGAATTTCAGAAACTACCTTCGGATTGGCTCTGCCTTTTGTTTTTTGCATCACTTGGCCGAGCAGAAAGCCCTGAGCCTTTTTACTTTTTTTGCCGCCGCTGGTGACGTCATTAACTGCCTGGGGATTTTCCGCGAGGATTTGGTCAACTATCTTTTCTAATTCACCTACATCGCTTTTTTGAATCAGGTTGAGTTTTTCCGCCAGCACATTGGGTTTATCGCTGGTCTTAGTCATTTCCTGCAAGATAGTGTTTGCTGCGGTTGCGCTAACAGTGCCAGCATCAGTCATTTTTGCTAACTCAGCCACATTTTCGGCTGTCAAACCCAACTCGATAAGGTCACAACCAGCCTCATTGGCCAAAGCCAATCCAACCTGAGTGAGCAGGTTGCAGACTCTTTTAGGCTCACCTCCACCAGCAACAGCCGCCTCGAAAACCTCAGCAGCAGAACGTTCTGCAGTTAATACGCCAGCATCATAATCGCTTAAGCCGTATTCCCGCACATAACGCATCTGTTTTGCCAGCGGCAGCTCACATAATTGAGCCTTGATACTTTCAAGCCAATCTTTTGTAATCTCCACCGGCACAAGGTCAGGGTCGGGGAAATACCTGTAATCGTGCGCTTCCTCCTTTTCTCTTTGCAGTACGGTCACTTCATTGGCATCATCCCATCCGCGGGTGGATTTAGTCCCTGGCTCCATAGTCTTTCCAGTTTCCATAAACTCATCTAACTGCCTGGTTATTTCGTAATCTACGCTTCTTTCTAGCGCACGGAAGCTATTGAGATTTTTGATTTCCACTATGGGCGTTTTGCACTCGGTGCCATTTTTAGTGACCATCAAATTGACATTCGGTTCAAAACGCATGTGGCCTTTCTGCATATCCGCCTCGGAGACGCCTAAGTATCTTACCATTCGCTGCAGCTCTACTGCCAATGCCCGCACTTCGGCGGCACTATTTATATCCGGCTCAGTAACAATTTCTAAAAGGGGTGTGCCAGTTCTGTTCAAATCTACCTGCGAAAAATTGCCGGCTGTGTGCAGATTCTTACCAGCATCCTCCTCCAGATGTGCTCTTATTATTCTAATCTTTTTGGTCTGTCTTGCCCCTGCGTCTCCCGACGCAAGTCGGGGCAGCGGGCCGGACTCAAGCAGGATTTCTATGTAACCATTTGAGCTGAGTGGTAAATCGTATTGGCTTATCTGATAATTCTTCGGCAAATCAGGATAATAATAGCTTTTTCTATCCCACTTAGTAAAAGTTGCTATTTTACAATTAAGTGCAAGACCCACCAGAATAGCATATTCTATTGCTTGCTTATTCATTACCGGCAGCACGCCCGGCATACCAAGGCAAACTGGGCAGACTCTGCTATTTGGCGCTTGTCCAAACTCCACCGCGCAACTGCAGAACATCTTGCTTTTGGTACAGAGCTGAACGTGTATCTCCAAACCGACAATAACTTTATACTGCAAACTTGTGGTTAGCTTGCCCCTAAGGGGCTTGTCGAATCCATTAGTCATCTGCTATATCTCGTATAAATCCGAATATCGAATTTCGAAATCCGAAACAAATTCGAAATTCAAATGTTAAAAATATCGAAATATACTGTTTTGGTCACTTGAATTTTGATCATTTGAATTTGTTTCGTGCTTCGAGTTTCGGATTTCGTGCTTTTTTTTGTTATTTAATAATTGTTGGTTTTCGTTTATTCCAATCCGTTTGGGCTTCGAACATTCTTGCAATCCTCAATAATTTGTCCTCGGCAAATGCCGGGGCAAGAATCTGCAGACCTATCGGCAGATTCTTTTCGTCGAAGCCGCAGGGGACACTGATAGCCGGTATACCAGCCAAATTGGCAGCTATGGTATAAATATCTGAAAGATACATTGTAAGCGGGTCATCTACCTTCTCGCCGATTTTAAAAGCCGGTGTAGGCGAGACCGGCATCATAATGCAGTTACACTTTTGAAAAGCCTTATCGAAGTCGCCTCTTATCAAGTTTCTGACCTTAAGCGCCTTCAAATAATACGCATCGTAATAGCCGCTCGAAAGGGTGAAAGTACCGAGCATTATCCGCCTTTTAACCTCTTCGCCGAACGCTTCCGCACGTGACTTGGAATAGACTTCAATATAATCTTTTGGGTTTTCTGTTCGATAGCCGTAATGTACACCGTCATATCGAGCTAAATTACTCGATGCTTCAGCAGTGGCTATTACATAATATGCAGCGATTGCATAATCCAGATGTGGCATATCAATTTCTATAATTTCGGCTCCGAGGTTTCGGTAAACCTCTATTGCTTCACGTAGAGCTTTTTGCACCTGCTCATCGGCGCCGGTAATAAACTGAGGTACAACTGCTATTTTGAGGTTCTCTATAGGTTCATCGAGTTTATCAAGATAGTCACAGACGGGTGCAATCTTTTCATTAACGCTTGTGCTGTCAGCTGGGTCGTGTCCTGCTATTACGTTCATCATCAGTGCCGAATCTGTTACCGTTTTGGTTATTGGCCCAATTTGATCTAAGCTCGAACCATACGCGACAAGCCCGAAACGTGAAACTCTGCCGTATGTCGGCTTTAGTCCCACAACCGAGCAGAAGCTGGCCGGCTGGCGGATTGAGCCGCCCGTGTCAGAACCAAGTGCAGCAAAACATAGTCCGGCTGCGACAGCAGAGGTAGAGCCTCCGCTGCTGCCACCTGGCACACGGGTAGTGTCCCAGGGATTGACGGTCTGCTTTAGGCCGGAATTTTCGGTGCTTGAACCCATAGCAAACTCATCCATGTTGGTTTTACCTACAATAATTGCATCGGCGGCAAGCAGTTTCTCTACGACCGTCGCGTTATAAGGTGCATGGAAATTTTCTAATATCCTTGAAGCGCAGGTGGTAGCCCCGAAAGTGGTGCACATAATATCTTTTATAGCGACCGGCACACCAGCGAGTTGTCCAACAGGCTCACCGCCGGCAACTTTTTTATCAACTTCGCCGGCTTTGGCTAATGCCCGTTCCTTGAATGTGCTGATATAAGCCCCGATGACCGGCTCAATTTGCTCTATCCGCTTAAAAGTTGCTTCGGTTGCTTCGACACTGCTTATCTGACCGGCGGCGATTTTATCACGCAATTCTTTTGCACTAAGCTCTTCCATTAGTATTAAATCGTATCAGTTTGTCTTCTTATTTTTACGATGTTTGAGAAACCAGCTATAAAGCTCTGAATTATCGTATGTTGCTGTCCAGGAATCATGGGCGGCATCAGGATAAACCGTCAGTTTAGCATTGCCTCCACGAGCATTTATTGCATTTACCATTTCTTCGGATTTTACAGGTGGAACCAAATTATCTTTCGCACCGTGAAAGGCCCACACAGGTACATTTTTGAACTTATCTGCCATATAACGTTCTCCACCGCCACAGATAGGG
>Ga0315532_1001184_pt1 | contig 20041 bp, 21 predicted proteins | sample SalMarWE160370MG_FD_203082 | JGI IMG/M metagenome (GOLD analysis project Ga0315532, IMG submission 203082) | Salt marsh sediment microbial communities from the Plum Island Ecosystem LTER, Massachusetts, United States - Salt Marsh Sediment WE1603-70 ... | reverse complement strand
TATTTAGATATTAGGATTTCTACTCCATTTTTGGGCTTAAGAGTTGAAAACTTTACCTACAAACGTGAAGTGCACCCACAACAGCACAACTATACCGAATCAATTTGCTCCTCTGATAATCTCTTCAACCGCCCTGGCCACTATGTAGTCCGGCAGTTTGCTCAGAGAAGGCTCTGCCTGGTAAGCGGATATAATGCTTATATCCGGAAATGCACCAACCTCCCTGATCAGCTCATCCGCAACTAATCTTAGGTCTTCTTCTGCCAGGCCTGCTTCTATCTTGCGGCTCGCTGCTTCCACTAAAGCCTCGAATTCCACCCGGCTGTCGTACCAGTTAAGCTGCAATTCAAGCTCAGCGGCCTGGCGTGCTCTGATACGGTCAAATGTATATTGAAAACCAATCGGATTGTAAGTTTCTATCCGCTCATCTACAAAAGCCAAGCATACATCCCGATATGCTGCGAATTTTTCATTGTCAAAATTTCCAAATCCACGGCCTGCAATCTCTTCATCGAGGAGCTGTTCTATCCTCGCTGCCAGAATATTTTTGTTGGCTTCCAGCCTTTCGTATAGCACCTCATAGTATGTGTTCAACAATAACTTCGTTTCATTCATTATTATCATCATAACAGACATTAATTAAACACACCATAACCGAAATATATCCGAATTTAATATTCCAAAGTATTGACAAAAGCTGAAACAACCGTCAAATTTATATGAGTATAGCAAACGTTAATTCCGTTACCTATTTCTTAAGCAGTTTTTTTGGAGAATAAACCATGAGATTAGATATCACTCGTGTTGATGTATGGGTTACAGGCCTTGAAGACAGACCCGGCGGTTTAGCTGAGAAGCTTGAAGCATTAGCTGCAGCAGACATTGACCTCGAATTTGTAAGCGCCAGGCGAGCCCCTGACAAACCCGGAACAGGAGTGGCTTTTGTTGCGCCTATCACAGGTGTCAGACAGACCAGGGTCGCCAAAAAGGCCGGCTTCGATAAGTCCGAGTCCTTGCACGCGATTCGTATCGACACCGGCAACAAGCCCGGCTTTAGTGCTGATTTGACAAGAGTACTAACCGATGCCGGTCTCAACCTTCGAGGCTTTTCTGGCGCAGCCATCACTAACCGTGCCTTATTTTACATAGCCTTTGACACAAGTGCAGATGCCGGCAAAGCTGTGCGCGCTCTCAAACAGGCTTTCTCGGTTGGTTAATTAGTTTCTCTTTAGGTGGAAAGATATCAGTCAGGATGCGTGAAAGTTGCTGCGCAGCCTCTTTTACCTGTCCAGACATTGATTGCCCCAGATGTGTCTGGGCAGGTTGAATCCCGATGAAATAAACATTGACCTTAATCCGCCGGCTGAGCATATCAACAAATAAGCGAGGTGAAAGAGTATGCGTAGAAATGGCAAATGAATTTAGCCGCTCAGGTTTGAATATCTCTATTGCCCCTGCTTCAGCTCCGAAATCAATAGCATCAATAACCAGCAAAACATCAGGAGCTTTTTTTACAATAACCTGGATATAATTTTCAGGCACAGTGCCGGCATCTATTATCTCAGCGCCGATCTTATAATGCTGGAGCTGCTGACAAACAAACGGCCCCACCCCATCATCACCTTTGAGCAGATTTCCAATACCGAGGATAACGGTCCGGGAGCCGCGTAGGTGGTTTAGCTGCTTGAGGAGTGATTCACCAGTGCCCATTATATTTCTAAAGCTGAATGTTAAGCTCGCATTTACATTTAGGACACAAGATACGCATAAAATCACTCGTCTGGGCCTGCTTATCCGGCTTTTCGACAACTGTGGATTGAATATCCTCCGGCTTGGTAGATAACTCGCCACTTTTGGCAAGCAGTAATGAAGGATTTGTGTAGGCCAATGGGCCAAGTTTTTCGTAAAGCCAAACAAGATGCTTTTTAGTGCCTATTAACGCACCGCACTTTTCGCATAACTGAAGCTCAAATTCGTGGGTTTCAGACATGGCTTGTCTGTCCAGACCGGCCAAGTCCCACTTATTAGAGAGCTTGATACCCTTTTCCGTTGTACAGTTAGCCTCGCAATTGCCGCAGAAAATACAGGTATCGTATCGATGGGTGATTCTTCTGACCGGCGGATTTGCCTGAAGGTCGTCAACCTGTGTTAAGCATCCGGGGCTCGGACAGACGTTTACACAGGCACCACAGCCGATGCAGTAATCCATATCGAATTCCGGTTTTCCTCGAAACCGTTCGGGCACTACACAAGGCTCAGAAGGAAATCGTGTAGTAAAACGCGGTGAAAAAACCGCAGTTACAGCTTCTTTCAATTCTCTTAATTTCGGCAAGCGCAACTTAAAACTCCTAAATTTTCACAACCAACGTTGTACATTGAAACATGACAACAAGTTCAAATATCAAAAAGCAAAATGTAAAATTAAGGAAGTCATCGCCCCTAAGGGGTAATTCCACAATTTTGATTTTTTATTTTTGATATTTACTTTTATTTTCAGCTTTCCTTGTTTACTTGCTCTGCATATTTGTCAACAACGCTATTTTCCCATAGCTCCACACCGGAAGCATACGCTCCTTTGGCGATTGCATGTGCAGCCGTAGGCGAAGTTATTAGAATAAACACCGCACAGATTATAGCTCTGGAAGCTGTAGGCCCGACACCGCTGACGAGTGCAACGCCAACAAGCAACATTATAGTCCCCAGCGTCACACACTTAGTTGAGGCCTGCAAGCGGTTGTAAACGTCGGGAAAACGAACCAGACCTATACAGCCGAAGATATCAAACAAAATCCCAATTATTATCAAAATGTACCCTATAATATCACTCATCGAAGCTTCTGCCCTCCAAAAACTTTGCCAGTGCAATAGTGCCAATGAAACTCAGCAGTGCCCAAGCCATTGCGACGTTCAGATAAAAATCCTTTCCGGTATCCAAAGATAAAATAGCACAGAAGCCGACAATCACTATACCCAATATATCAATAGCCACGGTTCTATCCGGAGCGCTGGGTCCTCGGCCAATTCGATACAGGCAAAGGAAGCAACAAACAAGCAAGGCAATGTAGAATATCATATACATAAAGACCTCTTTCTATTCGAAAATCTTTTTTATAAACCATTCGAACCTTTGAGCGATGTATTTTGTTGCCTGTTCCACATCGTCGGACCTTACATAAATCCAGTGAACATACAAATAGCCATCATCTGTCAGGTCTACGGTCAAAGTGCCCGGCGTTAACGTGATGGAGTTTGCCAGCGCAGTGATACCGGAATCTGTTTTTAGAACAGTTTTTATTTTCACAATCCCTGGTTTTATGGGCATCTTGGGATGCAAAGCACGGTAGACCACATCCAAATTGGCCTTTATTACATAATAGAAGAATACCGGCACATAGACCAAAGCCCAAAACACCCGCACCGGTGATATAAAAACCCTGTGCTCCTTGGGCAGTATCTCATGGAACAGAATAGCTACAATAAAAGCAACTATCAGGCCCGCTACCACAACCTGCAGGTCGATTTTGCCGTCAACAAAAGGCCAAGCTGCTAATATCCATATAATAAATGCCAAAACAAAATAAATCAGTCTTCTCATGATATCCAATCCTGTTTTTTACATATTTATTATCCGAGCAGAGTACCCAAGGCCTTCGATTAACACGCTAACAGCAGGATCAAGAATATTGTGCTTTAAGCTCGGCACCAATAAAAGTAATCCCATAAACACACAAAGACACGCCAGAAACACCATCGCAACAGCCATGGAGCCGCTATGTTCTTTTATTCCCTGTAAAGATTCCGGTAACTCACCAAGAAAGACATATCTTTGTACCTTCAAATACATTATCAAGGTACACAGGCTCACAAAAACTATAATAGCTGCAACCCAATAAAGATGTGCCTGGACTGCTGCAATGACAAGTATCAGCTTACTCCAGAATCCCGCAAAAGGTGGTATGCCAGCTATCGAAGCCGATGCTACCGTGCAAGCTGCGCGTGTCACGGGCATTCTCTCAGCGAGCCCGCCCATCTGCTTCATTTGCCTTGTGCCGGTAGACATTTCAACTGAACCACTGGTCAAGAACAAAAGAGATTTATAAACAGCATGGTTGACTAAGTGGAATAGTCCGCCGAGTATCGCCAAAGACGCCCAGGCTACGTTTGCTCCTTTGGCTATTAAAGTTGCGCCGAGACCAATACCAAGGATAACATAGCCTATTTGACTGATGCTTGAATAAGCTAAAAGCCGTTTGAGGTCCCACTGTCCTATCGCCAAAAAGGCACCGGCAACCATGCTCAAAATGCCGAGCACAACTAACAGCCAGCCAACCTCAATAGAAACGCCGAAAACATTGAAAACTACGCGGGCAAGAGCATAAATACCAAGAGTTTTGATAAGAATGCCGGAAAGCATCGCTGAAATTGGAGCCGGCGCCGATGGATGCGCATCCGGCAGCCATGCATGGAACGGTACTAAAGCAGCCTTTAGACCAAAGCCGGTGATGAATAAGCACAGCGCAAAGGCAAGACCAGCATTCAGGCCCGAAGCTTGAATCGCCTTCGATATATAAGCCATGTTCAGCGTACCAGTGTTTCCGTAAACGAGAGCAACTCCGAAAAGGACAAATATCGAGCCGATGCTTCCCAAGACCATGTATTTGAACGACGCTTCGAGTTCTTCGGGTCCACATCCAAAGCCGACAAGTGCGTATGATGCCAGCGAAGCAATTTCCAGAAATACGAACAGATTGAAAATGTCGCCGGAAAGTACCACGCCATTCATACCTGCGACCATAAGCAAAAACAAGCTCAAGTATTTTGACTTGGCGGTGTAGCGTTCCATGTATCGAGTGCTGAACATCATCGCTGCGCTGCTGACGACGCTGATTGCCAAAAGCAAAAGAGAGCTTAAACCATCAAGAACAAGATTTATCCCCAGCGGAATGGGCCACTTTCCAACTTCATAAACATCCGTTCGCCCAATAGACGAAATCGCAAAGACAAGCAGCGAAACAGTTACTAAATTGGCTAAAAAAGTCGCAGTGGCTTTTCCCTTCTTACCGAAGATTGGAAGCAGAAATGCCGCTATCAAAGGAATCGCGATAAAAACAGGCAGTGGTACGCTCATCCTCTTAACCTCCTTATCTCGGTAATGTCAAAGGTGCCATATTCGCCGTAAGTTCTGATACATATTGAAATCATAAGCGCCAGCGACCCTAAGCTAATAACAATCGCAGTAAGCACCAAAGCCTGCGGCAGCGGGTCGACGGAGTTACTAACAAAGTTAGCGAGGACTTGGCCGGTCTGAGGGTCAATATGTGTCTTGTCAATTATTGGTGCTTCTCCGCCGGTGCGATAGCCGAGCATAATCAAAAAGAGATTGACAGCATATTCCATAACCATAATGCCAATTACAATTTTGACCATATTTTTTTTGACAACTGCACAGTACAGGCCGATCATGAACAACAAAAAGCACAATGCGTAAGGCATCGGTTCTACTCCTTTTCGTCAACTGATATATTGGCTCTATAGTCTTTACCCTTACAGCAAATCGAAAGCGAAAGAATGACCAGAAATAGTGACGCGCCTACTTTTAGGCCGATAGCTATATTCGATAACGGAATAGTGCCGGCGCTGATAAGGTGCAGAGGCTCACCCGGCAGATATTTTTGATAAAGGAAATTGATAAAGAAAGAGCCGCCAAAGACAAGTCCCAATGTTGCTATCATAGCAAACAGAAAGGCTCCCAGGCAATCGAGCTTTGACGCGACAACGGAAGGCAAATTCTCTTCCACAAACTGTCTACCGAAGGCCAGCATAAGCAGCACATACGAAGAAGCTAAAATTACGCCACCAGCAAAACCGCCGCCCGGGGTAAGATGACCGAAAATAACAATATAAATTCCAAAAACGAAGATCAAAATCTTCACCCAACTGGCGATAGTCTTGACTATTACTGTCATGCCTTTCATTTTTTACTCCTTCACCACCAAATCCACAAGATCCACAAAAGACTCAAATATCAAAAATCAAAATGTAAATATCAAAATTACATACCAAAATGAAAAGAGAAAAAGAGGCCATTGCGAGGGAGCCCTTCGACTTCACTCAGGGTAAACTTCGCGACCGAAGCAATCTCATCGCTCAGGTTTGAGATTGCCACGCCCTCACTACGTTCGGGCTCGCAATGACACAAAGTATCATCTTTGAAATTTTCTTTGTCATTTTGCATTTTGATTTTTAATTTTTGATTTTTTATTCTATTTCCTCTAATCTCTTTTTACTCTTTAACCGCAGAATCACGGTTGCCCCGATAATTGAGGTGAATAGCACCGTTGCCTCGCCGAGTGTATCGTATGCACGGAAATCAAGGATAACCGAGGCCACCAGATTTGCCGCGCCCGTTTCCTGCATCCCCTCTCGGATGTACGTTTTTGCAGCAGCCTCAGGGTAAATATTTAGTCTATCGTCCTCTTTCCGGACACAATACGTCTTTAGCCTATCATTAATCAGCCATCTACTACCCGCCTTTTCAATTGAGACGGTGACATATTGTGAAAGTGGGGTCCCTTTCTCTTCAAATGCTCGCCGCAGATTTCGTGAGATGATGCCATTGTCCAAATCACTTTGTAACTCCGACCCAAGGCCAAACAAAAGAGCCTCAGAAGCGACTTTGAAAATAGGAGTGCCGAAATCCGGCAAAGCGACTGCTTGTGGATGCGTTTGCCGGCTTTCCTGGATTTCTTCAAGAGATTTTGTTTGAAGGATTTTCAAGCCTGCCAAGAAAATTACCGCGATGATTACTACGGAAACGACTGTCCCGAAGAATTCTCTGTCGCCAGTTATGAAAGTCAAGTCGCGAGAGATTGTAGCCCGAATCAGAATAATAAGTCCCAAAACCTCAACCACAATCTGCGTAATGGCGATATCCGGTGCGCGTAGAAACAGAAACATCAAGGAGGCACCAAAGCCAATTGCTCCAATACAAATTACGGAGCTAAGCAGGTCCTGTGTTTCCACCGCAATGATTGCAGCGATTATCATAAATATCAGTAAGATATAGAATATAGACATACTTACCTCAAAAAATTAAATATCAAAAAACAAATATCAAAATCACAAATCAAAATTCAAAAATAAAATTTCGTTTTACAACAACATTTTGCATTTTTATATGTTACTTTGATTTTTGCATTTTGATTTTTTATTTTCTCTTCTCACCAAATCCTGCAAACCACAAAAAGAATTATAAGCAGGCCCAAAGTAACCCAGGTTAAATACATCGGTAGAATACCTGAATGCAGCCATCTCAAAAAGTTCGTTAAGGCCAAGCCGAGCCGTCCACTTTGATTGTACGAATCAAAGTAACCTTTTTCCTGACCGATGTAAAGCTGTTTCAATCCGCCCATATTCGAAACAGTTTTGTAGAAATGCGTTCCCGGCACTGTCATTTGCTCATTGGATTGTATTTCGCCGCAAGTCCAGGTAGGTACGACTCTCACTTTTTTCGCTATTGATCCAATAAGTAAGATGAGCAGACCCAGGCCGATACCAATCAATATCAGGATTGTGGCCAGACCAGACCACCACGTGCTCAACTGGGGTTCTACACCCAATGCAGGATAAATGAACATCTTTAACGGCACATGGTAAAATATTCCGAAAAACACACACAGAAACGCAAGCACTACCATTGGAATAGTCATTGCCGGTGAGACTTCCTTTACATTTTTCAATCTGTCCGGCAAACGTGAAAGGAACATCGAGTGGATAAGTTTTACAAAAGAAGCTAAAGTAAGCGCGCTTCCAAACATAGCGCAGGTCAGCCAGATAGGCCACAGCTTAGCTGCACCACCAACCTGTGTGTTTCCCATCTGGATTACGCCTTGATAAATCATCCATTTGGAGACGAAGCCGTTCAGTGGCGGTATACCGGAAATACTTAAAGCCGCAATCAGGCAGGTAACAAAAGTAATCGACATTTTCTTGCCCAGGCCGCCGAGTTCCTCCAGCTCAGCCGTGCCGGTTGTGTGCTCCACTGCGCCACCACACAAAAATAAACAGCATTTATATATGGCATTATTGAGCATGTGGAAAACTCCCCCTGCGATGCCGACCGGCGTCATCGTCGCTATGCCCAGAATCATGTAGCCAACCTGGCTTACAGCGTGGTATGACAGCAGCCTTTTAAGATTGTGCTGAACCATCGCAATCATAACTGCAATAATTATTGTAGCTGCGCCAATCAGTGCCAGAATAGCGCTTAGGACCGCCGACTCCAGCACAAAAATTTCCTGTACGACTATTACAAGTAGAAAAATGCCCAGAAGCTTATCTATCGCAGCAGGCAAAAGTGCCATCACAGAGACCGGCGCATATTCGCCACTGGCAGGTACCCACGTATGCAAGGGTAGCGCCCCTGCTTTTGTGATGGCTGCTGTCATAAGCAGTAAAAAAGCGATAATTGAAAGTGCAGATGTAGTTGGCAAACTTATATCTGAAATGATGAGCGTTCCTGAAAGTGCCCACACCATAAATATGCCGAGCATAAAAGCAGCGTCTGATGCTCCTATCATGGCAAATGTTTTTGTCGCTGCAAAATTAGAATTCCTGCCGCCTGTTGTTATCAAAAGATACAGAGAAGCTGTGACAATCTCCCAGAATATAAGTAAGAACAACAAGTGATCGGAAAGCAATATCCCCGCCGAGCCGCCTATTGTTAATAAGATTGCTCCATAATATTCATTCAGCCGCTTTGCGCCAGCCATTGACTTCAGCGAGTACAAAGTTATCAACAGGCCAAAGCCCATTGCGAACATCAATATAAAAGCCCCCAATGGTTTAGCCTGCAGCAGAAACTGCAAATTGAAATCGCCTATCTGCAGAATAGACCACGCGTACTCAATCTGGCCGAGTGCAAATATACGAATGGAAAATACGAATGTGATAATCGAAATAACCAGCGTCAGCGCCTTAGACAGCGAATTTATCCTGTTCGGCAAAAACAACAGAATAAAACCTGTAATCAAAGGCAGAAAAACAGGCACAGATAAAATATTAATGTCCAATTTAGAAATCCTCCAATTTCCACTGCGGCGGGTCAATTTCTTTTTTAAGCCGTGCGGTCTTTTCGCAACTCAATCGATGCAGCTCTTCGTATCCGTGCAGGACACTGCCCCGTCCATCAACAATGGCCAATCTCTCAGTGCAGCTATAGCAGGGATCAACAGCAGCGAGCGTAATCGTAACATCAGCAATATGTTCACCAATACACGAGGCCCTAAATGAAGGGACATTTACATAGCTCGGTGCTCTTATTTTGTGACGAACCGGTCTGTTGCCGCCGTCGCTTCGTACATAATGGAACGTTTCACCCCGTGGAGCCTCGGCGTGACCGCAGCCCTCGCCGGGCGGGATTTCCTTGACCTCAACAGCAACTGGACCCTTCGGAAGCTTCTTCACGGCCTGTCTTATTATCTTGACTGCTTCAAGAACCTCAAGAAGTCTCACGACCGCTTTGGCAAAGACATCTCCTTCCGGCTGCGTGATAACCTTCCAATCCAAATCAGCATAAGCAGCATACGAGTCATCACGCCTTACGTCGATAGCAATGCCACTACCTCTGGCGGTTGGGCCTGCAACCGCGTATTTTATTGCGTCTTCTTTACTCAGCACTCCAACGCCTTTAAGACGTGCGTGTATGATGGGGTCATCAAGCACAGCTTTAGTGAGCATCTCGGTTTTCTTTTCGAGCTTGTCCAGCTCTTTTAATATCTTAGGTACGGTCTCATCTGGAATGTCTTCTCTACAACCGCCGACCTTAACGTTTCCATAGTTGTTTCTGTTGCCGGTTATCTCTTCCAACAAATCAAGCACCGGCTCACGGTATCTCCACGCCCACATAAAGACCGTGTCATAACCGATGAAGTGCCCGGCAAGACCGACCCACAGCATATGACTATGGATACGCTCAAGCTCATTGATTATGACACGAACATATAGTGCTCGCTCCGGCGGTGTTACACCGGCAATATCTTCCACAGCCTGCACATAAGCCAAAGGATGCGAAGCCGAGCAGATTCCACAAACACGGGAGACAAGGAACGGCACCTGGTCAAACTGTAAGGTTTCGCTGATTCCTTCAATGCCGCGATGGTTATAAGATATCCTCATATCAATATCGGTTACGATTTCACCATCGACGCTAAGCTGGAAAAATTCCATCTCCTCCTGCAGCGGATGAAACGGACCGACCACAAGAATAGGTTTTGACAGTTGGACAGCTCGCCGAGCGGGTGACTCGGTGGTCGGCCGAACGGAGGTTTCACAAGGCCATTGTTTGGCTGTCTCACCAGCCTTTTTCTTCCTTAACGGATACACTCCTTCCGGCCAATCATCAGCCAGAATCAATCGCCTCATATCAGGATGATTTTTGAAATCGATTCCTAATAAATCATGTATTTCTCTCTCTGTCCACTCGGCGCCGGGCAAAAACGGCGATATGGACTCAATCGAAGGATTCTCACAGTCGCGAATGAAAGCTCTCACCGTAATCACAAAGCCTAACTGATCATAGGCATAATGATACAAAACCTCAAAACAATCATCAGAATCGATGCCTGTAGCAATCACAAACCTTAGCGGCACATCTTCAAACAAAAACTTATTAACGGCGTACGCGTTTTCAGCTTCACACAATAGAAATATCCTGTCGTCCAATGGTTGTTGGATTTCGGTGAGTTTATCTTTTATTTCAGTAAGTTTATCTTTAAGTTCCTGTTGGTTCATGTCTATGTCCCATTTATATAGCTGACAGGGCCTTTACCACGCCGGATATCATAGCTTCCGGCTTTGGTGGACAGCCTGGCACGTACGCAATAATTGCATTTGGATCTACTTCTCTGATTATTTTATCTATAGGCCCTGCCACGTGGTATCCTCCCTCGAATATACCGGTTCCACAGGCACAGGCACCGATACAGAAAACCACGCAGGGCTTGGGCGTCTGGCGATAAACCTCTCTTAACCGTATCGCGGCCTGCCGAGTTCCTACACCCGTCACTAACAAGGCATCAGCATGTCGAGGAGAGCCAACTAATTTAATGCCGAATCTTTCCACATCAAACTTCGGCGTCAACAAATTAACGATTTCGATATCGCAGTTATTACACGCCCCAGCATTAACATGGAAAACCCACGGTGATTTCTTTAATGACCATATTTTCCAGCTCATAATTTCTTATCCCGTTTAGCTGTCGCCGGTACGGCGACGATATCTTTCACGTCACACGGCGACGACCTCACCCAACCGTCTACAACCAACTAATACCGCTATAATAACCTATCATTGCCAGTATAATAGCGATAACCAAAGTAATCCCGCAATAAAACCAGAAGAACTTCATAGCCTGATCAATCCGTACACGCGGATTAGTGTTCTTAATTAAGATCAATAATACAAGTATTAAAACATATTTTCCGATTCCCCAGACTAAAGACAATCCAGCCGTGCCGAATCCACCGAGAAAAACCATCACTAAAAACAGCGGTAAGCCTACAAGCATTACAGCCTGTGCAAGTTTCCAGACAGCAAGCAAAGCACCGGAATATTCCATTAAAACGCCGCTTCCCAGCTCGGTCTCGGCCTCGGCAATATCAAATGGAACAAATCCAAGCTTTGCCTGAATACACAGTAGTGCTACCAAGAACGCCAGAAATCCTGAGATGCTGAGAACAGGAGCCTGCTGAGCAATTGCAGCCAAGCTAATCTGGCCGCCCGTCTTGATGATCACTACGATAAAAGCTAATACCAGCGATAGCTCATAACCCATAACCAGCTTCATCTCTCGCGCTGTGCCGAGCGATGCGTGCGGGCTGGCGCTTGCAGAACTTCCGAGAATCAATGCCAGTGACGGCAGCGTCATCAGATAAATTGCTACAATAATGTCCCCAAGAAAAGCTGTTTGGACAATAGCTATCCGCCAAAGCATTATCGAAAGAAGCAGTATGCCTGCAAGGCCGACAAGAGGTGCTGCAATAAATACGGTTTGCTGAGCATCCTGCGGTACAAGAATTTCCTTGCCCATCAGCTTCATAATATCGTAAAGCGGCTGCAAAAGCGGCGGACCAACACGCCACTGCACCAACGCACTGACCTTGCGCACTATCCATGAAGCAATCAAGCCAAGGACGACAGTGCCTGGAATAACAACAATCCAGAACAAGATATTTAATGGAATACTCATTTAGCTACCGCCCCTTCGTATTTGAAGCCATATCTTTTTCCTTCAAAAACGGCTCCCACGTACTACCGCCGGCAACCCGAACTACAATATCTTCAAAGATCTCCACCAAATCCTTCTCTTTGTCCAGGTTAACTTCTCTGTAATCTATACTGCCATCCTCACAGGTAGTAACACATAAGGGTTTCTCACCCGGCTTCAATCTGCCCTTACATCGGTCACAAACACTGGAAGGATATGGTATCAAATCCGTATAAACCGTCCCGAAGGGACAGGCTATCGCACAACTACCACAGCCGGTGCACAGCATATTCGCTCGTTTAAGAATGCCATAATCATCAAGGCCGCCCCCTACAGGAATCTTCTTTTCGCTGGCCACCTTTTCCAAAGCTCCCACAGGACAGGCATTGATACATGGAGCAGACTCACATCGCCGACAGATTAAAGCAAAACGAATCACCTCCAACAGCGAGTCGAAGCCGTTATTACCCGGGTGATGCTTATACGAACAACGTACTTTGGACTCACCTTGAGTTTTGCTTTTTGCCAAATCAATAATTAGCTTAGCACTCATAATTCCATATCCTGGATAAACTCGAATATCAAATTTCGAAAAAAATTCGTTAGTTATAATTTGCCCTCAGTCGACATTAGAAAATTCGGGCTTTTACTTATAATAACTCTGTGAAGGTTCAGTATGTAAAACTTCTTTAGGGTCTAAAGACTTTTGTGATTTATATGCTTCTAGAATTTTTTGACCCCACCCTTCCGCTAAATTAAATGGACCTTCACATTCTACTGATTGGTCAATTTCTTGCCAACTTCCTTCTAAAATTTCTGTTCTTTTAACTTTTATTCCAATCCATTCTGTTCTATTTGGAGCCCAAACAGCAGCATATTCAAGAGATGGCTTACCAATAGGCTCATCCCAGTGTGGTTCAGTACCAGGTTCTTTTTTAACATAAACTGTTGGAGTCTGACCAATTTGTTTTTTTAATCTTTCCAATTCTTCTGAAACCGCATCTTTTTGATCAGTAAGCTTTGTGTCATATATTTCGGGTATTTTAAATCCTTTAATATACGCATCGGTTCTTGCATAGTCATCCGATTGTATAGGTAATCCACTAATTTCTTCTAAGGTTTGTTCTAATTTACCTTCATTTGGAACTTCTACTGCGGTAAATGTATCACCTGCTCCAATACCCATGACTGCCCGAATACTTATAAAACACACTTTTAATTTTTCATCTGACATTTTAATTACACCTATGCCGACAAAATTCCGCTTAATGCCATATGAAATTCAAATATCAAATGCTCAAAACAACATGTTTTTGAATTTTGTATTTCTGTCATTTATATTTGTTTCGTATTTCGTGCTTCGAATTTCGTATTTCTTATTAGTCCCAAATCTTTGGGTAGCCTTTTATCTGGTCGTAGGTAAAGACAGGCCCATCTTTGCAAACGTAATATTTTCCTATCATACAGTGGCCGCATTTGCCGAAGCCACAACTCATATTCTTTTCCATTGAAAGATAAATATCTTTATCCGCGAATCCAAACTCCAACAATTTCAATGTAACAAACTTCATCATAATCGGTGGTCCGCAAACCACAGCCACGGCGTTTTTGATGTTCACATCATTAGGCGCCAGAATTGTAGTTACCACGCCGACGTTGCCATTCCACTGCCCGTTTGCTTTATCGACGGTCAATTTCATATCAACGCCGTTGATCTTTTGCCAGGGGCCAAAGAGCGTTTTTTTATAGATAAAATCTTCCGGCGTTCTTGCACCGTAACGACAAACTACAGATTTAAAATCTTTTATTCTGTCGACCAAAGTTAAAAATAACGACCGGATCGGCGCCAAACCTACACCTCCGCTGACAATATACACTTCTTTGCCGATAAAACTCTCAACCGGATAGCCGTGTCCATAAGGCCCGCGAATGCCGACCTTCTGCCCCTTTTTGCACGTGTGCAGCAAATCCGTCACCCGCCCGGCTTTCATAATGCTGATTTCCATCTTCTCGGTATCAGCCGGGGACGAAGAAGGAGTAAAAGGTGCCTCGCCTTCGCCCGGCAAGGTCATCTCTACAAACTGACCCGTCTCAAACTTGAACGGCTGTTCAGCCACAACGACATAGCTTTTTATCGTTGGAGACTCATCTATAATGTCAACAATTTCGCTATTGATTGGCTGATATAAATTCGGTTTCATTTAGCTACCGCCACTTTTTGCCTTTACTTTTGTCTTCCCGAGTTCTTCATTCAGTTTTTTCAACACAACTCTTATATCAACATCGCCAGCTTCCGCATCGACGCATCTTCCGCAGCCTATACACATCTGCAGGCCGTACCTGTCCAGGAAATAAACGAATTTGTGCATAAGACGATGTCTTAATCTGTCACCGAGCACCTTGCGAGGATTGGCGCCGCCGGCAACTTGCGCATACGCCATCCTCATACAACTGTCCCACATCTTCATCTTGGCGAAGTAATCTTTCTGCCTGGTGTCGTAGAGATAAAAGCAGTGACAAGTCGGACAAATACGCGTACAAGCCTGACATTCGATACAGGTGGTGGCCTCAACGTCATAAACATCAGAAGTCTCAGTCTTGTCCATCATGTCCCTGATTGGAGTATCGAACTTCAGCTCAGCATTGTTCTTTTCGAGCTGTTCCAGGGTTTTGGTCCTGAGTCTGTCCCGCTCGGCTAAAGCCTCACCACTTGCCTTCGTAAAGAGCTCTGAATGTTTTTCTACAAATTCCCTGCCTTTTTGTGAACCTATCTCAACTACAAAGCCATTATTAACCTGGGTAAGATTCAAGTCAAAGCCATGATCCGGATACGCTTTGCCCTCAATTACATTGCAAAAGCAGCTTTCGCCGGGATCAAAACAATCAGACGAAATTATAAACATCTTTTCCCGCCTGGCAATGTAAAACGGGTCTTCGAAATCCTCCTCCGTAAAAACTTTGTCCAGAATATCGAGCGAGCGCAAATCACATTCTTTAAGACCAAAGACAGCGAATGGTTTTACATCTTCGGGTTCCATCGGTTCAGGGAAAACTGCTGCCAGCTCACGCAGTGGGAATAAAAATTCTTTCACGGGTGTACAAGCCCTTATATTATTAAATTCCACCCCCGTGCTTTCTGCGAAAGCAGATACGGGGGTGTTAGCCGATGGGTCATATCTACTAAACACAAAATGCTGCTCACTTTTTTTCGGGACATAAAGGTCCCCAGACTCAGCAACAGCATCCAGAAATGGTTTTAATTCATTTATAAAGACTGTTTCCATTCTTATCACTCTCTGAATTTAGAATGCAACATTCTAAATTAAAAATTCTAAATTCTCAACTCTCAACTCACAATTTTAAATTATATTAACACGCCGGCATATAATAAGGTAACCGCGCCAGGTCCATCGCAATATCAATAGTTATTACCTTGACTTTCCTGGGAACCGTGATATAGCACGGAGAGAAATTCAAGATGCCCTTTACCCCTGCTTTGAGCAGCGCTTCGGCAGTGGACTGGGCTGCGTCTCGTGGAACAGTTATAATCGCAATGTTAATTCCCCTTTTTTTCAAAGTGGAAATCTTCGAAATATTTTCAATTGCGATATTATTTATCTTCCTACCGATTTTCTTAGGATTATTATCAAAAGCAGCAGCAATGTTAAATCCGAACATCTTGAAACCAGGATATGCTAAGACTGCCGAGCCAAGATTGCCCACTCCAACCAAAGCTGCCCTTTTAACAACATCAAGTTTGAGAATCCTCTTTATTTGCACTGAAAGTTTTTCGATGTTATAGCCGACTCCCGGCGTACCAAAACCGCCGAAGTAAGAAAAATCCTTTCTTATCTGCCAGGAGTTAACACCGACGAATTCAGCTAAATCCCTACTGGATATTCTCTCTTTGCCCAGATCTTTCGAAAACATCAGTGCTCGCAAATATATCGGCAATCGCCGTATTGTCTCACTTGGAATCTTTCGATACCTCATTTATACTCTACGCCTACCTTGAACTTGTGTTCACATTCACAAATGGAATCGTAATTTAGATTAAACTATCCAGACTGTCAAGAAAATCTTTTTTTCTGACCGACTTTTTATTCGCAGTGATATTCTATTATCAGTTTTAGAGATATGAGAAATAAGGCTTTCTGATTATTCTGTATTCAGTTTATTATTGAAGCAGATATGATGATAATATAAGGTAGATTTTTTATTAACCTTAGCGGATGCCTTGCCATAGCGACCAGCCGCCGCTCATACTTGCAAATGGTGTTCCGCCGTAGGCACCGATGTTCACTATGCCTCCGTTAGGCATACGCTCACGTCCCGGGTAAACGCTCGGATCACCGGCATCGATGCAGGGACTTGTCACTGAGTCCGTTACCCATGTGCTGTCTCCTGGCAAATATCTGCCGTAGCGGGATTTCAGATGATAGTCCCCACCGGCAGAATCAGCAAATAAAGGGTCTGTATTTATGTTGCCGGTGTCCCTACCTATGGCACTGGTCTGCGAGATGCAACTATACCGAGCGCTGCACTGGAACAGGTCTACATTTGAGTTGTTCCAAAGAATACAGTTTGTTATAGCAGGATCCGCTCCATCATAAGCGACGATCCCGGATTGATTATCTGCTATAGTCAAATTGGTCAGATTCGGCGAAGCACTGTAGCAGAAGATACCTCCCTCGCCGCAACCGGTAATGACAAAATTGCGCAGCACGCTCTTAGAGCTCTCGGCGCCGTAGAAGGAAAAAGCATAACCATTCGGGGCCGTAACCACTGCTGCATCGTCTGCACTCTGCAGTGTTACTGCTTTGCGGTTGAAGGTCACTTCTTCCTGATAAAGACCCGGCCAGACAACGATAATATCGCCTTCGATGGTCTCATCCACAGCCCTTTGAATTGTTGCGAATGCATCACCTCTGCTGGTGCCGCAATTATCATCGTTGCCGCCAGTACAGTCAACATGGAACATCAAGGGTCCGATGCTTAGGCTCGCCTGGCGAGTTCCTCCGAAAGCACCCATGTTAATACGCCTGCCGTTTGGATAAGGCTCTGCACCGACCGAATCCTGGGAGTCACCAGCATCAATACAAGGGCTGTGAGAACCGTCCATAACCCACTCTCCATAACTTGGGTCGAAACGGCCCATGATCGATTGCAGGTGATAGTCTGTTCCGGCTAATGCAAACAGAGGAGGTAAGCTAATATTACCCGGCCCTAAAAATAGCTGCTCGGTATTTGAATAAAGAACAGGATCACTTGAAGCTGGATTATCGAGCAAAATATCTGTGCCATCATTGTACCAAACAATACTGTTACTAATTACAATATCACTGTTGACCGCGTAAATCCCGCCTACTGAAGCTCCCGACAATCTATTGTCGGCAACTGTGCAGTTTGTTATGCGCACACATTCCATTGGGCTATCCTGCTGGGCGTTGGCCGGCGGACCGATGAAAAGGCCGCTGCCGATATCAGCGGTATTGTTTGATATAATACAGCCCTCCAGTATAAGCTGTGAAGAAGAACCTCCACAGAATATCCCACCACCTCTGAAATTTGTCGCCTCTGCCACAGGACGATTATAAGATATGTCACAATTTGATAGCTGCGCTATACTTTGCCAACAATATACTCCCGCCCCGCGACCTAAGCCGACGTTATTTTGGATAGTACAACCAATGATTGTTGCATTGGAGTCTCCGATCAAACCGATGCCGGCCCCATTTCCGGATTCTGCTCCCACTCTTACGGAATCGGCGTAACATTCCTCAATAATACAATCAAGGATTGTTGTCTCACCGCCGGCAGAACCGATGCCGCCTCCCAGAGCCGCTGTGCACTGTTTGATTACACAGTTAACAATGGTTGGGCTACTGGATTCGCAATATATGCCGCCGCCGACCTCGGAACCCGTCACGTGAGCATTTGTAATTGTAAAGCCTCGCAGAACGGAGCTTGGCCCTTCTGCTCGGTGGAAATAAAAGCCCCTGTGTCCCTCGCCCTCACAGTCGATGATTGTTTGCTCCGGCCCAGCCGAGCTGCGGATGGTGACAGCCTTTCCCTGAAAGTCAATGTCTCTGTTGCCGGTGCCCTTATAGGTGCCGGGAGCAACCTCTATGATGTCACCATTAGAAGCAGAATTGATTGCCCCCTGTATGGTGGAAAATCCTGATGGCACACGAATCGTGGCAGAGGACGAGTACAAACGCACATTGAGATTGTCAATCAACACCTCAGTCCCGTAGAAAATGACGTAACAGGTACCTCTGACCGATTCGAGCGGAATATTGTAGCTTCCCTGCCCAAGCTCTCTTGGAGCAGACCAGGTGATACCATCGCCCGAAAGCGAATATCGCAAGTAGCCCGATAGAGACGGAAGTAATTCTGTGTCGTATGTATAGCGCACGTCAACTTGAAGGTACCCGCTGACCGCCACGCTGGGCTGTACCGGGCTGAGCGGAAAACAATAAGCCAAACGAGCCGGCTGGCCGTGGTAGTCACCAAGCCCTAACTCGCGCTGGCCGCTGGTGAGGTTATCCATATAATATAGATATGGCTCAGGCGGAGGAAAGGCTCCCTGGGGCCAAAAAATCGAGTGAAGATAGCTATCGGCCTCGGCTTTGTTATCATTGAAATCGTCATGGTGCTCATAGCTCCAATCAGCCAGCACACGAGATGGAGACAGACAAACTGCCGCGACCATTAAAACAGCAACAGTAATCCATAGTCTATACGTTACGTGCAATCTCATGCCTTTTGCCTCTTTGTTGGATTTAAGGTATTGAGGTATGGTAAATCCCCCCGTAAAACGTGGGACTAAATATTCAGCCCCACGTTTCACATGGGATTTCCTACTCAAGTGAACCCTCGACCAACTGAACAAGCCACAAAGGACCCTGACTTCTTTTCGGAAATCCTCCTGTAGCGTACCGCCTCGTGCCGGCTGGATTTACAAACTCCTCTTCGGCCCCGTCAACAGACTGAAGATACGAGAACTTCAGGTATCCAATATCGCCCTTATCTGTAGAGAAAGCGATTTCGTCAATAACATCTGTTTCCATATCGATCTTGTAAATTATCTTGTCACCGTCTTTACCGAGCAGCTCTACCTCAGCAACTTTGCTGTCAGGGATATACTTTGTCTCAAACCAAATATTCTGCTCGGCTGCATCGCGGCGTACTGTATCTATTGTATGCAGTCCCATCCATGGCCGAGCCAGACCCTTGAAGAAACTGCTACCTTTGTATGTCTCAAATTTATTTTGCTCCATAAGGTGCAGATAAGCTCCTTTGAATGTATCGACTATCTCCAGAGAACCTACCTGTAGTTTAAGCCACGGACTGTATTTTCTACTTGTAAGATATACGAATGGAATCCGTCCCGTTCCGCCTATCTCTTGGCCTTTTAACTGCCCCGTAACTCGAAAGTAGGTCCAGCCGCGTTTGTGCATCGCATCGCGGTTATCAATAATCTTGGTTGTGGCAGGCCAGTCACTCTGGAAGTAGTCCTCATCCAAAACGTTATAATGGCGGATAAGCCACGGCTGACTGATTCCTGCTACTGTGTCATCGCCGCGTGCAGCGATAACCAGCAGTCCCCTGCCCGGAGCAGATACATGCTTCATTGTGTTTTTGCTGCCCTCAACCCGACATAGAAAGTCAATCAATGCAGGATCGTCCGTGGGCAGTTTCAGCACGCTAAGGTCACCTGCCCATAATCTGTAATTATTAATATAGACCGTATCGTCATGATAATAGTAATT
>Ga0315532_1001179_pt1 | contig 20100 bp, 18 predicted proteins | sample SalMarWE160370MG_FD_203082 | JGI IMG/M metagenome (GOLD analysis project Ga0315532, IMG submission 203082) | Salt marsh sediment microbial communities from the Plum Island Ecosystem LTER, Massachusetts, United States - Salt Marsh Sediment WE1603-70 ... | reverse complement strand
CCGAAACGATGAGGGTGCAAAAAGGCGACATGAAGAAGCGTGGCGTGACGGACCGAACCTGGGATAGGGAAAAGGAGATGCCGGACCTGAAGCTCAAGTAAATTCAAGCCGCCGACGAAAGATATGAGTAACAAGAGTAACGAAAGTTTTCACCTTAAGATAGGGAATGCACGAGGCTTTGATCTGTGAGGGTGATTATAAATATTGCGATGTTTATAGCTATTTACAACCAGACGGAGCTCAGACTAGAAGACCTATGGCTTTTCATTATCTAAGCCCTGAAGGCTTAACGATATCGTCATAATTCCTTTCCCCGAATATCCTAGTCCCTATTCTCACTATATTCGCGCCTTCCTCTATGGCAATTTTATAAGAGTTTGTCATCCCCATTGAAAGATGTCTCATCTCCACATTAGGTAGATTAAGCCTCTTAACCCTCTCGAAAACCCTTTTCGTTTCCGTGAAATAGGGCCGTGAGTCTTCGGGGTTACCAAAACGCGGCCCCATAGTCATGAGGCCCATTACTCTTATGTTCCGCAGCCTCGAGATGTCCGTTATTAGTTGTTCGGCCTCTTCTGGGGATACTCCGAATTTTTGCTTTTCCCTGCCGCTGTTTATCTCGATTAACACTGGCATTACTTTGCCAATTTGAGCACACCTTCTATCGATCTCCTCTGCTATTTCAAGAGAATCCACAGTCTCTATCATATCGAATATTTTTACAGCTTTTTTCACCTTATTTTTCTGAAGGTGTCCTATAAAATGCCACTCCGCTTTATCTCCTACTGCCTCATGTGCCCTTTCTGCATCTTGAATGTAATTTTCCCCAATGATTTTGACCCCATCTTGGACCGCTTGTAGGATCTCTTCAGGCGTTCTTGTTTTCGCTGCCGCTACCAGTTCAACTCCGTTTGGTAACTCAGCCAATATCTTCTCAGCATTATGTCTAATCACCATAACCAGCGCCTATACTTTGAATTCATTGATCATGATTATGTGTCCCCATCTCCAAAGTGAACAAAAGTATCCAAAAACCCTGGTATCTGCCGTGAAGCAGCTAGAGAAAAGGGGAGTGTCTCCCTTCGTCTCCCTTTAGTAAATGCGGTTATAATGTAATAGCATCTTGCTTAATAGTCAATCGACTTCGGTAGCATTGAGGCTCGAATTTTACAGCTAAACATTTCGATGAAAAGTGCAGAGGGTCACATTCAGGCTTACTATATCCCGGCTCCTAACTAGCGCACGACCAGACTTTACTCAACACCTGGTAGAGATTCGCGGCCACTTCCACATACCCATACCAAAAATGGTTAAGCAATCACTCGAGGCATTATGCCCGAACGCTACTTAAGAGTCCGCTTGCTGCTCACTTTGTTCGCCCATCTCCCCCTCGGGTTCACAGTGAACCACGACGCTGACGGGACGGTCAAGCGATAGATCGATCGACTTCTCCACAGCGGTGCAGATTGCGTGCCCCTCGCCCACGGAGAGCCCCCCATCGACAACCAAATGGACATCCATGAACACTTCTCTTCCCACCAATCGAGTTCGCAAACGATGCCAGCCCCTAACACCGGGCACGCTCTCGATAGCCTTTACTATCGACCCTCGCTCTTCCGCTGAGATCGAGCCCTCAGTGAGCTCCATAAAAACTTTCCATAGTGAATTCAGACCTACTACAGCTACCATCACACCGACCGCTATGGCAGCTACCTGGTCGCCCTGGCCCCATCCCAATAGCCCGGCAGCGCCTCCGATCAACACCGCGACCGAAGACAGGGCATCGCTACGATGGTGCCACGCATTGGCGCTCAGCGCAGCGCTCCTGACCCTGCGTGCCACTCTTCTCGTTATCTGATACAGCCACTCCTTGGAGACGATCGACACCGCAGCCACAATCAGCACGGGATAGCCCGGGATGTTGTGCTCCTGTCGATATAGGGAGAGCCCGGCGTCCCATGTAATGGCGACGCCAGCCGCCACCAGCGCTACCCCGATCAAGGAAGCAGCAATCGTCTCATACCTCCCGTGTCCGTATGCGTGGCTTTCGTCAGCCGGCCGCGCCGAGAGTCGAATGCCTAGAATGGTAACCAAGTCGGTCAGTAAATCGGAGAGGGAATGAACCGCATCCGCTATCAGTGCCGCTGACCCAACAAAAATGCCAACAGCAAGCTTCAACCCCAGAAGAAGTAGATTGGTGCACAATCCGACCAGGGTGACTCGTATGGGCTGTTTATCCTGAATCATCCTCTCCACCTCAAGTCCTGCGGTCATTGACTATAATATAGTTTCATAGCATTGGCAATTCCTTTAACCAATGTTATCTACCTATAATCATGGCTGAGCATATGAGCGGTCTGTGGCCTGCAGAAGCCCCTTAATCAGGGTACCGATCTACATGTAAACAAAACTGACGAATGCTCAATAGTATATGTCACATTGTATCAGCTTAGTCACACTGAATTAGCATGAAACTCCAACCTACGCTACTCCCCCACACTAAAGATTTTATAGGCGGGAATAGCAGGTTGAAGGGCTAAACAAATTACCAGGCACAGTCTTCGGCACTATGACCTTTAGTGATGAGGGTATCGTACGAATAGCGACAGGAGTCTTCGTAAAAGGATCACCGTCCATGTGAACTGGCAGTGAGCACGCGGACTCGACGACTATTTCGCTGCATTGGTAATACTCTATATTCGGGTCTCGGAGATGTCTAAGCGAAAGGACATTCATAGCGTGCTGCACAAAGGTAAAGAATCCATCTCCCTTGAAAACACACACATCTAATTTAGCATCGTTTACACAAGCCTTAGCCCCAATCGCCATCACACCTCCATAAAGTTGAATATTGCTGACAACAATCAATGGCGTGCTGGTCTTTACCACCTCTCCATCCAACTTGAGCCAAACGTCGGTGCTAGAGTATCGATAGCCTAACTCAATTGCATTGAACACATAAGCCCACGAACCTAATGCTCTTTTTTCTTTCGAAGATATGCTTTTTATGATCGCTGCATCTAGCCCAATACCTGCCCACATCAAAAAATAACGCCCGGAGATCTCGCCCACATCGACTACAACGGTGTGTCCTTCTATGACAACTTGCGCAGCTTCCAACAGCACCTTTCGATAATAATTGGCAGGTAACGGGTGTTCAATTCGTTCCTCCAGACCAGCAATCAACTTGAACACTGTCGTGCCTGGAAGCATTGGGTTTAACGCCGGGATACCCATCTGCAATGCCCACGAGTTGGTCGTTCCCACAGGAAGAACTCCTAGTGCCACTTCAGTGTTCAGTAGTCCGTTAGCTACCTCACTAACAGTGCCGTCACCACCAGCCGCAATAACTACTTTTGCACCTCTATTAACAGCATTACGGGCTAGCTCGGTTGCCTCCGATGGCTTTCTGGTTTCTCGCAAAGAGACAGACCATCCGCAGCGACTCAACAGCGCAACTACATCGTCAAGTTCGTGCCTCACAATTACCTGTCCACTATAAGGATTGTAGATCAACTCGGCCTGCATTAGAATCTAATTATTATCTTGATTTTCTTCGCCCAATAAATCGTATCCCATGGAATTATTGTCCGTCAATCTCGATATCAATTTGACACATTATACTCAACAAGCCTCAGTTTTGTTGGCCTGTCTGTAATGGGTCACGCATTTAACAATAACTCAAAACGTGACATCGTCCCCGGCTCAAGGATAGCGCCAGAAACCCAGTGCCTCCAGAAGAAGACGCCGGGCCAAATGTTGAACGTTAGCTACGTCGCATACATGGAGACGGTACGCCCCATAATGGCGGAGTCACCCAGGGTTGTGCTGGCTAATCCCATCTGGGCGAAAGGCGCCTCGATTTGAACAGGTCATCTTGCCATTCAGGTAGTGCGCAGGGCACTTCCTCTCTTTATCTTCCTTTGTGGAATTAGGATCAACAATTTCTCGGAGAGAATGGCGAATCGTGTTTTTAACATACGCCGGAGTTGGCCCAGGCACATTAATTCCTCCTTATCATCAACATATTCGGCCGGTAAGCAGATTATAGAATATGATGATTGGCTATACAATCTATTGTCCTGTGTAATGATGTACAAAGTCCCCATTTGAAAAGGGGGATTTAGGGGGATTCTAAATTGTCATTGTAGTGCAGCATAATCCCCCTTGCCCCCTTTAAAAAAGGGGGGATAAACGCGGGTGTGGTCTTAAGATCAAGGTGAGCATCAAACATTACGGCATCATATATAATGTCTTATAAAGTCCCCCTTTGAAAAGGGGGATTTAGGGGGATTCTAAATTCTCATTGTAGAGCAGCATAATCCCCCTTGCCCCCTTTAGAAAAGGGGGAAGATGCCGGTCTTGCCCCCTTTAGAAAAGGGGGCGATGTCGAGTAACCCCGGTTACCCGTCTGACAGGCCACAATCAACACTTGACAAGGGGTTGCTGTGTCTCTATTTTACCCGTAGCTATAATCGGAGGCACGGTTGAGTAAAGCTCGGAGCATCTAATGCTTGATTTTGTTACCCAATATGGGTAAGATAATACCCGAAATGGGTAATAGCTATGAATGAAGATTTGTTATGCAGCGGTCTTTTCGGCAAAACCCGCCAGGCAGTCCTGGCCCTTCTCTACGGACGGGCGGATAGCTCTTTTTACACAAAACAGGTGCTGGACACGGTAAAAATCGGCCGGGGGACGGTGCAACGGGAGCTGAAAAACCTGACGGATGCCGGCATCATCACCCGCGAAGTGCAGGGGAGGCAGGTCTATTACCGGGCGAATGAGAAATGCCCTATCTTCAACGAGCTTAAAAGCATCGTGAGAAAAACATTCGGCGTGGCTGCTGTCCTCAGGCAATCTCTTTCTCCTAAGGCAGATATAATTCGCATCGCGTTTATCTTTGGCTCAGTAGCAAAGAGAACCGAGAATAGATTCAGTGACATAGACCTGCTTGTTGTGGGAAATATCACTTTTGGTGAAGTAGTCGACCTTCTTTCACCTGCGGAAGGAACTTTGAACCGTGAGTTGAACCCGGTGGTCTATACATTAGCAGAGTTCAACAGGAGATTGTCGGAAAACCATTACTTCATCAGTGATATACTGTCAGGCGATAAAATATTCGTAATCGGGGATGAGAATGAGCTCCAGTCTCTGGTTGGAAAAGGGCTGGCTAAAGTAATATAAGCCGACATCCCGTGAAATTGCTGATTTGCTGGCAGTAGCTGATCGCTCTCTAAATGATTGTCAGGTCGCTGGATTGAGCAGCGAAGGTAAGCTGGATATGGCACATAATGCTGCGCTGCAATCTTCCGCTGCAGCGCTAGCTGCTGCCGGGTACAGGGCAAGTCGAGAAGCTTATCACTATTATGTCATCCAGTCTCTTTCTTTTACCCTGCAACTGGAAGAATACATCATTCGCAGGCTTCATAAACTACGTCGCAAACGAAATATTAGCGACTATGAACGCCCCGGTATAGTCACTGAGCAGGAAGCACAGGAGATGGTTGAACTGGCAAAATAAATACGCCAGCAGGTTGAGGCGTGGATACGAAATAATCACCCGGAGCTAATTTAGATGATTTTATCAGGCGAGGTGGCACATTAACCAAAAACCGATATTGTATGGACCAGATAATCCCCACCCTCTCTCGCGCTTTAAGACAGAACAAGTCTGGGAGGGCAGGGATGATGAATACGGTAACCGCCGGTCCGTCCAATTACCGACCCATCGGTTGTGAAAGCAGATATGGAGTCGGACTGGTTCGCCGCCTACATGGAGAAGGTACGCCCCCTGATGGCGGAGCCATCCAGGGTTGTGCTGGCTACTCCCATCTGGGCGAGAGGCGCCTCGATTTGAACAGGTCATCTTGCCATTCGGGTATTGCTCAAGGCACTTCCTCTTTAAACGAATTTTGGCCATCCAAATAGCTTCTATTACCAATTAGCAACATCCCGATGTTATTCCAGTGGTGACAAGCAATGAATCTCAAAAAGAGAGGGGAGCATTAGCGTATTTCTTTATCTGATACAATAGTCTGATATTTATTTCACTTCCAGATGTGATTTAAATACTGTGATTACCTGACTGCATCGACTATGTTGACTATCATGTAGCTAGGGGCTACTATACCCAAACAAGATCATCACACTTGGTATAATTGCTGATTTCAGGACTGATATCCAGTGCTTGTGAATAAATAGATTGGCAAGTGAGGTAATAAGACGGATGGCACAGGTCATAATTGAGAATCCTATCCTCAACTCACCATTTGCCGAACCCACTCGACACTTTAAGTTTTCCGACGAAGGTATTACAAATGATATCGTCGAAGCCCGTCGGGTGAGCTCATATTTCATTCCTATCGCCAAACCCAAGAAAAAGGGGAAGGCTGCTCAACTGGCCTTCGATACGGAGTGGACTAAAGACCGTATTGAGGAAAACATTTTCATCAATCAAATCCGTGATAGGGTATCTCTGTGGCGAAAGGGCAATTACCAAGGAATCACAAAGACGACGCGTCGCCTTCTGGAATACTGGACCAACCCGGAGCGCGAACGTAAGCTATTCTTCTGCCAAATTGAGGCACTGGAGACCGCTATCTATCTCACCGAGGTCGCTAATAAATACGGCGATTCTTGGATTGATAACAGCCTACGGCGTTTTAACGAGGATGCTAACCCTGAACTTTCTCGCATAGCTTTCAAGATGGCTACCGGTAGCGGTAAGACCGTAGTCATGGCCATGCTGATTGCGTGGCATGTATTAAACAAACTGGACAATACCCAGGATGCGCGCTTCTCAGATACTTTTCTCATCGTCACACCGGGCATTACTATCCGTGACCGTTTGCGCGTCTTACTGCCCAATGACCCGCAGAACTATTACCAACAACGGGACATTCTTACAACTGAGTGGATGACAGAACTCGCTAGAGCAAAAATCATTATTACGAATTTTCATGCCTTTAAGCAACGTGAGCTCGTAAATGCTGGTAGACTTACCAAGAACATTCTTGCACAAGGCACATCTAACTCGCTTACTGAGACACCAGACCAGATGGTCCGCCGTGTCTGTCGAGAGCTGGGAAATAAAAGGAACATCATCGTCATTAACGACGAGGCCCATCACTGCTACCGCCGACGAGCCGGTGGCGAGGAGGTCAAGTTAGTAGGCGACGAACGAAAAGAAGCCGAGAAGCGTGAAGAGGAAGCTCGTATCTGGATATCTGGATTGGAGGCGGTAAAGAAGAAAATTGGTATCAAGGCAATCTATGATCTCTCGGCTACGCCATTTTTCTTGCGTGGCTCGGGTTATCCTGAGGCCACACTTTTCCCTTGGGTAGTCTCTGATTTCTCGCTCATAGATGCAATTGAATGTGGCATTGTAAAAGTGCCCCGGGTGCCTGTTGCCGATGACTCTATGCAAGGTGAACTACCCACTTACCGCAATATCTGGCTTCATATCCGTGACCATTTACCGAAGAAAGGACGCGGTACGAAAGACGAAAGCGGAGGGGAACCAAAGCTTCCGGTGGAACTGGAGGGGGCTCTCCAAAGTCTTTACGGAAATTATGGAAAATACTATCGCCAGTGGGAGCAGAACACTGAAGCTCGGGCCAAAGGTTTAACTCCACCGGTTTTTATAGTGGTCTGCAATAATACCAATGTCTCCAAGCTGGTCTATGATTACATTTCTGGCTGGGAGAAGCCTTTGCCAGATGGTTCTACCGTTGTTGCTCCCGGGGAATTGCCAATCTTCTGTAATGATGACGGTAATGGTCACTGGCTACCCCGGCCAAACACTATCCTTATTGACAGTGAACAACTTGAATCCGGCGAGGCCATGAGCAGGGAATTTAAGAAAATCGCTGCACTCGCTATTGAGGAGTTTAAGAACGAATATCGCATCCGTTTCCCTGGGCGCGATCCTAGCAAACTGAATGATGAAGATCTCTTGCGTGAGGTGATGAATACCGTAGGCAAACCAGGCAAGCTTGGTGAGTACATAAAGTGTGTGGTCTCGGTCTCTATGCTGACTGAGGGATGGGATGCAAATACCGTTACCCATATAATGGGGGTTCGTGCCTTCGGAACGCAGCTCCTCTGCGAACAGGTGGTAGGCCGTGGCTTGCGACGCACGAGCTATGTTAGCAATGAAAAAGGATTCTTCGACCCTGAATATGCTGAGGTATATGGTGTGCCATTCTCCTTTATCCCATGTTCCGGTTCAGCTACTGACCCAAAGCCCGGGCTTATGCCAACCCGCGTGCGTGCTCTGGAAGAGCGAATCGCTTGTGAGATAACATTCCCTCGATTGGTAGGCTACCGTTACGACCTACCCAAAGAATGTTTGACTGCCCACTTCACAGAGGATTCGAAAATGGCGATCTCCACGTCCGATGTTCCCACTAAAACTGAAAATGCTCCTATTATTGGAGAGACTAGCCTGCACACACTCTATGGTCTAAAGGAACATCGAGAGCAGGAGGTTGCATTTCTTCTAGCCAAGCTTATTCTAGAGGAATACTTCCGCGATGACGAGGGCAATGTGAAGCAGTGGCTATTTCCTCAATTGCTCACCATCACCCATCGCTGGCTGAAGGAGTGCGTTACCCTGAAGGATAACACTTTCATCCAGATGTTACTTCTCAAAGAATTAGCCTATGGTGCCGCCGACCGTATTTACAACGCCATCGTTGCCTCCGAGGAAGGGCCCAAATACTTGAAGCCTATCCTGCGACCGTATGATTACATTGGTTCCACCCGGTACGTAGATTTTGATACTACACGCCCGGTCTATCCAACAGACCCGGCTAAATGCCACATTTCTCATGTGGTGGCCGATACAGAATCATGGGAACAGAAGATGGCTCAGGCTTTAGAGGAGATGGACGAGGTTCTAGGCTACGTCAAGAATCACAGCCTGGGTTTCAACATTCCATACACATTGAACGGTGAGGACAAGAATTACATTCCCGACTTTCTGGTACACATTCGTGATGTAGCCGATGACTTATTGAACTTGATTATCGAAGTTACCGGCGAGCGTAAAAAAGACAAAGCTGCCAAAGTATCTACTGCCCGCAATCTATGGGTGCCAGCGGTCAACAATCACGGCGGCTTCGGCCGCTGGGCATTCCTGGAGATATCTGACCCATGGGACGCCAAGAATACCATCCGCGCCTTCCTGAAGGTCAACGCCCTCGGTCTGGCCGAGGTGCGGTGAGCGATGAATCGCAGACAGTTGCTAAGACGCTTGAGCCGGGGGGAGTTGCACAACGTAGCATTTGGCGACATGGTGAATCTAGTAGAGGGTTTTGGATTCCACCTGGTGCGTGTATCGGGAAGTCACCATATATTCGTCCATCCGGATATTCCAGAACTCATCAACCTCCAGTCTGTTGGTGGCGAGGCAAAGCCTTATCAGATTCGACAGTTTCTTCGCCTCGTTGAGCGATATAATCTCAAAGTGGAGGGTGAAAAATGAGTGACTACCATATCAACATTTTCTACAGCGAAGAGGACGGCGGTTACATCGCCGACATCCCGGATCTGGAGTCCTGCTCTGCCTTAGGGGATACCCCCGAAAAGGCCCTGGCGGAGTTGGAGCGCGCTAAGGCGGCTTGGCTGGAAGCTGCCCGTGAGTCGGGCAAGCCGATCCCCCCACCACGCTACCGTCCGGTGATCTACCAGACCTCACGTTAGCTCAAGGAAGCTACGAACAAAGGAGAACTAATTATGGCGCGTAAAACTAGAGTGAAATACGAGGCGGCTCCAATCGAAGCGACTGTCCACCGGAAGGACATGCGTGTCAACATCCCAACTGAAGAACTTCGTGATTTTGTAGCTGAAGATGAGACGAAGCCAAAGAACATACTGTACCCAAGAGACACTTCTCTAGACCCACAGCTAGTCTGGAAGGGAAAGGACGAACAGGACTCAAAAGACCTTGAGGTTCCTGCTGTACCAGTCTATATCCAGGAAAAAATACACCCGAAGTACATCATTGAGGATTTGCGCGCTCAGGCAAGGAAGGAGAAGCCTGAGATGCAGATGCAGCTATTCGCTGATTTCAATGGTCTACAGTTCGAGGACCTTATCGAGTTCTACCAACACGAGCAAAACTGGTCAAACCGCATAATTTTGGGTGATTCGCTGCTGGTGATGACCTCTCTGGATCAGAAGGAGGGTCTCAAGGGCAAGGTACAGATGATTTACATCGACCCGCCTTACGGCATCAAATTCGGTTCTAACTGGCAGGTCAGCACACGCAAGAGAGACGTGAAAGACGGCAGCGCCGTCGATGCCACCCGCCAGCCGGAGCAGATTAAGGCATTCAGGGATACCTGGAAGTTAGGCATTAATTCCTACCTTGCCTATCTGCGTGATAGACTAATGGTAGCACGAGATTTACTTACAGAAACAGGGAGCATATTCGTCCAGATTGGCGACGAGAATGTGCACCTGGTGCGTAGTGTTTTGGATGAGGTTTTTGGGAGCGATAATTTTATTGCCACAATTGTCTTCAGAACAAGAAGTACATCAACCAGTCAATATCTATCTGTATTTAACGATTATCTATTATGGTATGCGAAAAAATCAGATCTATTGAAGTACAGAAATTTATTCCAGCTTAAAGAACTTGACCAACGCTTTTCGATGGCAGAATTGCCTGACGGAAAGATAGTTCCTGCTTTCTCAGATGGTATGCTTATTAGTGATTTCCCCAAAGAAACACGGTTTTTTTCGAGTAGTAGCTTGAGTTCTACAACTGGTGGGGAGGGGAGTATTTTACCATTTGAATATAACGGTAAAAGTTATAGGCCTGCGATAAGCAGAGGCTGGCGTTGTAGTCTTAATGGATTATCTAATTTAGCCCTGGCAGGAAGAATAATAGAGCATAAGAATACGATACGTTATAAATATTTCTATTCTGACTTTCCATACGTTGAATTTGGAAATACATGGATGGATCAACTTTCAGAACAAAATAAGACTTATGTTGTTCAAACAGCTACAAGAGTACTCGAGCGCTGTCTTCTTATGACAACTGACTCCGGTGACCTGGTCTTGGACCCTACCTGTGGCAGCGGCACCGCTGCTTATGTTGCCGAGCAGTGGGGCCGACGCTGGATAACCATAGATACCAGCCGGGTGGCACTGGCGCTGGCGCGCACCCGCTTGATGTCTGCCAGGTTCCCTTACTACTTACTGGCTGATTCACCCGAAGGTATTAAGAAAGAATCAGAAATTACCGGCAGAATCCCCCTTAATCCCCCTTTAGAAAAGGGGGACGCTGGAAGCGGGGGGATTTCCGGGGACATTCGTAAGGGTTTTGTTTACAAGCGTGTACCACACGTAACCCTCAAGTCAATAGCAAACAATCCGGACATAAAAGAGGGAATGACCCGTGAAGAAATTGACAAAGCTATCGCTCGTTATGCCGAAACGGAAACCCTATATGACCAACCCTACGAGGATAGTAGACGCATCCGCGTGACTGGACCTTTCACTGTTGAGAGCCTCTCACCACACCGCGTGATTGCAACAGATGAAGAGCGACCTGCTGCTGAGGTAGAGGCTCGTAAAGGAGCTGGGGTAGGCCAGTTTGAAACTATGATTATGGATAACCTGAAGAAGGCCGGGGTTCAGAACACGATTAAGAACGAGCGCCTCAAGTTCGACTGGCTTGAGCCATACGCTGGTGAATGGCTTCATGCGGAAGGAGAGTATACCGAAAAAAATGGCAATACTCGTCGGGTGGCAGTCTGCATCGGGCCAGAACATGGCACTGTAGGTGCAGAACTCGTTAAAGAAGCAGCAAAGGAAGCCGTTAAAGGAGTTAATTTTGATTTGCTTGTGGTCTGTGGCTTTGCCTTTGACCCACACGTTTCAGAGGAAGCCAAGCGCTATGGTACGCTTACTGTACTCGTAACTCGCATGAACCCTGATTTGGCTATGGGTGACGAACTTTTGAAAAAGACCGGGGCGGGTAATCTTTTTATGGTATTTGGAGAGCCTGATGTTGACATCAAGAAACAGAAGGACGTTAAAGTAGTCATCGAGATCAAAGGATTAGATGTGTATGACCCAACTACCGGGCAGATTCGCAGTAGCTCCACTGATGATATCGCCTGCTGGTTCATCGACACCGATTACAACGATGAAAGCTTCTTCGTCCGTCATGCCTACTTCACCGGCGCTGATGAACCCTATGAAAAGCTGAAAAGAGCACTAAAAGCCGAAATTGACGAGGCTGCCTGGGACTCCCTCTACTCCACTACAAGCCGTCCATTTGACTTACCCAAAACCGGCAAGATCGCTATCAAAGTCATTAACCACTATGGCGACGAAGTCCTCAAGGTCTATGAGGTGACGTAGCGCCATGGAGCCAACGTTCTCGGAGTTTTCTTACGGATATGCACTCACTCAAGAACTGACGAACGGCAGCCTTGGCTCCTTGACAGCAGCCCCCGTCTTTCCCTCACTGGTAGCAGAAGGACGAGCTGGAGGAGGGTACGACGTTCATCTTCCATTCTCTGGTATTGCCCTTTTTATCCAGTTCAAGGTAAGTCACTACCTATTGCGGTCCAATTCTCGCGAATGGCCCCAATACGGGTCACCGTATTATCGGATGTACCTCCGTCCACTCAGGCACTCTGACCAACATGATCTTCTCCGTGATCTCGAGAATGCAGGCAATGCAGTCTACTACGTCGCTCCCAGATTCCATACGGTGGAAGAACTGAACGAGGCCTATGCTTCAAGGAACGTGCACAGTAGGTCAGCGTTCTTCAGTCCGCTCGATATCGGTAGTCTGCCGACGATTGACCAGCATTACCTTACATTCGATTGCTCCATCGCGGGTGCGTTTCTCTGGTCAGAGGAGCCTAGGAAACTGAAGCACTCGCATTCCAGCGAGGCTTTCAAAGATATGTTGACAAAGCAAGTCAAAGAGAAGGGCTCAACAATAGACAATCTCACATTTGAGCGCCTCACGGCCGGAATGGTGCAGATACTGGACAACACCGCTAGGGAGACTGACCGGTTGAAAGAACTCCAAGCGCAGATAAGTAGCGAGAAGCAGCGGATACCCGAGGCACCAGCCTTCGCGACGTATTTGGCTCGGCTGTTCTTTGATTCTGAGCTGTTTGTTGTTGGAGAACTAAACATCTGAATGACGCAACCGCCGCGATATCCCCCAGGTTACCATTGAACTGGTCAGTCGCTAGGCTGAGAAACGCTGAACGCCCACGAGGTCAAGTCGATGCGCACCGCAATGAGGCTGCGCTAGATGACCTGGCTCACATCTGTGATAAGTACCTATCCCACCATGAAGCTGGACTAGTCGGAGGCGAGGAAAACCGCCAGCGGCGTGATCTCGTCGGATGTTCCCAGACGGCAGACTATGTTCAACACTTGACAAGCAGTTGCCGTGGCTCTATTTTACCCGTAGCTATAATTGGAGGCAGATATGAGTATGAAAGAGACTGAGGACAACACGCTGAAACAGGGAGAGCTGGAGGCACTCTCCAAGGAGGAACTCATTGAACTTGTGAGATTGTATTCCAAATTGTTTTTTGCAATGGATGGTTTCTGGTACCTGGCGGTGAGGGAACTGGTGAGCGAGGATATGGCTACCACCTGTGACCTCTGGGTCTGGGACAAGTATGCCCGCTATGAACTTAAAAGGCTACCGCCGCTCATGAACATTGAAGGCGATGACCTGGCAGCCTTCGCCACGGCTTTTGGCTTCTCACCCTGGTTCTCAAACCTGAAACACAAGTTCACGCGTGAAGGGGAAAACAAGGTAACCCTTACGGTGCTGGACTGTCCTTCTCTGGACGCCATGAGGAGGGAAGGAATGGGAAGGGAGAATACTTTTTGCCCCCAGGTAGAGCAGCAGCTTCTGCAAATCTTTGCCCAGTCTTTCAACCCCAGGGCAAGGGTCATTCCCATCGAGCTGCCCCTCAAGACCAGCGCAGACGGTATATGCTGCCGCTGGCAATTTATAATAGACGAATGAATCTTGCTGATAGGCAGCCTTTTTCAGGGTGGGCTGCATATTATGCGAAAGGAGGACAGCAGTGGCCAACATAGAGGCAATTCACCGATATATCGAAGAGCATGAAGAGGAGCACATAGGAAAGGTGCAGGAATTCCTGCGCCAACCCAGCATAAGCGCCGAGAACCTCGGCGTGAAAGAGTGCGCTGAGCTATTGCGGCAATACTATGCGGAACTGGGGTGCAAAGAGGCCGAGCTGGTGCCAACGGAAGGCCACCCCGGCGTGTGGGCCTACTACGACGCCGGGGCTGAGAAGACTATCGTCAACTACTGCATGTACGACGTGCAGCCGATAGTGGGAGAGGGATGGTCCTCGCCGCCGTTCGAGGCCAACATCGTCACCATGCCGCCATTTGGCAGGGTAATCATCAACCGCGGAGCCATCAACAGCAAGGGGCCATATAGAGCCTGGCTTAACGCACTGGAATCTATAATTGCCGTCGAAGGCAAACTCCCGGTCAACATCATGTTTACCGCCGAGGGGGAGGAGGAGCTGGGCAGCCCTCACTTCCCCCAGATCATTGAGAAATATACTGACAGATTGAAGACAGCCGATGCCGGTCTTATGTGTGGAGCCGGCCAGGACCAGCAGGGCAAGATACGGATGTCACTGGGTAACAAGGGAATCGTTTACATGGAGCTTGAATGCTCGGGGAAGGACTGGGGTCGAGGTCCACAGCAATATGACATCCACAGCAGCAACAAAGCCGTCGTCGATAGCCCGGTGTGGAGGCTGATGCAGGCGCTATCGACGATGACCTCCCCCGACGGGAATTCCATCCTCATCGATCGCTACTACGATAAGATCGCTCCCCCCAGTAAAGAGGACGTTGAGCTGGTCGACCAACTGGTGGACGTTTTCGACGACAGCGTATGGAAGGATATGTACAAGGTGGAGAGGTGGATTGATGATGAGAAGGGGAGAGAGTTTTTGCTGCGCTATCTGTACTCCACTACGCTGAATATCGATGGCATCTGGGGAGGATACACGGGGCCAGGCACAAAAACTGTCCTGCCGTACAAGGTCACCTGCAAAATGGATACTCGCCTGGTGCCCAATCAGGAGTCGAAAGACATCGTCCCCTTGATCAGGGCCCACCTGGACAAACACGGCTACAGCGACATTGAGGTTCGCCAGCTCGCCGGCTATGAATGGTCCAAGACCAGCATCAAGGATCCGGTAGTTCAGGCCGTACTGAGCGTGTATGAAAAGTATGGCATCAAGCCCATCGTTTGGCCACATATGGGGGGTAGCGCCCCTATGTACCTTTACACCCGTCCACCGGTAAACATACCCATTTGCACCGCTGGTTTGGGCCATGGGGGACGCGCCCACAGTCCCGACGAGTATTATGTGATTGAGGGCAATGACAAAGTGGCCGGCCTGGTGAAAGCGGAGAAATCTTTCGTCGATATCCTCTATGCCTTTGCCAACTGGCCAAAAGCGAAATAGAGGACGGGAGTTCGACCCCATATTGCCATTGTGCAGGAGCGTGCCGAAAAGGGGTAGTCCATAAGAAAGACAAGATCAGGGATGATTATATGAGTGAGCAGAGATTAACAGTTTTAAGGTTTTCAGATAGAGAGGTATTTGACAATCTGGATGGCGTTATCGAGCGGATAAATCAGAATTTAGAATCCCCCTAAGTCCCCCTTTATAAAGGGGGACTTTATAAGACATTATACAGGACACCGTAATGTTTTATGCCTACCTTGATTTTAAGACCACGCCCACGTTGATACCCCCTTTTGTAAAGGGGGCAAGACCAACATATCCCCCCTTTGGTAAAGGGGGTAAGGGGGATTATGCTGTTTTATAATAAGAACCTAAAAGGATACTCCCGACAACTTAGAACGAATATGACCAACGCTGAAATACTGCTCTGGTCAAAATTAAGAAGAAAACAGTTGCAGGGCTATCAGTTCTACAGACAGAAGATTATCGGCAACTACATAGTTGATTTCTACTGCCCAAAAGCAAAGCTAGTTGTTGAAATTGATGGTGGTCAGCATTATGACGATGAGGAGATTAAGAAAGACAAGATCAGGGATGATTATATGAGAGAGCAGAGATTAACAGTTTTAAGGTTTTCAGATAGAGAGGTATTTGACAATCTGGACGGGGTTATCGAGCGGATAAATCAGAATTTAGAATCCCCCTAAATCCCCCTTTCTAAAGGGGGATTTTATAAGACATTATACAGGACACCGTAATGTTTTATGCTTACCTTGATCTTAAGACCACGCCCACATCTATCCCCCCTTTAACCCACCTCTATCCCCCCTTTGGTAAAGGGGGCAAGGGGGATTATGCAGCTTTACAATGAGAATTTAGAATCCCCCTAAATCCCCCTTTTTAAAAGGGGGACTTTGTAAATCATTACACAGGACACCCTAATGTTTGATGCCTACCTTGATTTTAAGGCCACGCCTACCTCTTGCCCCCTTTGGTAAAGGGGGCAAGAGGGATTATGCTGCTTTACAATGAGAGCCTCGAAGCTCATCATTACCCACCTCTATCCCCCCTTTAACCCACATCTATCCCTCTTTTGTAAAGGGGGCGCAATTCTGGCCGCAATCACAGGCAAACACGCCACCTGCCGGCTGCGGTAGGCAACATACGTAAACGCAGGAATTCAACCGGTGCAATGTGGCAATCTGTCGCTGGCAACTGGTCCTGCCCCGAAAAAACTTGCCTTCGGGCACAATTTCCAAGTTTTGCGAAAAACCTGCAGTTCGGCTATAGTATTATAGGGCGTTTAACGAAACTGGATGGCCAATTTTAACGAGGTAGATGCAGCAAGATGACGACGGCGAATAAGAATTAACCCTGTTGCCGGGGTTTTCTAATTCCCTTCGCCTAACGCCTAATTTCAGATACACAGGAGGACAGGATAAAGTAGGCATGAACAAGTACAAGGTTAGATTTCTGCCTGACGAGAAAGAAATCGAAGTAGAAGAGGGAATTACCCTGCTTGAGGCAGCACATAATGCAGGGGTCTATATCAACAGCCTGTGTGGAGGCGAAGGGTTATGCGGTGAGTGCCGCGTCCAGGTTATTACTGGTAACGCCAAAGCAGATAAGAATAGCATTGGGTTTTTCTCCAAAGAGGAAATACAAAATGGCTATGTCCTGGCTTGCCAGACCAAGATAGAGGACAACTTGGAGGTAATCATCCCGGCTAAGTCCCGCCTGGAAGAGGAAAAGATAATCACTGAGGGAGCGCCAGTCGCTTCCCCAATCATATACAGCGAACCTGGCACTGTCTCCCTCAATAAGAGACCCTACGACCCGGCGTCCCTCTCTGAGCCATTGGTCAGCAAAATATATCTTGAGCTTTCCGAACCAACCTCCAGCGATAACGCCTCCGATATAGATCGGGTTATCCTAGAGCTTAGAAAGCAGGTGAGATACTCGTCTTTCGAGACAACCTTATCTTGCCTACGAGACCTGCCCTCTATATTGCGCCAGCATGAATGGAAGGTTACTGCCAGCCTCGCCAGGCACGCCGGTATCGGGCGAATATTCGACATAGAGGGTGGTGATACGACAGAGCAGAGCTACGGACTTGCTATCGATGTCGGCACCACGACGGTGGTAGTGCAGCTAATCCACCTTAAGACAGGTAAGGTCATAGGAGTAGAGGCGAGCCACAACTTGCAAGCACGCTACGGTGAAGATGTCATCTCAAGGATGGTCTTTACCTGCAGTCACGGCTCTACTGACCCGCTTCACGAGGCAGTGATAGCGAACATTAATGCCCTGACCCAAGCCCTGACGCAGAGAGAAGCAACTGATACTAACGATATCGTCTGCGCCGTTGCTGCAGGCAACACAACCATGAGCCATTTCCTTCTCGGCCTGACGCCGTGTTCCATAAGATTGGAGCCCTATGTCCCCGCCGCTACCGTATACCCCCAGATATTGGCGAAGGAGGTCGGAATTGACATAAACCCCCGGGGTGTACTGGAGGTGATGCCCAGCGTGGCCAGCTATATGGGAGGTGACCTTGTTGCTGGTGTTCTCGCCTGTGGGTTGGCGGAGCAGCCAGAGACAAAATGTCTGATCGATGTAGGCACCAACGGGGAAATTGTCATTGGCAATAATGAGTGGATAGTCTGTTGCTCCGCCTCAGCCGGCCCCGCTTTTGAGGGTGGAGGTATGAAGAGCGGTATGCGCGCTACCAAAGGGGCAATACAAGAGATTGAGATCAAAGATGGCAAGGTGAACTTTGTAACCATTGGCAAGGCCAAACCGAGGGGTATCTGCGGCTCGGGAATAATCGACGCCATCTATGAATTGGTTAGAAACAAGATAATAGGAAAGGACGGGAAATTTAATACGTCCGTCAATGATCAGCGGATCGTTGTGGGAGATAGTGAGCCCGAATACATACTGGCGCTTCCTGAGGAGACGGAAACCGGGCAAGCGGTGACCATTGCCGAGTCAGATATCGCTAACCTCATCAAATCCAAGGGGGCGGTGTTTGCCGCCATAAAGTCGCTAATCGATTTCGTCGGGCTATCATTCGAGCAGTTGGATACCATCTATGTCGCCGGTGGTTTTGGCAGCTCCCTAGATATTGCTAAGGCTATTGGCATAGGCTTACTACCTGACATTAGCCCCCAGAGGATTCAGTTTATTGGCAACAGCTCTATTATGGGAGCGCGCATGGCTCTTCTCTCCGCTCCCGCATTTGAGGAGGCAATAGGCATCTCAAAGAGAATGACAAATATTGAGTTGTCCACATATCTGCCGTTCATGGACGAATTTGTCGCTGCTCTCTTTCTGCCCCACACAGATAGCAAGCTTTTTCCTTCGGTAAGCTACTAGAGGCTTGCAATGAAGATTGTTGGAACATCAATCAGGTTTGAGAACCCTTTGCTTCCATATTGGTGAGTCATCTGCACTGCGATCATAGCTTCAATGTGACCAAAGTCGAGTTGCATCCGAATTGATAGTCCAGCATTGACAGAATAGATTTAGCAGCTTTCGGTGCACCGCGGAGAGCGATGAGAAACCCTACCAAATCTAGGCAAGTCAGGGCAACAAAGAAGAATATGGCTGACGTTTGCCACGCTAGCTTCAGAATCAGAACTTAGAATCCCCCTAAGTCCCCCTTTTAAAAAGGGGGACTTAACAATGCATCAGGCGGGGCGCTATTATGTTCAGCGCATATTTGCATATTGATATCAATTAGCTATTGCGATTGTATGACGATATAACCGTCTTCGACACCTATCTCGTCGATAGTAGGGATAGCCGTCTGGTCCAACTAGCGGGGGACGCTGCCAACGAACACAACCTCCATGCAGCTCATGACTACCAACATCTTTCCCCCCTTTCGTAAAGGAGCTAAGGCCAGCATCTCCCCCCTTTTGTAAAGGGGGTAAGGGGGATTATGTTTGTGGGTGATGATATGCCCTTTAAGAGAAGGATTCGATAAGGTATTATACGGATCACCACAATGTATGATGCTTACCTGGATATCGAAACCACCGGCCTATCTCGGTATTACAACGAGATAACCGTAATCGGCATCTATCTAGTCGATAGCAAGGATACCCAACTAATCCAATTGGTGGGCGAAGCTGCTACCAGAGATAATCTGCTCGGGGCTCTTGAAGGCGTGGGCACCATCTTCACCTATAATGGGAGCCGGTTCGACCTTCCATTCATACATACCCGTTTGGAGGTAGATTTGGCCAGCATACTTCACCATCACGACCTCATGTATGATTGCTGGCGAAACAACCTAAAAGGGGGGCTCAAAGCGGTGGAGCTGCAACTGGGTATTCCCAGGCAATTGAAAGGAGTTGATGGATTTCAGGCAGTAATACTATGGTGGAGGTATAGGAGTTACGATGACGAGGATGCTTTGTCAATACTGCTGAAATATAATGAAGAGGATGTGGTGAATTTGAAGGCCCTAAGGGAGAGACTACTGGTTTCTGTCGCGACTGAAACAGTGGAACGAACAAGAGATGTAATAAGCCCGGTTGAACCATTAGAATAAGGTGTTATCATGGCT
>Ga0315532_1001176_pt1 | contig 20127 bp, 17 predicted proteins | sample SalMarWE160370MG_FD_203082 | JGI IMG/M metagenome (GOLD analysis project Ga0315532, IMG submission 203082) | Salt marsh sediment microbial communities from the Plum Island Ecosystem LTER, Massachusetts, United States - Salt Marsh Sediment WE1603-70 ... | reverse complement strand
CTTCGGGCGTGCTATGGGACGTACCTAATAGCATAGAACTATGACACTTATTGATAAGTATAATTATTATGGTGGCTAAGGAAGTTAATGAGGAACAGCAATTTTTTAGATAGGAGGACGAAAATGGCAAAGAAGGCCTTTACATTAATTGAACTGCTGGTAGTAATTGCAATTATAGCCATTTTAATGGCGATTCTGATGCCAGCTTTAAGGGCAGCAAAAGACCACGCCCGTCGTATCCACTGTGTTGCCAATGTGAAGACCCTCTCGCTTGGATGGTTTATGTACAAAGATGAATACGATGATAATTTAGTCAGGGGCCACACCGGAACTACATGGCAATCAGACGACTGGGCACATAGTGCGGAGAGCCGTCAAACTCTTGAGCAGAAGCTGCAAGCTATAAGAACAGGTGCACTTTTTCCCTTTGTCGGCAAGACTGTAGAAGTATACCGATGCCCGGCTGATCAAAGATTAAAGAATCCCACCCAGTTTTGCTATCGAAGCTTTTCCATAGCCAACGGTGCAAATGGGGAGACAGGCTACCCTTATCCTCCGCGTGATCATGTACCGGCTAAGAAATATTCTGATATAAGACGTCCTGCTACGAAGTACATATTTGTAGAAGACATCGATCCCAGAGGAGACAATGTCGGTTCCTGGCAGATGCGATTTAATCCACCAAGCTTCACCGACCCTGTGGCAATGTGGCACAATGAGCAGACCACTTTGGGTTTTGCCGATGGCCATTCGGAAATGCACAGATGGCATGATAGGAGTTTCATTGACTGGTGCCACGAAGCCATGTATAGCACTTCAGGTAATTTCCAGTTTGATAAAGACCCTGAGCCCGGTGAAACAGAGGACATTGGCTTTTTGGCCAGGGGATTTCCATGTAAATCCCATCAATAATTAAGCACGGTAAAAGGACATGCTTAACATTTTTGAGCAGCCGTGGACACTGACAGTTGTAGCGGTTCTCGTCTTGTTTGGTTTGTTTCAATTCCGAAGTATCTTCCCTGAGAAGCGCCACTGGTGGCAATTGCCGCTGCCGGTTTTTCTAACTGTATTTGCTTTTGGATTGGATTTCTTTGTTAAGACTGATTTGGAAAAAATCAGGGCCGTCATTCGCGCCGGCATTAAAGCCGTCGAGCAGGAAAATTGTGATGCTATCGAAAGAATTATTGCCGATAACTATAGCGATTCTCACCACGATACCAAAGCAAGTTTGATGACCCACTGTAGAGATGAATTGGCTCGCTCGCCGGTGGAGAAAAATAAAAAGGCCGGCTTGCTTATAGAAATCAAACCGCCGCAAGCTACCGCCGACCTTACAGCTTGGATAAAATTTGACACAGCCAGTTACATCGCGCAGACTTACAAGCAGCTCTTTTTGATAGAAGTGAAACTCCATCTGCAAAAACAGCCTGACAAAAGTTGGCTAATCAATCGAGTTGAGCTAATCGAGGTCGATAAACAGCCGATGAGCTGGCGACAGGCCAGATAGAATTGATTACTATCGAGACGCGGATTTTATAAATGGTAGATATGAGATGCAAAGTGAATTTTATCCGCCTTGGCGGATTCACATTGATTGAGCTTTTGGTTGTCATCGCGATTATCGCACTTCTTGCTGCGATTTTGCAGCCGGCACTTTCTCGGGCCAGGGCAAAGGCTCAGGAAGTATCCTGCCTGAGCAATCTGAAGCAGCTTCAGGTCTGTGCGAAACTCTATACGCTCGATAACGACGGCTACCTGCCGCCGAACAGATACGTTTATGACCTCGGCACCGGAACGCCTTCGCTCGGTTTCAGCGAGAGCCTGACATGGTGTGCCGGGCTGGCACCATTCGATACCACAACAAGGAATATCGAGCACGGCCTGCTTTTTCAATACAATAAATCAACCGATATCTATCGCTGTCCCGCCGACATGTCACGGGTGCGAACGGAGGAAGGTCAAATTCTGAATCTTCGGCGGACCCGTAGCTACAACATGAGCCAGTCAATCAATGGCGCGCCATATATCAACAAAGCTATTTACCCGCCGAGCTTCGCCAAGGAGACCAAGATCGACAATCCGCAGCCGCCGGAGCTGCTTTTCTTCGTTGATGTCCACGAGGATTGTATCCTCGATTCCCACTTCGGCATTCCCCCGCGGGGCTGGGAATACGATGACCAGCAGCGGTGGTGGGACCTTCCGGCAGGGCGACATTCGCAGGGCTGCAACTTCTCTTTCGCCGACGGCCACGTTGAGCACTGGCGCTGGGTCACACCGAAGGTCTTCACCAGCCTCGGCCAGCTCGTCAGACAGGACGAAATCGAGGACTACCTCAGGGTTCAGCGAGGCGTAAAACCCGTAGAAGGATTCTGAAGGATACGTATATCGTTTGTCATTTATGCTGCCCAACCCTGCACTGTTGTCCCTGTTTATTTCCTAATTGTGATTTGAAGAAGATTTCGGTATTATATTTTGAATGGGTAAAGATATAATTATATTAGGTTTTGCATGGTATTTGGTCTTCGTACTGTCACTTAGCTTTCACGAGGCAGCGCATGGCAGTTTTTTGGTTTCATATTTGAGCCTGTTCACCTCTTGGCGCTCAATCTTCTCTACCCCGGCTGCCACTACGGCTGAATCCAGAAAGTAGCAGATGCGATGATTCGCACCAAGCCTACTAATCACCAATTAACCACTCACCCTGATTAGTTAATTGGTTAAATGGTTAATTGGTTAATTGTCAATAAACCACTCACCAGTTAACAACTCACTACTCACCAATTTTGTGTTGCCTTCCTATCAGCTGGTCGGTATAATTCCGCTTGGGGATCCCTTACGGGACATGAGCAAAAACAAAAGCGGAATTTCAAAGCCAGTGGTGCGATGATTCGCACCACTGACTTGTACGCGGGCTGAAGCGTAGTATAGATGGCATACCGCACTGGACGGCAAAGACATCACTTCCAATTGTCATTTCGACCGAAGCCATCCATTAGAGAAGCCGAAGCGGAGAAATCTGGCTTCGTATTTTAACCTGTACTATAATAGTGGTATGCCCGGCAGCAAAACTTATTATGTTTATATCATGGCCAACCAATCACGAACTTTATATGTCGGGATTACCAACAATATCCGCCGAAGGGTCTGTCAACACAGGGAAAAATTGGTCGAAGGATTCACCAATCGCTACAAAATCGACACGCTGGTTTATGTCGAATCATTCGGCGATGCTCTTACCGCAATTGAACGAGAAAAGCAGATAAAACGCTGGAGACGCGATAAGAAACTACAACTGATTGCTCAAAGTAATCCAGAATGGCACGATCTTAGTGATGGACTTTGAGATTAGAATAGAATCCGGCGGAGCAAGCCCCGATGAAATAATCTTCGTATGATAGACCTACACAAATTATGAATGTCACATTTTATTCTGTAGCAGATGCCTCGACTACGCTCGGCATGACATACCGTAACGAGCAAAAGAAATGTCTATTTCCCCTGTCTTTTCGAGCGAGCCACAGGCGAGTCGAGAAATCTACCTTGTATGCAGATTTCTCCACTTCGCCCAGCTTCTTGCTTTCGCAAGAAAGTAGCGGGGCTTCGGTCGAAATGACAGTCACTACTTGCTTAATTGTGACGCCACCGCAGCGGTTGCCTTTTTGACTTTTTCCTCGTCCGCCAAATAGTAATGAGTTTTCGCCCTGAGCTGCTCATCCAGCTCATAGACAAGGGGAATTCCTGTTGGAATATTCAAGCCGGTAATATCCTCATCGGATACAGAGTCCAAATGTTTGACCAATGCTCGCATACTGTTGCCGTGGGCTGAAATTAAAACTTTTTTGCCCTGTTTTAACTGCGGCACAATCTGCTCATGCCAGTACGGCAGAACACGCTCCAGGGTTATCTTCAAAGACTCGGTAGCCGGCAGTTCTTCAGGCGGCACATCAGCGTAGCGTGGATCGTGACGTGGATGTCGGCTGTCCTTTTCTGAAAGGGCCGGCGGCGGCGTATCATAGCCGCGACGCCACAATTGAACCTGCTCGATGCTGTACTCAGCAGCGGTTTGCTTCTTGTCAAGGCCCTGCAGGGCACCGTAATGGCGCTCATTAAGCCGCCACGAGCGGTGGACCGGAATCCACATAAGGTCCATGTCATCGAGTATTATCCACAACGTCCTGATGGCGCGCTTGAGCACAGAGGTAAAAGCGACGTCGAAAGTGTAGCCATTCTTTAAGAGGGTTTCGGCCGCCTCATGAGCCTCGCGGATACCCTGCTCTGAGAGGTCCACATCGGTCCAGCCGGTAAATTTATTCTCCAGATTCCACGTGCTCTGACCATGTCTTACCAGCACTAACTTCATAAATTACCCTCTATAGGTTATCAGAATATCAGGTTAGCCCGTCGCCGTCCTTCTTCGTATTAGTACTACGAAGGATAAATTCCGGCGACGGCTAAACAAATTTGGAATCCCTGTTAATCCCGTTAGAAATTTTTCCTTTGGTTTTCTAACGGGATGAATCCGCGAAATCCGTGGTTGCTTACAGCTTAACAGGTTTGCAGAGGTTCTTTTCGCTGGCTGCTACGCGGCCGCAGACTCTACAGAAAAACTTGCCGTTGCTGACAAGAGATTTAAATTCTTTAGGATTACTAATCTGATAGCCTAAATTGTTCAGATAACACAAGTGTTTATCGTGACCTGGATGGGGCATTGTTGCTTTTGCCATGATTTATCCTTTCCAAAACATTAGTAAATTTAAGTTCTGATGGCCTGAAAGGCTAACGGCATCAACACAATTAGTCAATTCCTTTTACACATAATATGATTTTCAACGGTTTTTGTTCACATAGCTTTTTGATAAATATAAACAACTTTGTAAATGGGTTGTAATCTGGTATATTTCCAAAACAAAATGAAGTCGACATCTTCATAAATACAACCCAATTCAGGAGAAAGAAGTATGAATTACAGAAGAATCATCCCATGTCTGGACGTAAAAAATGGCCGATTGGTTAAAGGCGTCAAGTTTGTGCAGCTCAAAGATGTAGGCGACCCGGCGGAGAACGCCGCTGCTTACAGCAAAGCCGGCGCGGACGAGCTTGTTTTTCTTGATATAACCGCCACACTGGAAAAGAGAAAAACACTGCTTGATGTAGTGAAAAGAACCGTCGAAAGGACGTCGGTGCCGCTGACAGTAGGAGGCGGGATCGGAAGCTGTCAGGCAATTAAGGAACTGCTGGATATGGGCGCGGCAAAAGTATCGATTAACACCGCTGCTGTACGAAATCCGGACTTGGTTAAGGAGGCAGCGAAGGAATTCGGCAGCGATAAAATCACGGTTGCAATAGATACAGCCGGCAATTCAAAGCTGCCGTCCGGTTTTGAAGTTATGGTCGCAAGCGGCACTGTCGGCACGGGGATCGATGCTGTCGAGTGGGCGAAAAGAGTTGAAGATTTGGGATGCGGCCAAATCCTGCCGACAAGCAAGGACACCGATGGTACTCTGGCCGGTTATGATATTCCGATGACAAGAGCTATAGCTGATGCAGTGTCAATACCGGTTATAGCATCTGGAGGGGCTGGAACACTTGAGCATCTCTACCAGGCTATTGTGGATGGTCACGCCGATGCCGTTCTTGTAGCCTCAATAGCACACTTTGGCAAATATACCATCAGAGAAATGAAAGAGTATCTGGCAGAGCATCAGATACCTGTGAATATCTGAAGAAACCCTATAATGGTAACTGGTCCCTTAGGGACTGGTTAAATAATAAGTTACTAATTACCAATCACCAATTTCAAAAGTCGCTGTGTAATTTAGCCGATAGGAAGAGGTAGAAGTTCCGTCGTTTTGTTCCCAGGAAAAGATACAGCGATGTTTGGCAAATTTAAAAAGAACAGATTAACCTGTAGACCCCAGATATTTACTATTCGCTGGTACCCGAGTAACCGAAGCTGCCTGAGTATAGGCAACCGAAAGCCCAAGCCTCAACAAATGCCGCCCTTGATGGTCCGCAAACCCGAGTGGCGCCGTTGACCTCTCGCCCTTTTTCGCCACTTTCTTTAACTTTGCTACACACGATACATACACGAAACACGAGACATTAAACTTGTGGTGAGCCTGTCTTAATTGCTTGTGAATAGGATTCTTAACGCCATATTTAGGTGGATAAAAGAGGTGGAGGGCAAAAAAAGCCAGCCTGCCTTCGCCGAACGGCTCCTGCCCGCCGTACTCTCTGGGCAGGCGGGATGCGTAGGCAGTTGGTTATGATCGACAAGGGGGATTAAAAACCTTCACTCTGTTCTTACCTGCCTGCTTAGCCATGTATAAGGCCATATCGGAACGGCTTGTAATATCTTCAGGATTACTCTCAGCGTCATATTGACCAAGACCTACGCTAATTGAAAGCGGTATTTGCTCTTTCTCCCATATAGCCGGACTGCGGGCAACCTCATTCACCATACGCTCTGCGACAACAGTAGCATCGCTAAGCGAGGTGTTCGGCAAAATGATTGCGAACTCATCACCCCCATACCGTGCTGCCATGTCGATTTGTCGAATACATTCCTTTATTCTTCTGCTGATTTCCTTTAGCGCCTTGTCGCCGGCACGGTGGCCGTGAACGTCGTTGATTTTCTTGAGATCATCGACATCAATCATAATCAGCGAGAGCTGCCCACCGTAACGACGTGATCGCCATAATTCCTTTTCCAGGATTTCGTAGAACGTTTTATGGTTTATGAGCCCTGTCAGGCCATCGGTTGTAGCCTGATGCTGTATCTTCTCAAATAATTTTATATTGCCGATCGAAGCTCCGATTAACTGGCCAAAAAGCTCTATCAGTGCAATGTTCTCGCTATCAAAGTTGCTACCGTTCATCTTGTCCGTCAAATTGAGCACTCCAACGACCCTGTTCTGGCAGATAAGAGGAACAATAGCACAGTTATTGGTTTTGTAATTTTTGGAAAAGGCTCGTTGTGACATCCTTATTAAAGGCTTGTTATGGGTCTCTATATCCTTTATTAGTATCAGCTCCTCACTTCTCACAGCCATTGCCATAAGGGGTAGCGGATTCTGGTTCAATGAGACTATTTTGTTTATTGGAAAGGGATGATTGTGTTTAAGCAGATGCAATATATTACTTGTCTCGTCAAGTATGTAAAGTGAAATCAATCTAACGCCAACTAAATTCGGAATGGTTGTAACACAAACTTCGGCAATTCGATCGATATCGAGGCAGTTTATCTGACGAGCCAATGGAGTTATATACTGTATAAGAAAAATACCACTATTAGAGTGGTTTAAAGCATTTTTTTTGCTGCTGGCGTCGGGAACCATATATTTAAATAATTCTAAATTATCACTAATTATGCAAAATTAACGCTGTACTAAATCACAACTTGTTTTTTATCGGATCTTTGAGCAGAGGTATCTTTGTAAAACATCAGCTAAACAACAAAGCTTACTTAAACCACTGCATCAATAACACCTAATCGATTAAGCTCGGCATATAATATCGGCAGGTTTAGAAGAAAATACATATTCACACATCAAGCATCCAAGAATAGAAAATTAGCAAAACTCAGAATGAAGTGACAAAATTATAAATTTCTAAAAAAATTTCAAAAAAGTATTGACATCCGATAAAACAGCTTTTACATTTTGCAAAATATATCTCTAAAATTTGGTGATTAACTTGATTAGTTTTCCTCAAGAATATGAGCATGGGCCTTACAACCTCCGTTTATCACGAAAATCTCTTAGTTTGCCGAAAATATTTCTGTCCGAGAATAACTGTTTGGCCAAGCAGAATCTTTCTGTGTGTGTTATTTCGCCGATTCAAAAACACCAATGAATTTGAAGAAATCCAATAAGCTAAAACTGCCGAGTGAGAAAATTCTCTGAAATTGAATCTATCTATGAAAAAATTATCAGACCTTCGTAAAGGTGCTATCAACCGAGGAAAAACAGCTTCTTTATTGGTAAAGAGCACGCCTTTGCACATGGTCTGTGAATATAACTACAAAAAAACAGGCGGATTCCCGATGCAAATAGATTCAGTCGATAGGTAAAAAGCAAGATTTAGACATCGAAAGTTTTTACTTTTACCTTGCTTTGAAAATTCAGGGAAGATTAGAAAGGAGCAAGGATGAGATATTTGGATTTGCCCTTCAGGAATTTTCCTTCCTGCTCTTTACTACTTTTACAGACTGCCAACACACCCAAAGTACCTCCGGAGAAGTTGTGGATGAAAAGCCCTAACTCCCCCCGCTGCTTCGCGTTTGCGAAGCAAACCGGCGGGGGCGGAGCTGTTATTTCCTTACGACGCCGGAAGATATTTACAGATATGCGAGGATTGCTGAAAGAATTCGAGAATTAGCTGACAAACATAGTACGTAGGATCGGAAACTTACAGGATTATTGAAAAAACACAGCGTGATTTTTGAGGTTTATATATGAATCTACTGACATTGATAACAGAAGATATAACTGAGCTGCTGATTAAAATAATCGAGTTCACATTCACTCGCCAAAAAATCCTCACCCAAAATATAACAAACTATCGCAATCCCGGATTTATCCCAAAGGATTTGGAAGTAGATGAGTTCTGCAACCTTTTGAATGCTGCAATCAACGAGCATATTCAAAACCAGCAGCTCGTATTTTGTGACACTCAAAATATTAAGTTCAATATTAATGGTGACTTGCAGGCCAAATCGTTGGTTGATGAGTCAGCCAGACAGATGCTCGAAGAAGACCAGGATGAATATATTGAGTCGCAAATAAACAAACTTTTCGAAAATTCACTCAACCAAAGAGTGGCAGCAGAGCTGCTAAGGCAAAAACAAGGAACTATAAAAATTGATTATCGGACAATCACCTATTGTGACCATTAGAATAATGACAAAGTTACAGGCAATAAACCTGCGGTGAGCCTGTCCCGCTCCGGCTTGGCGAGCTTCTGCCGAGACGGGTCGAATCCGTAGGAGCAAAGCAAAAGCCGACCAGGCCAGGCAAAGCAGCAAAACCAAATGATTACCGGTCTATTCGGTTTAATAAAGAAAATTCAGAAATGGTTGTTTACTTGTTCTTCTAAAGTTATCGCCCAAAAGGCCGATAAGGAATTTGGATAAGTGTAGTGTATAGAGACAAAGTAAATAAACATACCGGTCCTGATTTATCGGGATTGGATTTAAGCCCGGCTTTTCAAGAAGAAATTTAGAATCATAGAACCAGGATCCCCGCGAAGCAGGGGTCGCTTTCAGGGAGGGATTTTGTGAAAACTGATCAGCAAGTCAACATCGACCATGTGTGGGAGCAGTTTCATAAAACCTGCGACGACCGTTACCGTAATCTTCTAATGGAATATTACAGAGACCTGGTAAAATATTGCGCTGAGCGGTTACACAGCAAATTGCCCGATAAGGTTGAGTTGGATGACCTCATCAGCGCGGGTAATTTTGGATTGATGGATGCAATCAATGCTTTCGATCCTTCCAGAGGCGTAAAGTTTGAGACTTACTGTGCGCCTCGTATAAAGGGCTCCATTCTCGATGAGCTGCGGAGTATGGACTGGGTGCCGCGATTGGTCCGTGCCCGCGCTCACCAACTGGCAAAGGTTACACATTCGCTTGAGATGCACCTCGGCCGAAAACCCGTCGAAGAGGAAATCGCTGAAGAGCTAAACATGGATATCGAAGAATTTAACAGACTTCAGCGTGATGCAAGTGCGGTCAGCCTCGTTTCATTGAACAACAAATATGACGGCGATGGCGAAAAAGATGTTTGTGAAATAGATGTAATCAAAGATAAAAAAAGCGAAGACCCTCTGCTCGAAGCTCAAAAGCGAGATCTTAAGAACTTGCTTACCAAGGGACTGACACGGGCAGAACGGCTGATCATTGTTTTGTATTATTACGAAGAGATGACGATGAAAGAGATAGGGGCTACGTTAGATTTATCTGAGTCTCGTGTTTCACAAATGCACTCTTCTATTGTCGACCGTCTAAAAGCCCAAATGTTCAGCCGAAAGAAAGAATTTTCAATCGGCTGATTCGTGGCTTGTATCGTTAAGAATGGATTATTCCGTTGCTTCAGCCGGCTGTTGTTTTTTCTCAGCTTTCAAATGCTCCTTGCCGCGTTTGGTGTCCTCTTTTGACCTTGCTAACGATTGTGGATCAGCAACTTTTCGATAGCCCAGCGCTTTTACAACCTCAAGCACTTCCGTCCAGGTGGGAAATAGCCTTGCATTTTTGTTTTTGTACTCCTGAATGGCCATCAGAAACTCAAATTGCTCATCGGACATTTGACCTTCTTCAGCAGATTTTCGCTCTTCGGTTAGGCGTCTGCCGGGGCCACGATGAAGGTCAAGGCCTAACCGCCTGTCAATGACATTTTGTCTGCGGTCTCCCCCCTTGCGGCGCTCATCAGAATATTCTCGGTCCATATATAGCTGGCCTGAAAAATCTGTTCGTTTTAGCCCGATGCTTTTACTAATAAACATACAGAGTTACGCCAGGCTTTTTTAGTCCAGAAGTCTACCGAAGTTCAAAAGTCGTCCTCGAAGAAGCCGCTGTCTAAATCAGATTCTGTTTCGTTTTCGTCCTCTAATGCAAAATCATAGAAGTCATCATAGGCATCTTGTGACTCGATTACCACGTGCGCTTCGTCAAGGCAATCTTCAGGAACCATTATAGCAACGTTTCTTATAGCCAATGAGGGATCGAACTGCTCCTTAATGATAGCAGGGATATCATTGACTCTCAGCAGGGTTTCATATTCTCTGGCCTGCTCCATGTCCTCGACAAAGGTAACAACCACAAAATCCTTCAATTTAGCCTGCGATTTTTGATTTTTTTTGGAACGTTTTGCCATTTTATCTCCTCGCAAAAAATCAATCTATGCACTCGCTTCAAGATTGACCGTAAATAATCACTCGTTGAGATACTTTTCGTCAAAATGGCACGCCCAAATTATTTAAATTATTAAAAAATACCGCATATTGAAAAAAAGCCTGACTTGTCTGTTGAATATCTATTTGGGAGATTATCAGCCCTTGGATAAAAAATTTTATCATTTGGGCGTTTTTTTTATTGCAAATTCCGTTTATAGCACTTAATTAAGGTATTTGGGTAATCTGCCGGATTAGAGGAGTTTGTACCGGCTTATTGAAAGTTTACTTTTAACAGGGAGGTTTACATATGGCCAAAAAAAGAGAGTCTTTGATCGTTACCAGCAAAGTGAAGGCCCACATCAGGAGCAAAAAGATGATGACTGCTTCTGAAGCCGTTGAAGCCATCAATAATGCCGTTTATGGTTTGCTCGATAGTGCCATTGCCCGAGCCAAGGCCAACCGTCGCAGTACAGTCAGGGCTCAAGATTTATAGGCAGGCTATGGGCTGATACCCTTTGTTCTCATATCTTGTGTTAGCGGCAACGTTAGTTGAAGGAAGCCTTTCCCACTTTTAAACCGTGGAACGGTTTGCTTTAGAGTTGTTGCTCTAATGTAATATCTTTGCAGTATATTTTGAGTGCTAATTGTTATTAGCTATAAATTATCTGCTATTAGGGTGACGAATATTCTGCTGATTGTAACGTATCGAATTATATTTTAGCATGAGTGTGGAGTTTTATCTATATTTGCCGATAAGTGACCCATGAAGTATAAATTTGGGGTTACAAAAGCTTTTTTAGGGAGATTTATTGGAATCAGTTTAGCGAAAGCCCCGATTAGTATAGTGGAGAACTTAGGCAAAAGGGATTTTGTCACGTAGTTGTTAATGTTGATGCAACTAATAGCCGATAGCTGCCTGAACGGCAGCACACGAAGGGAGCACCTCTTCGAGGAGCTTTAAAGCAAGTGCCTACTAAGTTTAGTTTAAAGCTGTAATCAGAACGACCAGTGATAAGCTCTTTAAGAATGGAACATAGTTGGAACAAACCGCGGGGGGCAAACATAAGAGTTTTTATGTTGGGCTGGGAGTTTCCTCCATTTATCAGTGGAGGGCTCGGTACGGCGTGCTACGGACTTACCAGAGCGATGGACCGGCTTGGCATAAAAGTCACTTTTGTTTTGCCAAGGATGGTCGAGAGTCAATATACAACACATGTTAAACTGTTGACTCCAGGTTCTCAGAAAGCCATTTCTTCCATCAAAGGCCAAGAATTCAAAAACGTTAGGTTTCGCACTATTGATTCACCTCTGCAGTCCTATTCGAGCGCCGATTTTTATCGGCAGCAGCTCAAAGAGCTTTTACGGCGGAGACACGATAAACTCAGCAAAATCACCGCAGCAAGCCAGTTTATCAGCGGATCCGATTATAGTGGCAATATGTACGCCGAAGTCCAACGTTATGCTGCGATTGCCACACAATTAGCAGAAGAAGAGGACTTTGATGTCATCCATGCACATGACTGGATGACCTTTCCTGCAGGCGTTGCAGTAGCGGCGATGAGCGGCAAGCCATTGGTTGTGCATGTGCATTCAACGGAATTCGACCGTAGCGGTGAGCACGTCAACCAGATGATTTATGATATTGAGCGGATGGGTATGGAGCAGGCTAATAAAGTCATCGCTGTTAGCAACTTCACCCGTAATATCATAATCAATCGATATGAAATTGATGGTGCAAAAGTTGAAGTAGTATATAACGGCGTAGAACAAAATAGCAAGGTAGCTTCATCCGATGATATCCACATAGATAAAAACGAAAAGGTTGTTTTGTTTCTGGGCCGGATTACTATGCAAAAAGGTCCTGAGTATTTCCTGGCAGCGGCCAAAAAAGTCCTCAGTGTTATGAACAACGTCAAGTTTGTTATGGCAGGCTCCGGCGACCTTATGCACCGGGCAATTGAGATAGCGGCAGAGCTCGGCATAGGCCATAAGGTGCTCTTCACAGGTTTTCTGCGAGGCGATGACGTCAGAAAGATTTATGAAATGGCTGACCTATATGTCATGCCTTCCGTATCAGAGCCATTTGGTATCGCCCCTCTGGAGGCCTTGGGCCATGATGTGCCCGTAATAATAAGCAAACAAAGCGGTGTGTCGGAGGTTCTTAAGCATGCACTGAAGGTTGACTTCTGGGATGTAAACGAGATTGCCAACAAAATGATAGCAGTCCTGAGATATCCGCCCCTCGGTATTACGCTGCGAAGCCATGGCAATTTTGAGATACGCAAGCTTCGATGGAACGACACAGCGACTAAATGTGCGAAAATCTATGAAGAAACGCTGGTTGCAGTTTGATGAAAAGCATCAAGCGTAAAACGGTGGAGTTCTGGATTAAAAATTTTTAGGTACAGTATGCCCTCAGTATGTTTTTATTTTCAGGTACATCAGCCGTTACGACTTCGGCATTATACGGCATTCGACAGTACAGACCAATACTTCGACGATTACAAGAATGCTTCTATCTGCAGGAAGGTAGCAAATAAATGCTATTTACCGGCTAATCGTCTGCTCCTGGAAATGATACGCAAATTTGAGGGCAGATTTAAGGTTGCATACAGCCTGACAGGAGTATTGCTTGAGCAATTACAGCACTATTCACCGGAAGTTATAAGCACTTTCGACGCCTTAACGGCAACCGGCTGCGTTGAGTATCTGGCTGAGACTTACTATCATAGCTTAAGCTTCCTATACTCCCGCGATGAATTTATAGAGCAGGTAAACGAGCATATCGAAACTATCGAGTATCTTTTCGGCCAAAGGCCGAAGGTATTCCGCAATACCGAGCTGATATATAACAATGATTTGGCTGAGCTTGTTGAATCCATGGAGTGCTTCGACGCAATAATAACCGAAGGGGCCGACCACATCTTAAGCTCACGAAGTCCAGATTTTATCTATCGTCCAAAAGGATGCGATAAGCTTAAGCTGCTGCTGAAAAACTATTCTCTCAGCGATGATATTGCCTTTAGGTTTTCCAATCGTTCCTGGCCGGAATGGCCTCTGACAGCAGAAAAGTTCACCCGATGGGTAAGCAACGTTAATGGCAACGGCAACGTGGTAAATCTGTTTATGGATTACGAGACATTCGGCGAACATCAATGGATTGACACTGGAATATTCGATTTTGTGCGACACCTACCGCAAGAGCTGCTAAAGAATCCTGATAATAATTTCAAAACACCCAGCGAGGTAGTTCAAAGTTATGAGCCTGTCGGTACGGTTGATGTACCAAACGTCATAAGCTGGGCTGATACAGAACGAGACCTCTCCGCATGGCTGGGCAACCCTATGCAGTCCAACGCCATCCATGAGCTTTACAGGCTCGAAGGCAAGATAAAGCAAACCGGCGATGAAAAAATAATTGCAGACTGGCGAAAATTGCAGTCGTCGGACCATTTCTATTACATGTGCACCAAGCACTTTTCGGATGGGGATGTGCATAAGTATTTTAATCCGTATGATTCACCCTATGACTCGTATATAAACTTTATGAATGTGCTGGGTAATCTGCAGAGTCGCTGTGTAAGGCCGGCTCTGGTAGATGCAAGCAAAATCGCAGATGGAGCTTCGATAGACAAAGACAGTACAAAACAGAAGCGATTGGGGGTGCGTGTTTTCCCACGCCAAAATAGTACAGATGCAAATGACTCTTTTCCTTTGAATCGGAATCGCAAAATAAGGACCCGCAAGACAAATAAAGCATTCTGATTCGTTTTGCTCTTTCAAGGTGACTCCAGTTCCTGGATTTACCGTTACAGCATTCAGGGAGTAAAGTTGTGTTAACTCTGCAAAAATCCAAGAGCATAAGAATTGCATCCGTATCGACCCGTGACAAACCTATAGATGAGTTATTGACCAAAGAATGGCTGTTGACCAACGAATGCGGAAGCTTCGCATCTTCAACAGTTATCGGCTGTAATGCAAGAGGATATCACGGCCTGCTTATCGGCTCACTGAATCCGCCTGTTAACAGGATAATGGCGCTGGCTAATTGCCTTGAGATGGTTATCCCCGCTTCCGCGGGGATGACGTCATTCCTGCAAAAGCAGGAATCACCAGCCGGAGTATTTAACCTTTCAACCTTTGAATTCCCCGATAGATTAGTACCGGCAGGTTTCAACTATATAAAACAATTCTATCAGGATACGGGGGTACATTTTGATTATGAATTAAACGTTGCACAACCTCAAACTATCGGTGCCGAATCTGCTTTTACGCGGCCTGCTTCCTCCATGAAAAAGGATACAGGCTTATTTCTGAGAAAGCGGACGGCAGCAATAAGACTGACTAAATCCATTTATCTTTTGCGTAATGAGAATACAGTTGCACTTAAATATGATTTTACAACCGTCGAGGAGCCGGTGGAATTTGTTTTACGTCCTTTTGTAGGTCTGCGGGATTTTCATAGCTTGCAAAAATCTTATGCCTCACTGTGGTCAAGCCGGCTTGGTGATGGTTTGGTAGTTCGTTCCGCCTATGGTGGGCCGGCCGTTTGTGAGCTGTATTTGGGCTGTTCCGCGATGAACCCCGTTAGAAATCATATAACGAGAAATAATACGATACAAAAAGAGAAAATTTCTAACGGGGTGAAATTTGAGGATGACCCGCAATGGTGGTTCAATTTTGTATATCGTATCGATAAAGAAAGAGGCCAGAATTTTACTGAAGATTTATGGACACCCGGATTTTTTAAATGCCGCATAGAATCACCGACTGAGCTTGTTCTCTGGGCTAACCTCTCGCCGTGCGAAAATGTAAATACGCAATACGCAATACGCAATACGCAACACGATATTAACATCGTTAAAGAGGATTTGGACAGGCATCAAAACGAAGTTATCGCTACTGCGAAAGCCTGCCCGACGGACAAGCCTCTGGGCAGGCGGGCTGATGACCTAACTCTTAAATTGCTCTGCCTGGCTGCCGATCAGTTTATTGTAAAACGCCAGACAAACCAGCATTATAGCCCGAAGGACTCCTTGCGGAGAACCACTATTCTGGCTGGTTTTCCATGGTTTGCCGACTGGGGTAGAGACGCTTTCATCGCCCTGCCAGGCCTGCTACTTTCAACCGGCAGGTTTGACGAGGCAAAATCGGTTTTAACTACTTTTGCACTGTCGGCGGACGAAGGTATGATTCCCAACCGATTTGATGATCGCAGCGAAACTGCATATTTTAACAGCATTGATGCTTCACTGTGGTTTATCAACGCGGCCTTTCAGTATTTACATTCTACAGGTGATTCCAGAACTTTCACGCAGGAGCTCTTGCCAATCATCCGCTGGATTGTGGACTCTTATCAAAAGGGTACACGCTTTGACATTCACGCTGATAACGACGGGCTTATAACCGCAGGCAATGCCGATACGCAGTTGACCTGGATGGATGCCAAGTATAACGGCGTTGCTTTTACGCCCCGGTTTGGAAAAACGGTCGAAATCAACGCTCTATGGTACAATTCCCTTTGTTTTTTAGCTGAGTTTTATGTTACGCGAAATTCAGAGAACACAAAACAATACAAGTCTATGGCTGAGCAAGTTGGAGTAGCTTTTTGTAACTTATTTTGGAATGAGGCTGCTGGTTACCTAAATGATTGCATTTTGCCTAACGGTTCCGTTGATTCCAGCCTTCGACCTAACCAGATATTTGCTGTTTCACTTCCTTTTTCACCACCGCTGTCTCCCCAGCAACAAAAGTCAATTGTAGATTGTGTTCAAAAAGAGCTGCTGACCCCTTTCGGCCTTCGGACGTTGAACAAACAGAGTCCTAATTACAAAGGGATTTATACAGGCCCACAAGGACAGAGGGATGAGGCGTATCATCAGGGCACGGTTTGGCCATATCTGATGGGGCCGTTCGTGGAGGCCTACCTGAAGATAAATGAATTCAGCCGAAAGAGCAAAAAAACGGCTGCTGAATTTATTCGGCCTTTGTTACAGCATCTGACCGAGGACGCTTGTCTTGGCCAGGTAAGCGAGATATTTGACGGCGACGCCCCACATAAGCCCAAAGGATGTTTCGCTCAAGCCTGGAGCGTAGCCGAGCTCATCAGAGCGTATCAGTTGATAAATAGCTGATTAATCCTTAGCTTTGTTTTCTATAATTGCTTCCATCTCTGAAAGAGCCGCTGATTATACAATCCATTTATGGCTGACTATTCCTAAATAAGAGGCTGTTTTTTGCTTTTGCTGCAATTTTTCTGCTACTGATCTCCATACAATTGTGGTCATAGAAAGGCAGCTTGGCTTTGACATTAAACAGGGGGAAAACAATTGATATGCGACAATGGTACATTATTTTGATAAAATATTTAGAACACTTTCACTATACAAGAAGGTATAAAATATACAAGAGACGATAACATAATAGTGAGATTTAAAATCAGGAGATTCAAAATGAGAAGATTGATGTTAATTCTGATATGTGTGGCTCAATTATCTGCTTCTGCCACTACAGACTCACGCGTCTCCAAAGCTACACAGACCAAGGAATCAGCGGCACAACTGTGTAAGTTGCTGAAAGACCCTGACGAGAAAGTGCGGGCACAAGCTATACATGGCTTGCGCATGATGGCCAGATGCACAAATCGTATGGGTGCCAGGCGTATTCAACGAGGACCAGACTTTGCTCCCGAAGTCGAAGGCCTTGTACCGTATTTGATATCCGCGGCGAGCGACAAGGAAGAATCTAATCGCGTTTCTGCATTATATGCTCTTGCCGACACGCGTGACCCTTTGGCGGTACATGAGCTTCGGAATCGACTGAAGGACCCGAGCGAAAAAGTCAGATTATATGCGGCATGCTTTCTTACCGAATATTACGATGCCACAGGATTGCCTGAAATGCGGGATGCCCTTGCCCGTCTCCGCCAAACCGACCCTGTGGATAGCCTGGATTATTATGGACAGGCAGAAATGTTACTTGCCTCGTTCGAGCGGATCATCGGAAAGGGCTTTGGCCAAATACCACTAAATCCCCTGTTTTCTAGCGGTAGTCCGAAACAAATACAGGACTTAGAAAAACGCTACCATATTCTTCTTGACACGTGGGCCGAATGGTGGGCATGGGAGCCGAAGATTGAGGAAAAGTGAAGACCAGTCAAAGTCAAACGGTTAATCTCATACTAATCATTCGTTTCACCTAACGTTTCTATAGCGGTATAGACAAATTTACCCGCTAGGCGAGTCAAGCTAAGAGTGTGTATTGCTTAGGCTTGGAGTGTAGCCGAACTGCTCAGAGCCTACCATTTAATAAACAGCTAAAACTCCTTATTGGTAATTAGAAATTGGTGATTGGAAATGGCGTGAGCCATGCTGTGCATTACCAGTTACCATCTACCAATTATCAAAATCAGCTTGTCTTTTTTGAAGAAATCTGTATATTACCCTTTCTTAGCATTTGAAATAGACTGCCCGCCGTACTCTCTGGGCAGGCGGATTAAGCTCACTTATTTTGTTTCGGATTTATACACAATGAAGGAACAGCAATATGGATTTAGTATCGAGGACACGCGTAAAAAACCGGCACCTTCGCTCAAAGAGCTTATAAAGAATAGTGTAATTACCCTGGAAGATGCGACCGATTGGCTGCGGACGATTTATGAGATTCGCTTTTTTGAGGAAAAGGTTTTTGACCTTTTAGGTCAGAATATTATTAAGGGTGCCTCTCACCTTTATGCCGGCCAAGAGGCTACTGCTACAGGTGCTATTGCCGCTATAGAACGAGGCGACGTGATTGGCTCGACCCACCGGGGGCACGGCCATTGCGGTGCCATTGGCAACAAGTACGCTGACTCAGACCAAGACCGCCAGAAGCACTGGAACAGCATGATGGCCGAATTGATGGGCAAAGAGACCGGCTACTGCAAAGGCAGAGGCGGCTCGATGCACATCGCAGAGGTAGATAAGCAAAATAATCTCGGCTCGACTGGCATTGTGGGTGGCAATCAGCCGCCTGCGGTCGGGGCTGCTCTGGCGGAGAAATTCAAAAAAAGTAAACGAGTGGTGCTTTCGTTTTTCGGCGACGGCTCCACTAATTGCGGCAGCTTCCACGAATCCATGAACATGGCTTCAACCTTAAAAGTGCCTTTAGTTGCAATCATTGAAAATAATCTTTATGGAATGAGTGTGCCCTTCTCCGGCAGCGAGGTAGATGGTACTCTCAGGGCAAGTAATATCGAAGATATTGCACAGCGAGCAGCCGCTTACGATGTGCCCGCTATGATTGTTGACGGACAAGATGTGGTCGCAGTTTTCCTTGCTGTACGCCGAGCGGTGGAGAGGGCAAGGAAAAATAATCAGATGACAATAATTGAAGCCAAGACATATCGCTGGTATGGGCACAGCCGAAGTGACCCTCGCGCATACCGCACAAAGGCGGAAGAAAAGGCTTGGCATCAGCGCGACCCGATTACAGTTCTCAGAGGTAAGCTCCTTTCCGAGTCATTGTGTACCGAAAAAGAGTTGAACGAGATAAAGGATAAAGCCGCCAGCACTATCGAAGCTGCTACGAAGTTCGGCATGGATAGTCCCTGGCCTAATCCGGCGGATGTTACGAAGGATGTTTACGTCGATGAGACATATCCGGATGAGATTATAAAAGCGGATAAAGATATGTCCAAAAAGGTGATGGAAGCGGCTGCCGCCTTTGAGGCTGCGTTGGCTAAATCCACTGCCAAAACGAAAAAAGAAGCTGCTGAGCAGGCTAAGGCATTAATTAAAACACAATTCGGCATGGACGTTATGAATATTGCTGCGGCGGTATCGGCTGCACAAGCCGAAGAGATGAGAAGAGATGAACGCGTCTTCGTGATTGGTGAAGATGTGGGCCTGTATGGCGGAGCGTATCAAGCTACACGCGGATTATTGGCTGAGTTCGGCACCGAACGAGTTATCGATACTGCGATATCCGAGGCGGCCATTGCAGGAGCCGCCGTTGGAGCAGCCCTTCGGGGAATGCGGCCGGTGGCTGAGATTATGTATGTTGATTTTGTCTCCATAGCATTGGATCAGCTCGTTCACGTCGGCGCTTATAATCGTTATATGTTCGGCGGTAAGGCCAAAGTGCCGATGGTGTTGCGGACCGAAGGCGGGGTAGGCAGATGTATCGCTGCGCATCATTCCGAGTCTCTCGAAGCGTGGCTGATGCATCCGCCGGGGCTTTTCGTGGTGATGCCGT
>Ga0315532_1001175_pt1 | contig 20138 bp, 17 predicted proteins | sample SalMarWE160370MG_FD_203082 | JGI IMG/M metagenome (GOLD analysis project Ga0315532, IMG submission 203082) | Salt marsh sediment microbial communities from the Plum Island Ecosystem LTER, Massachusetts, United States - Salt Marsh Sediment WE1603-70 ... | reverse complement strand
CATAGTCTGGGCGTTCAACGTCTCGACGCCCGTCTCGACGCTGATCAAGCTCCCCGAGGGGGCCGCCATATTCGACATGAGCGACGTGCCCACCGACATAGGCATGGATGGGAGCAAGCAGTACATAGTGCTTGAGCCAGGCGACCTCTACGTATACTACATGATAGGGCTCCCGGACGTGGAGAAGGAGGCCCAGGAGTCCCTGACGGAGGCGGAGGCCCACCTCGGAGACCTGGAGTCGACTGGCTACGTGCTCACCGAGGCGCGTTCAACCCTCGCCCAGGCCCAGGACCTGTACGACTCTGAACAGTACGTGGACTCTAAAAACAGGGCCGAGCTTGCCGCGTCCACCGCCGACGAGACCGTCGAGGACGCGGTTGACGCCTACGAGAAAATAGGGCTGGCGTCTGAGGCGTTGAGCCAGGCGAGGAGCGACGGAAGAACCGAGGGCCTCGAAGAGGCCGAGTCGAGCCTTGAGGCGGCGTCCACCTATTACGGCGAGGGCAGTTACGCCGATGCGGTTACTTATGCTTCGCAGGCCATCCAGCAGGCAACCCTAGCTACGGCCCCGAAGAGTAACGCCTTGTTATACATAGGGATACTCGTGCTGGGGGGTTTCATCGGCGGAGGATACTACTACACCAAGAGAATCAAGACCGAGGAGCCTCCAACCATGGCCCCCTCTGACCTGTCACAGCCAAGGGAGGTAGACCTCGACAAGATTTTCTGGCACCACCAGGACCTACGGCTGGACGACAAGGAGGTAATAAGGTTCATAGCGGATTCCGGGGGCGAGGCATTCGCGTCCGAGATACGGGATAGGTTCGAGATCCCGCGTTCCAGCGCCTGGAGACTTATAAGGAGGCTGGTGAGCAGCGGCATAGCGGAGGAGACCAAGGTGGGGAACCAGAGCCTTGTGAGGATTAGAGATGAGTATCTCAAGTAAATATCGGGTAAAGTGTTCCAAAACGTTCCAGCGCGTTCTTATAATAAAGCCTTGGGCAACTATCCCACCGAAAGAGATGAAGACCAAGCTAATCGCCATTGTGTTACTTGTCTTACTGTTGTCAGCCCCCTTGGCGCAGGTGGTGTACGCCGAGGACGCCCCTGGCGGCGAGGACACTGGAGACGGTACTGACGGTGATGGAACCGGAGAAGGTACTGGAGACGGTACTGGAGACGAAGAAGAAGGCGGAGACGGCAACATCGATCCGCTTGTCTATCAGCAGATAAAAGAGGACACAGAAGCAAGGTGGTGGAATCTCTACTATCTCTACACTGGCCAGCAAGGCGGCGACGGAGAAGATGGGGACGACGGGGACGGCGATGGAATAGGCGACTACGGCCCCGAGATCCCCGAGGACTTGGACCCTGAGCTTAGGAACCAGCTCATGAACGCGTGGATGGAGATGACGCAGGCAGCCGAGATGGAGGGAGAAAACCTGCAGACGGCCGCGCAGCAGCACCTTCGGGTCATGAGGGTTCTTAGGAACACTTGGAGGAAGTACCAGAAGGATAACCCGGACGTCGTGGATGACGAGCCCCCGGACGAGACCGGGGATGGCGGCGACGACGAGCTCCCACCGGAGCCCACCGAGGAGGAGTTGACTGAGACGCAGGAGATGCTCGTGAACAGGTTCCAGGAGAGGTTCACGGATTCGGTGACACAGATGTTCCAGTTCTACAACGAAGTAGAGGGCGACCTTGACCCCGACGACGCTATGAAGGCCTACAACGCGCTGACCCACGCCGAACAGAAGCTCCTGCGCATCCAAGAGAGGATAGCCGCGGGCGACATCGAAGGCGCGATAGACGCCCTTGATGAAGCAAGCGAAGGCCTCGACGAAGACTTCAACGGCATTGAGGACCCTAAGTCCATGCAGCTGTTCAAGACGGCGGCCAAGCTTCAGGCGAAGATCGAGAAGATGATCGAGAAGAAGGAGCGGAAAGCCGCACAAGGTGAAGACACCTCGGGCGATGATGACCTGATAGACCAGCTGAAGGGCAACATTGACAAGGCCAAGAACGATCACAAAGAGAACAAGGGCAAAGGAAACGACAACGGCAACGGTAACGGTAACGGTAACGGTAACGGTAACGGTAACGGTAACGGTAACGGCAACGACAAGGATAAGAAGCCGAAGAAGCCCAAGAAGGATAAAGACTAATAGTTTCTTCCTGTCTTCCTATCCACGCATGCTTACAGAGACGATGTCTTAGATTCCGCACGTGGCCCTTCTATTTAATCGGTCTCACGGCTCTTTCCATGATAGGCGGCGGTGACCGTGGCAACTATTCCCACCGACGCCATGCCAAGCCCGAAGTACCTGTAGGGGTAGTATGTGTAGTTCTCGGGCGGCGTGTGCCTGTAGTAGATGAACGACGCGGTAACCTCCACCGGCTCGTCTGCGTTTACCCACCCCGTTATCTCGAGGTGGTATGAGTCTGCCTCCTCAAACTCAAAGATCACGGTGCTCAGCGACTCGTTCACGTGTCCAATCTGGCTGTCGGGGTGGTCGAGGTTGACGACTGTGGCGTTAATCTCGCCCTCAGCCGAATTGGTGAGTATCAGCGTGGGGCTGAAGCCGTTCACCGTCAAGCGCTCCGTCCTGAAAGTGAACTCCTGGGCTGCGCCTTCAGTGGACTGACTCGTCGTCTCTGTCTGGTTGTAGACCGTGACGAGCTCATAGGGCTGGCTGAGCTCCACCGTCTCGGGGATGAACGACAGCCCGGCGCCGAGCACGATGACGACCACCGTGACCGGCAGGTAGTTCCTCTCCATGTAGCCGTCGAGTGTCCATCGTTTAGAGGTTATATAAGGCGTTGCAGGGCTCAGGTGGAGCCGGGCGAGGGATTCGAACCCCCGTGGAGCCGCTCTGCAGGCGGCCGCCTAACCGCTCAGCCAACCCGGCAGCAAGACCTAGTCGAACAGAGTCATTTTAACCTTTGCGATTGGTGGGACCGCCCGGATTCGAACCGGGGATCACGCGGACCCAAACCGCGTATCTTAACCAAGCTTGACCACGGTCCCAGCGGAAACCGTATCGGACGAGGGGCTTTTAAAGAGATCGGCCGCCCAGCCGCAGATGATCCAACTTCTTTCGGCTACGTCTCGGTGACCCAGCACAGGGTGTCGCCCTCGTTCACGCCGTAGTGGGTCCTGAGGAATCTCACCACCCCCTTGAGGGGCGCCGTGGCGGCCTGGATGGTCCCGCCGTGGAGGTCGGAGACCACGCCGAGGAGCTGGCCCTCCTCGACGCGTTGACCGGCCTCGACCCTCCGCCTCCAGAGCCCCCCGCTCTTCGCCCAGACGCGTCGGCTCGGGGGGTCTACCCGCTGGTCGCCCAGCGCCGCCTCCCCGTCAAGCATCCCTATGTGGCGCATGAGGTTCCTGAGCCCCATGTAGTGGTAGAGGACGTCGTCGTCCCTGATGGGGTAGGGCGCCCCGCTCTCGGTCATTATGCACGGTATCCCGTAGAGCCGCACGGCCTCCCCCGTGTTCCCCGTGATCCCGGTGGTCTCTATGAAGTCGCAGTCGAAGCACCTCGCCATCTCGGTCATCCTGCTGGTTAGGTCGGCGTCTTCGGTCCTGTAGATGAACATGCCGTGGGCGGCGTCCTCGCCAAGGTCCGCGCTGTGGCAGTCCACGAGGTAGTCTGACTTGCTCACGAAGTGGTGGAAGACGGCGTGGGCGACTCGGCGCGTCACGGAGCCGTCGGGGTCCCCTGGGAAGACCTTGTTCTGGTTCAGGTGGTCCAGCTGGTTGCTGTAGGGCTTGCGGGCGTGGAACCCCTCGGTGTTGACCACGGGCACCAGGGCGAGGGTGCCGTTTACGTCCGAGGGCTCCACGCTGTCCGCGAGCCTGAGCACGGCCTCCACGGGGGCGCACTCCATGGCGTGGACGCCGCTGAGCACCGTGAGCACGGGCCCCCTCTCGGCGCCGTTTACGACTATGTATGGCATCCTCACCTCGTGGGTGGAGGCCGAGGCGACGGTCAGGTATCCTTTGTGCTTGTCCCCGGGCTCGACGTTGGCGTCCGCTACTTGGAAGGACATGGCTGCCCTGTTGTTGGGCTCGGCATGGAAAAAACTTGGGTTAATAAGTGTAGTTGCTGATGAAGGGCTCCCGCCAGTCCTTGAACCAGCCCACGACCTCGGCGCCTTCCTCGGTCATGAACACTGTGTCCCTTCCCATGAGCATCTCGCCGCCCGGCGCCTTCACCACCGGGCATAGCACCACGACCATGCCCTGCTGGAGCACGGTCTCGTCGGCCCCGGATATGTACGGCGGCTCGTTGTCTGTGACCCCCACGCCCGCGCCGATGGCGAGGTTGGGCACCAACTGGATGCCTTTCTCGTCCGCCGCCCGCTTCACCTCGGTGTAGACGTCCCTGCACGTGGCGCCGGGCTTCATGTGGCGTAGCGCCACCTCGCGCAGCGCCACGAGGCCCTGGTAGGCCGCCGTCTGCTCCTCTGTGGGCTCCCCCATGGTTAGCATCCTGGCCCCCCTGCTCCAGTAGCCGTCCAGGGTGGCGGTGAGCTCCATCCGCATGAACTCCCTTTGCTGGGGGACCCTGTCAAACCCGATGCCGTACATGGGGGCCCCCGGCCAGAACTTCCCCGTGTTTGGGCCGCCGGTGACCTGGGCTACGGCGTGGTGGCCCACCTCGTCCAGGCCCCTCTCTATGGCGTGTATCCGGACGTTCTCCGTGTTGCTCATCTCTGTGGCCGCCTGCTTTACCAGCACGTGGTGGGCCTGGCCCGCCAGGGCGTGGTCGGTCATCTCCGCCACCTTCTCCAGCAGCGCCAGCTCCTTCGGGGTCTTCCTGATCCTCAGCTCTCGCAGCCAGCCGTCGCACGGCGCCAGGGTGAAGTCCTCTAGCGCCGCCTCCAGCCTTCTGTACAGGTTCAGGGGCGTCCTCTCCGCGTCCACCCCTATCTTACCCGTCTTCCTCACCGTGTTCCGCGCCAGGTTGGCGACGGCCTCGGCGACGCCTGCAGGGCTGCCGGGTTTCTCGGTGTACGTCCTGGTCTTGCTCACCCACGCCATGCGGAGGAAGCTGCTCTCCCACTCGGGGGGCACGACGCATATGGGCTCCTCCTCCCTGGCCCAGAAGACTGCCATGTACCTGTCCGGGAAGGTGGGGGGGTAGTGGAGGGGGGCGCCTGACATGTACTGGATGTTGTCGGCGCCGAACACCGCCACGGCGTCGTACTGGGACTCCTTGAGGCTCTCCGCGATCTTAGTCTTAAGCTCCTCTATCATTCTCATTTCCTCCTAGTGGGTGGCCCTGAAGCCTGTGACGGCGTACAGCTCGTCCCAGCTCCGGTACCAGCTCAGCTTCCTGTTTCCCTCCTCGGTTATCACGTAGACGTCCTTCTTGTGGATGAGCTCCTGCCTGGGCCCGTAGGTCTGTATGTCCAGGGCGATTACCATGCCCGGCTTGAGCTCGGTGCTGCTGCTCAGGTTCAGGTACGGCGGCTCGTGGTGGCTGGCGCCCACGCCGTGGCCGATGCCTGCCTCCTTCCAGAAGCCTATGGCCTGCCTCTCGGCTGCCCTGGCGACGTGGGCGTAGACCTCGTTGGCCGCTACTCCTGGCTTGAGCATCTCGTGGGCCGCGGCCTTGAGCCTCAGGTTCTCCGTGTAGGCTTTCTCCTGCTCCGCCGATGGCTTGCCGGTGACGCCCATCCTTCCCAGGTTGGTCCAGTAGCCCATGTAGTGGGCGCTGACGTCCATCCTGAACAGCTCGCCGCTCTTCACCCAGCCCCTTTGAGGGGTGTAGTGCATCTGGCCGTCGGTGCCGAAAGCCGTGTTGAGCAGCCCTACGCCGCTGGCCCCGTTCTCGTTGACGTGGACCCTTATCCTCTCGGTGAACTCGGCTACGGTGTACCCCGGGTTCTCCGCGGCCCCCTCCAGGTGCATCAGGGCGTAGACCATGCCCCTGTCCGCCTGTTTGCACGCCCTCTCTATCAACGCGGTCTCCCTGGGCGTCTTGGTGATCCTCATGTCGTTGAGCAGGGGGTCCACGGGCTGCCACTCGGCTTTTGGGAACCTCTCGTTGAGCCTGTCCATCAGCGCCTTGGTTATGCGTGAGCCGTCGATGCCCAGCCTCTTATCGTCCAGCCCGAGGCTGACCAGCAGCTCCTCCAGGCTCTTCACCATGGCCTCCACGCCCACGGCCTCGTTTTCGTCGTAGGCGGCTATCTCTCCCTTCCAGCCCTGGTCCTTCACGGCCTGGGACCAGTCGTATGGGCATATGACCGCCGAGGCCCCTTCCTTGGTGAGCACTGCCACTGCCCTGCGTGTCGGGTATTGCTCCGCGAAGGGCAGGACGGTGCGTGTAAGGTAGTTGAAGTTGTCCACGCCGAACGCGAGGACCGCGTCAAACTCGCCTCCCTCTAACCCGGTCTCGATCTTTTGTTCCAGTTGATCCATCATGGGGTACTCCAAATGGCGTTTAGAATCCACTTATCGACTAAAAAAGGTGACTTACATCCAGTATAAGCGGTTTTCGCTTCCAATGAAGCCTCATTTATAAGCAATCACGGTTTCTTCACTGAAAAAAGGTAGATGTGGCTAGGGAAATGGCTCGTAGAACTTCTGTATCTCTATCACGTAGCCCTCGGGGTCCTCGAGCAGGAATATGCGCAGTTTCAGATCCTCGTCATCGTGGGGCTCGTTAAGGGTCTCCACCCCGTGTTTCCTGAGGTGCGTGTACCAGGCATCGGGGTCGTCGACGACTACCGTGAGCATAACGGGCTTGTCGTCGCTGGGCTTGTGGTAGCCCACGCCGCCGTCTACGCACCCCATGTAGGAGGAGTCGTTGATCCTGTAGATCTTCGCCCACCTCTGGTCCTGGACCAGTTGGAAGCCCATTACCTTCTCGTAGAACTCCGCCGCCCTGGCGAGGTCCTCGTAGTAGAAGAACGTGATGGCTCCTTCGGCGACAGGGGTTTGCATGGGTTAGATTATCTTAGTCGGGTTAAAGCGGTTTCCCTCCGCCTCCATGCAACTGAACCGGAGGATCGCCCCTCGAGAAGACGCATGAACGTGTCTTGGGCTGCGATAGCGTATTTCTTTAGAATCGTCGCTCAGTGACTGTGTTTATCATTAAGAAAGCCTGAAAAACCTCGTTTTCCTCGTTGCTGGCCCGATTTCTTTATTGTAAAGATTTAATAACTCTGCTTTCTCAAACCCACATGGAGATTTTAGATGATAAGCTACGTTAAGATCTACGGTCCGCCACTGCTTGAAGCGTTGAAGGCTCTGGAGAAGGTAGCCATTGACATGCCGGAGGTCTGCATCATGGACACTACGATACAGTCCATCGTTGGCGCCCCCGAGATACCTGGGGCGGGAGCAGGCTTCGGGTCCGATCTTTCATTTGACACGCCTGATGGGGTGATGGCGTTCTTCGGCGCAGACGACATCCCTGAGGAGCGATGCGACACCATAATCAGCAAGTCTGGTGAAAGCCTCGGCGAGTACGACTTCTTCTTCGAGTGGTTCACCAAGCCCGACATGTCTCAGGTCGAGGACCTCATCAAGAGGATCGACGAGACGCTTGCCCCCATCGGGGTCAAGTACACGCTGACCACCAAGTAGCACTCCCAAAATTTTTTCTAAACCAGATGACCTAGCATCTCGTCTGCGTCCATGGTTGGTTTCTCGCATTTGAAGCCGCTGCAGACGTAGGCGGTGCCTCGGCCTCCTATGGCCGTCATTTCCTCGGCGTATTCAGCCAGTTTCGCTGTCTCCTCGGTTCTCATGAAAACCACGGTGTTGGGGAGATACCTTTCCCATATTGCCTCGTACAAGTTCTTCACGTCGTCCGGGTGTTCCCCTGCGAGCACCACCTCGTGGCTGGGGCCCAGAGCATAGTCCAGCCCGCTCAGGAAGAACGTGTATGCGTGGGGGCTTCCCTTCACCGTGGAGGAGAAGGCCTCAGCTAGCTTGCCGGCTTTTTCTTCGAGCGCCGGTCTTCCGGTGAGCCTCGACAGCCTGAGCAGGTTGAGGAGCATCACCGAGTTCCCCGAGGGCTTGGCGCCGTCGTGGAGCTCCTTCCGCCTCGCGGGCAGCGCCTCGTTTTCCTCGGTGAAGTAGAAGCCGCCTCCTTCCCCGTCCCAGAGCCTTTCCGTGGCCGCGTCTGTTAGCTCCAGCGCCTTCTCGAGGTACCTGGACTCGTAGCTGGACAGGTATAGCTCTGTCAGCCCCCAGGCGAGATACGCGTAGTCGTCTATGAAGCCGGGGATGGCCGCCTCGCCGTCTCTGTACCTGTGGAGGAGCCTCTCGCCGTCCCACATGCGGCCCAGTATGAACTCCGCCGCCCTGGCTGCCTCCGACAGAAGCTCCCTGGCTCCGAGGGCCCTTGACGCGTAAGCCAGCGCCGCTATCATCAAGCCGTTCCAGTCCACGAGTATCTTGTCGTCCAGCAGCGGCCTCATCCGTTTCTCCCTGATCTGGAAGAGCTTGGAGCTCACCCCTTCGACGGCGTCCCTCGCCCCGGGGGACGGTGTCTCGGCCTGGATGTGCAGTATGTTTCTCCCGGTGGGGGTCCCCGTTGCCTCGTCTCTGAAGTTGCCCTCTTCTCTGACGCCGTAGGTCTCGGCGACGAGCCTGTGCTCGTCCCCGGTGAGAGCCTTCTCTAGCTCGTCGACGCCCCAGACGTAGAACCTTCCTTCCTCTCCTTCGCTGTCCGCGTCCTCCGCGGAGTAGAACCCGCCCTCGCTTGAGGCCAGGTCTCTGAGCACGTATGCCGCCACCTCCAGCGCCGTCTCCCTGTAGAGGGGTTCGCGGGTGGCCTGGTATGCCTCGGAGTAGGCCAGTATGTGCAGTGCCTGGTCGTATAGCATCTTCTCGAAGTGGGGTAGCAGCCACCTCCTGTCTGTGCTGTACCTGTGGAAGCCGTACCCCAACTGGTCGTAGATGCCCCCCATCCTCATGCCGCGTAGGGTCTTCTCCACCATGTTCAGCGCCTCGCCTGTGCCTGTCCTCTTCCAGTACCTCAATAGAAATAGTAGGTTGTGGGGCGCAGGGAACTTGGGGGCGTCCCCGAAGCCGCCATGCACCTCGTCGAATCTCGTGGACATTATGCTGTACGCCGTGTCGAGGGTCTCCGTGTCCAGCGTCTCGGCTCCGCCGACGCCGTCGGCGTTCAGGCCGTGGACCACGCTGTCCGCTATGGCCTCCAGGCGGTCTCGCCGGTCTCTCCAGTATCCCGTTATCGCGGGGATCAGGTCCGTCATCCCGGCCACGCCGAACCTGCTTGTCTTGGGTATGTAGGTGGCCGCGTAGAAGGGGCGTCCCTCGGGCGTCATTATTATGGTGAGGGGCCACCCGCCTCCCCCCGTCATCATCTGGCTCACCGCCATGTACACGCCGTCTACGTCGGGGCGCTCCTCTCTGTCCACCTTTACGTTGATGAAGGCGTCGTTCATGAGAGCCGCCACCTCGTCGTCGGTGAAGCTTTCACGCTCCATGACGTGGCACCAGTGACAGGTGCTGTAGCCTATGCTCAGGAAGATGGGCTTGTCATGCTTCTCGGCCTCCTTGAACGCGTCTTCTCCCCAGGGGCGCCAGTCCACCGGGTTGTATGCGTGCTGGAGGAGGTACGGGCTCTTCTCGTCGATGAGCCTGTTTGCCTTTCCCTCGCCCATCTCGACCAGCGGTCCCCGGGTTACTCTCCCGTGTACCTGTTGTGATAGGCGTACCTCTCCAGGGGTAGGCGTTCTGGTCTCTCCGTCTCGGTCTGGGCCTGGTCCTCGCTCAGGTATGGGTGGATGCCGTCCGCCTTCCTGCCGACGTTCACAAGGGTGATTACCTGGTAGCCGTCGGGTATACCCAGTATCTCCCTTACTTTGTTCGGGCTGAACCCGGCTATGGGGTGGGCGACCAGCCCCAGCTCCGTGGCCCTGAGTATCATGGTGGCGGTGGCCATGCCCACGTCGAACTGGTGGTATACCCTGCTTTTTATCCTGCAGTCGTCCTCGGGCCTGCTGAAGACGGCGACGATCATGGACGCGAGCTGGACCCACTTGTTGCCTCTGCTCAATGCGCCCCACATCTCCTCCAGCGTCTCCCTGTCGTAGACGAAGACGAACCTCCACGGCTGGTTGTTGAAGCAGCTAGCGGAGAGGCCGGCGTGGGTGGCCAGGTCCTCGACGAGCCCCCTGGTTATCTCGACGGGTTCGAGGCTCCTGTAGGCGCGTCTCGCGTGGATGCCGTTGGTTATGTTCAACGCTGTTGCCTAGCCCTGGAGCTCCCGCAGCTTCTCCATGACGGCGTCGGCGTGGCCGGCCACCTTGACTTTTGGCCAGATGTGCGCTATCTTCCCCTCGGGGTCTATCAGATACGTGCTGCGGATCACGCCCATGTACTCCCTGCCGTACATCTTCTTCTTCTGCCAGACGCCGTAGCCCGTGAGTATCTCCTTCTCGGTGTCGCTGAGCAGCGTGATGCCCAGGTCGTGTTTCTCCTTGAACTTGACGTGGCTCTCGGGGCTGTCGGGGCTGACGCCCAGTACCACGGCGCCCTTGGCGTTGAACTCGTCCTCGGCCGCCGTGAACTCCAGGGCCTCCATGGTGCATCCCTTGGTGTTGTCCTTGGGGTAGAAGTAGAGCACCACCCAGTGTCCTCTATGGTCCTTTAGGCAGACCTGGCCCTTCTCGGCGTCGGGTAGACAGAACCCTGGGGCCGGGTCCCCTATCTTTAACTCGGTCACTTTTCTCACCAGAAACTGTTTTTGGTAGACGTGCGGCGTTATTTAAACCTCAGTGGCTGTGGCCGGGGGGCCTGAGGCTGTAGACGGCTCTCTGCACCACCTCGGGGAGCGCGGGGTGGATGTGCATGGCGTCCGCTATGGGCCACACCGAGCCGTCCCCCGCGTTCATCACGTTTATGATCTCCTGTATGAGTATGGGCGCGTAGGGCCCCACTATGTGGGCGCCCAGCAGCCTGTAGCTCTCGTCCTCCGCGACGACCTTGACGTACCCGTCCATCTCGTCCATGGCGGCGCCCTTGGCGGTGTCGATGTAGTTGTACTCCCCCACCAGGATGTCTCGGCCCCTCGAGGCGGCCTCCGTCTCGGTGAGGCCCACGGAGGCCACCTGGGGCCACGTGTACACCGCGTAGGGCACCATGTCGTAGTCTAGGGGGTGGAAGTGTCCCTCGGTGAAGCCGTGCCACACCAGCTCGGCCTCCTTGTTGGCGACGTGCTTGTACATGGCCTTGCCTATGGCGTCGCCGAAGGCGTATATCCCGGGCTTGGAGGTTTGGTAGCTCTCGTCCACCACGATGTAGCCCCGGCTGTCCACCTCCACGCCTGTGTTCTCCGGCTTGAGCGTGTCCGCGTTGCTTCTACGCCCGGTTGCTATGAACAGCTTCTCGGCCGTGTATTTCTCGGCTCTGCCTTCCCTGTCCACGGCGGATACCTCCACCTGGTCGCCGGCCATCCTTGCCTCGGTCGCCTCGACGCCCACCTCGACGCGCATCCTCTCCCTGAGGCTGGTGAGGAGTATCTCGGAGACCATGGGCTCTCCGTGCTTGATGAGCCTGGGGCTTCTGCTGAGCACCGTGACCTCGGTGCCCATGGCGTTGAAGAAGTGGGCCATCTCGCACGCTATGAGGCCGCCGCCCACGATCATCACGCTGTCGGGTCTGCGTGTCATGTCCCAGACGGTCCTGCTGGTTATGTAGGGCACCTCGCCGAGGCCCTCCATGGCCGGTATGCTGGGCCTGCTCCCCGTCACCAGGAATATGTTCGGGGCGGTGATGAGCGCGTCGCCGGCCCTCATGGTGTAGTCGTCTACGAACTCTCCTCTCTCCGGGTAGTAGGTGAGGCCCTCTACCCTGGGTATGCTCTCCTCCATGGGCCGTCTGTCGTGCTCCACGAACTCCCTTGTGCGCCTCATTATGTGCTCGAAGTCGACCCTGGTTATCTCTGCGTGGACGCCGAGGCGTTCTGCGTGCTTTATCTGGTTGACCAGGTCGGCGGGGTATATGACCATCTTGCTTGGTATGCAGCCCCTGTTGAGGCATGTGCCGCCCAGCCTGTCCATCTCGACGAGGGCCACCTTCATGCCTCTGTTGACGGCGGCGTCGGCTATCATCATGCCGCTTCCGCTGCCCACCACTATGGCGTCGTAGCTCTCCATATGTTGACGGGTGAATGGGGGAATAAAAACCGGGGGCTACCCCAGCTGTACGGTGCCGTACCTGCGGTAGTAGTCCAGCCAGAGGCCCCGCATCTCCGGGCTCAGGCTGTCCTTGATCAAGCCATAGATGGTCTCTATGTTCTGTATGCTGTGGACCTTGAGCCCCATCTCCCGCTCTAGGTACTCCACGGCGCTCATCTCCTCGACGTTGTCCCTGTCGCCGAGCCTTTCCTGCCTGTCCACGGCTATGACGAGGCCGACTACCTCGTGGTCGCCGAGCATCCTGAGCTTCTCGATGGTCTCCACCTTGGTGATGCCTGTGGTGATGGTGTCGTCTACGACGAGGAGCCGTTGGCCGGGCTTGAAGTAGCCGGCGCCGACGAGGACCTGGTCGCTGGTCAGGTCGCCGTAGTCCTTGGCCTCCTTCCTGTCGTACATGTACCGTTTGTCCATGCCGTATAGCTCGTTGAGGCCCTCGCATGTGAGGGCGGCGAGGCTTATTCCCTTGTAGCTTGGCCCGAACACGTAGTCGAAGTCGGGTATCTCGCCCATCTCGACGAGGAGCGCTATGTAGCTGGCGAACGCCCACTTGAGTTTGCCCAGGCTCTCGCCGTCTGTGAGGGCGCCCAGGTTGACGAAGTATGGGCTTGGGCGGCCGCTCTTCAGCGTGAAAGGCCTGTCGGGGCCCGGGGGGAACCTGAGGGCTCCGCCGTTTATCAGGACGTCCAGGAACACGGTCTCTATCTTGCCTTTGCTCACGAGGCCGCGGCGCTCGAGCCTGAAGCTCTCGCTCTGGATGCTGTCCCTTATGGTGCCGTAGTAGGTGATGCTTCCGCAGTGGGTGCAGTGGAGCCTGGTCTCCTCGAGCCTGCCGCCCTTCTCGACGCGGAAAACGGTGTTGGGGGCGCCGTACCTGGCGTTGGTGGGGCACAGCGTGTTGGGGCAGTTGAACGCCCCCTCGAGGGTCCCGGGTATGCTGATGCTTCGCTTCTCCTTTACCTGCCAGTCGCTGATTATGTTGAGGGTGGCGTCCGGCGCGACGAAGGCTATGACGTCTATCTCGCTGCTGGTGAGGTAGGTGCCCTCTATCTTGATGAGGTCCTTGCTTCCCATGCTGCCGCTCACCACGTTCTGGGCGATGAGGGCCCTGGCGTCTGGGGGCAGCTTCAGCAGCCTGAGCACCTGGAAGGCCCTGCCGGCGGGGATGTGGTCGATGACTATGCCGTTCTCTATCTTGCTTACCAGCAGCTGTTTATTCGACAAAGGATTATCCATTTAATTGGGTTTGGGGCGCTGAAAAACGTTGCTGATGCAAAAAAAGGGGGTTGGGTGTCTATGGGTCTGGGTGGACCTGTGAACAGTATTCTATGTCTACCAGCTTGTAGCAGATGCCCAGCTCGGCTGCGCGGTCCTCTACCATCTGTTTGACGTCGTTGTAGCGGTCGTAGTACTGGCCGGTCTTGAAGTTGGTGTTGAATCCCGTGCACTCTGTGAACGGCCCGAGCATCTCTTCCACGTGGAACCTCACCGGGTGTAGCTTTTCGTAGTCTATCCTGAGCACTATCGTGGTGACTCCGTCCTGGATGTATTGAAGCCACTCCAGTAGTCCTCCGCGTAGGGCGTAGCAGGCGTAGTACGTGTCCTCGGCGGTGTAGCCGTATACTATGAAGCCTTTGGTCTCGTTGAGGTCCTTGTACGTGGATATTATGGCGTAGCCGACGTCGTCGTCTATTACCGTGCTATCGTACCAGAGTTCGTCGTCGGGGGCCGGGACCGGGTCCATTCCCTCCCAGTAGGGTCCCTGGGTGGTCCGTGACCAGCATCCGGGCGCGTAGAACCCGTCGCCGTACTCGGAGAACACGAATGCGTCGGTGAAGTCGTTGTAGTACTCTGCCGCCAGGTTGACCAGGGGTCCGCCTACCACGATGACGTTGCTGCTGCTGATGGCGTATGGGTAGATCTCCTCGCCTGCCCAGTCGTCGGGTGTGCTCCAGTCGTCCTTGAAGTGCAGCCTGCCCAGGTCGTCCTTGTAGTCGCCGTCCATGGGCCTAAGCACGTATGGGATGGCGGGTCCGTAGACCTCTGCCTCCACGTCTAGGCCGCTTAGCCATGTCTCGACGTTCTTCCAGTCGAGCCACGCGGCTGCGATCATGCCTGTGCCTATGCTGTCAGAGGCTAGGCTTGGCTCGCCGACGACGATCGACTCCCATCTGCCGACGCTCCAGTCTGCTCCTTGCGGTGGGTTATCCACTAGTTCGGTGCTGTATAGCACCTTGTAGAGGTCGTAGCCGGGGAACTCCTTGAAGAACGTCAACGTGAACGTCGCTGGGTCGATCAGGTAGTCCTTCTCTTCATCTGGTTCGGGGATGCCTCTCTCGAGCAGCAGCGGATCTAGCGTGCCGGTCGAGTCGTAGAGGATCACTTTCTCGTCGTCGTGGCAGTAGTAGCCCCACTTGGGGTACTGCACTAGGCCGTGGTCTTCGTCGAGGCAGTCTCTCTCGTTGCCGTACTTGTCTTTGAGGTGTGACGTCAGCATTACGGGGTCTCCGTCGTAGGTGCCTTTCTGGGCCCACCGGAATGTCTCCTTATGGGCCGCGTCTTTTAGGTCCCACGGGTTGAAGATCTCGTTGAGCTGGTAGGTGACTTCCGCGTCTATCCTGTATTCGAACTCATGGTCCGGCATGTCAGGGTCTATGGCGTTGTTATAGTCGGTGAGGCCGTAGACTGAGACGCACCTGAACTGCTGTGTGCTGTTCTCGGGATGGTCGTAGTCTAGGTCGAAGTCCCACTCGGCGAACACGTAGGGCACTTTCGGCTCCTCGAGCATGCCGTACGATATCTCGTCAGCAGGAAGCTCGTTGCACTCTGCTGGGATTATCACATGCTCCTCGTGGCCCTTCATGAACCTCTTGTATACGATTACGAACTCGTCGCCCGGCACCCAGTAGTCTGGATCGATCTCGACATTGCCGGTCCACTCGAAGTGTAGCCCTGATACGAGTTTTACGTACTCTCCCTGAGCGTTCTTCTTGAACACCCAGGGTTCGTCGTTCCACTCGCAGGCTCCTCTCGGGTACTCCACTAGCTCGTCCTGAAGGTCGATTACTAGTGTGTCACCGTCGAGCCACAGGTAGTTGGGCCAAATCTCGAATGGCGGCAGGGCCGTCGGTACGTCGATGTATTTTTCCTCGGTCTCCATGGTCTCGAGCTTTCCGGGTATGTCGTCTCCGCCTAGGTGGTTGATGCTGTCCACGTTCGTGACCCATTTGCTTATGAGGTTGGGCCAGAAGGCCGCGAACCCTACGAGTGTCTCGTCCTGGTCGATCATCTGGCACACGTCAAACTCAACGGGCTCCCTCCCCTCACACGGGAAGTAGAAGGGGTGTTTCCAGTACTTTGTCTCGAAGCCGTCGTAGAACTCGGCCCAGGCCTCGTTGTTGGTCTCTGTGCCTATGTCCCACTCGCCCCTCTGGCTGAACTCTATCTGGAAGGGGCCGTCGAACTTGTTGTCGTCGCATCGCTTGACGTCCTTGATCTCCATGACGTACTTCTTCACCTTGTTGAAGACCAGTTGTGTTGTTATATTCACGAGGCATTTTCCGGTTCCGCTTGGGTCTTTGTCGTATATGGTAGTCTTGAGCAGGTAGATGGCTTTCCTCGGTCCGTCGTATATGAGGCGGATGTCGTCCGTCTCGGCGAAACCGCTCGTCCTTCTTCCGCCGTGCGTGTCTCCGGGCGCGCTGCCGTCCTTGGACTGCTGCATCTGTCTCCAGTCGCCGTCTATCCCTCCGACGCCGCTGTTGTCGGAGTACAGGGCGTAGGCCCAGAGGCTTCTTAGCTTGTTCTGCTCGGTGTAGTGTATCTCTATGACCCAGCCGTTGCTCCACTTCCATTCGGCCACGGCGGGGTTCGCGAAGACATCCACGCCGTCGTACTCTAGTCCGACGCCGCTGTCTCCGTCTATGAGTTCACCGTACTTGCTGAAGCCTATGTTTATGCTCTTCTCCTCGTATGGGTATAGCACAAACGAGTCGGAGTCTAGGACTCCTTCGTCGTTCATGTATTCCTCGTTTCCCGGGATGGTGGGCGGTGTAATTGCGAACGCTATTGTTACTGAGGATGTTATCAGAATCAGTATCGCTAGTATGGTAGCTATTTTTTTATCAACATCTAGTTTTGATGTTGCTTTCATTGCGTTTCCCAACAGATATCATTTTTTAAGTTTAATAAACAATAATGTAACAATTCTTGCTTGGTTGGGGGACAACTACTATAATAGAGGGACGTACCCTGCAGCTTCTTTTAACATATTTTAGATAAAAAACCCTCTAGGGTGTCAACGTGTTTTTCCCAAGTAAATTTTTTCATTGAATACTCGTGCGCTTTCTCTCCCATCTCGTCGCGTAGGGCGGGGTCCTCCAACAGTTTTCTATGGTACATGGCCAGTTCTTTGACGCTGTATGGGGCTGCGCGGAAACCGGTTTCTCCGTGGATGACGGTCTCTCTTGGGCCCGCGTTGTCCCAGACGACTGAGGGTACGCCGCACGCGGCTGCCTCTATGGGGCCGAGCCCGAAGTCCTCCTCTGGCGACGTGAAGGTGTAGATGTGCGCGTTCTGGTAGAGCTTCACCAGTTCACGGGTGGGGAGGTTGCCTGTGAAAACGACGTTCCCTGTCAGGCCGTAGCGTTCAGCTACCTTCATCAAGTATCTCGTGTGCTTGGTGAAGCCCCCCGTGATGTAGCACTTGAGGCTGGGGCTGGTTTTCACCAGCTCTCTCATGCAGAGGATCAGGTAGTCGAGGCGTTTCTGTGGGTAATGCCTGTTTGTGCTGAGCAGGTAGGCTGGCCCGGTTCTTTCGTCGGTTTTTCTGAATTTTGCTGCGTCTACGCCCGGGTAGCATACGTGGGGGGCTACCCCGTAGTAGCGGGTGATCTTGTTTTTTATCCATTCCGAGTTCGTGAGGACCGTGTCGGAGTTTTTCACGCTGTGCGCGTCGAGTCTCTTCACAATGAGGTTTCCTCGGTGCAGGGCTTCGAGGGTCAGCAGGCTGCTGTCTGTCGTCCACCCCGACTTCTTGTCTATGTCTCTGGGGGAGAAGAACCTGTTCACCTGGTGGAGGTACGATATGACGGGGGTTCCGTATTTTTTCTTGACGTTTACGGCCATCCATGCGCTTGGCTGGCCGTGGGCCACTATGGCGTCGAAGCCGCTCAGCCTCTTCTTTGGGACCAGTATGCTGGAGTATATCATTCCCATGGCGTTCCGAAGCGGCATGCTAGGTGGCAGGAGGCCGCTGGTCTCGGTGAGCCTCACCTCTTTTCTGAGTTCAGGGAAGCATTCGTCCTCCACTATTGGCGCGAATACCTCGACTTCGTGTCCCCTATTCCCGAGTTCGATGGCCTGGTTGAGTACCGTGCGTTCTCCTCCGCCGTTGTAGAAGAACCCCATGTGGATTATCGCTATCCTTAACGCCGTTCCCCGGGGTGTGATGGGGCTATATTCTGTAGAACGTTCTGTCCCTTTATGCGGCCTGTATCTGTATCAGTTTAAAGGGGTGTAACTTTAACATTCAACTCCCTGATACTGTATTCTTAATTCCTTTACCCCTCCAACGATACTCGGGCTGTCCTCATGGATGGAAAGGTTTCAGTCATCACCCCAGTGTATAATGAAATCAAGACTCTGAAAATAAACATAAGAAGAATTCAGAAAGCCCTCAGAAACATCCCCCACGAGATAATAATAGTCGACGACAACAGCCCGGATGGGAGTGGCGTCGTCGCCGACTCTCTGGCGGAAGCCTACCCCGACATCAAGGTGCTTCACAGGGGCTCGAAGAGGGGGCTTGGCACCGCCTACAAGGAGGGCTATGGTCTATGCTCGGGCGACTACATAGTGTCCATGGACAGCGACCTCAGCCATGACCCTCGTTATCTCCCGGAGATGGTTAAGGCAGCCGAGGAGGCGGACCTGGTCATCGGGAGCAGGCTCATCGACGGGGGGCGCATCGAGGGCAGATCCTTCTGGCGGGATTCCTTGAGTGTCGTCACTAACGGCGTCATCCGGCTCGTCACCGGTAAAGAGATATTTGACTGGACGAGCGGGCTCAGGGTGTACCGGAGGGCGCTCTGGGAGGACATCATGCCCGACGTCCACTGTGACAAGTGGGACTTCCAGTTCGAGAGCCTCTACAAGACGGTGAAGAGGGGGCACCGAGTCCGCGAGGTGCCAATCACGTTTTACGAGAGGGCAGACGGTGAAAGCAAGTTCAGTCTCCGTGAGGGACTCGTGTTTCTCGGGTCCTTCATCAGGATAGTGTTTAAACTGAAATAATGATGGGATAAATGCTTGGGGGTCTAGACTCCTTCTTCGAGAAGCTCGATTATGTATAACAATGCGTTGGACATGATCGCGTTTTCCCAGTTCTCTGTTTCGGAGACCATCTGTAAACCCAGCTTGATGGCCTCTACCCCGCTCTCCGGCGGTGAGACGGGGTCTACTATGATGTAGTTTTGGGCTATGAAGCTGACTTTGGCCTGTACCATCATCCCAGGCTCGAGTTCGTTGAATAGGACGTTTTCTCTGTTGAATAATATGACTCTGCCGTCTTTCATACGGCTGATAATGCTATCTCCTTTTCCTTTTAGTACTAATACGGTTAATTCGTCTCCCAGACTTACCTCTGGTCCTGAATCTAGGTTATACAATTCCAAATCCATTAAAAATACTCCCCCCGTTATATATTTAATATGGTTATTTCTTCATTTTTCGGCTTTTTTCACCCTTTTCGCACTCATCTCTGGTCCGCTAAACCGGTTATCTAGATCAAACCTCTATATCTCTAGCGATATTCTTATATCTCTCCGGCGCGGTTTCACACACGACTAACCGTCGGCGATTCCATGTCAAAAGTATCAGGAAAGGTACCCAGGGGGTTCACGAGGTTCTACGTTCTGCACCTTCTCACGGAGCGATCCATGACCGGCAAGGAGATCATAGAGGAGGCCGAGGAGCAGAGCAAGGGCGACTGGACACCGTCTCCGGGCTTGATTTACCCGCTCCTCGGCAGGCTGGTGAGGGATGGCCTTATAGCCGAGACGGATGAGGGAGGGTTCACCCTCACGGGGAAGGGGGAGGAGGCCCTTCAACAGTACACTAACCTTCAGAGGCAGCTTGAGCGTCAGCTTGACCTGGTGAACGATCTAGGCATGTCCGTCTACTCCCGGGGGAGGTTCGTGGCGGATGAGGCTGTGAAACGGATAAGCGACGTGACCTCCTCGATGTGGGACCGTGTCACCAATAGATCGGGGCAGGCTCAACAGAGCTTCGAGGAGAAGTACGAGGAGTTCCTCCGTAACGAGCTTGAGAAGATCGAGCAGAGGAAGAACGATAGAGATCGGTTAGATCAAGAACCGCCTGAGTAGCGTCCGGTCGCGTTGAAACCCTTTACGGGCCCCTTTTTCTGAGACCCGGTTTGTAGCGACAGGGTGCTCATGCGCCTCTCACCGGTTTTTATACCTTTTGAGTGCAAAAGCATAATGTTTTTATTATTACGCTGAGGAAAGGGTGGTGCGAGTAATCGCGTCCCGTCGTTCAGTCGGCGGCTACGATATGACTGAGGCTTTGGCCTCTGGATGAAGTATCGACCTCCAGAGACGGGAACATGTATGACGACCCGAGTAAAGACGGCGACGTCTTCGGGTCCGAGAAGGGTCGAGCAGAATGCTTCCTCGTTTCAATACAACGAGTGAGTAACTTGCGGTCATCATTCATTCCGATTGATCCCGTCGGACCCCACTGCTATCGAGGTGGGACTAAGCCATGCTAGTCGAACGAACTTTACGTTAGTGGCACACTGCTCAGTAACACGTAGCTAACCTAACCTTAGGACGAGGACAACCCCGAGAAATTGGGGCTAATCCGCGATAGGTGTGATGTCCTGGAATGGTATCACGCCCAAAGGTGTTCGCACGCCTAAGGATGGG
>Ga0315532_1001172_pt1 | contig 20164 bp, 20 predicted proteins | sample SalMarWE160370MG_FD_203082 | JGI IMG/M metagenome (GOLD analysis project Ga0315532, IMG submission 203082) | Salt marsh sediment microbial communities from the Plum Island Ecosystem LTER, Massachusetts, United States - Salt Marsh Sediment WE1603-70 ... | reverse complement strand
GAGACCAAGTCGATCACCCTGAAGAATCTCGATAAGTTCTCGCACATCGGCTTCTTCAGCGGTGGGACTGTCTCCCCGGAAGATGTCAACAACACGCCCGGTTTCAAGGAGAAGGTTAAACTGGTATTCGTTAGCTACGGCAGCCGCGAACTCGGTGGCAGACGAGGCGGCGGTCGTCGCGGCTTTGGCGGCGACCCCAAGGCGAACGCCGACGCGTTGAAACAAGCAGGTATCAACAGTGTCTTATACGTCTCCCCGGATACGGCCCACGAGTTCCAGTCCTGGCGGCGCAGCCTGCATGAGTTCGTTCCACTGCTCTTCAAGGAAAACTCTTCCAGCTCCCTCACTCCGCCTGTGGTGCCGGCCAAGCCGGCCCCTGCACGCGGGCGGCTTGCCCTCACCGGGTACTCATAGAGGCGGTGGACGAGGCGGATTCGGCAGCAAATTCCACTTGGTTACTGACGTCGAGGCTTGCCCCTTGCGGTTATAGTATTACCGCCGAATTGAAGAAAAAGCAGTACACATATTATAGGTGTTTGCAATTGAGGCAACGCGAACATCCTATTAAGCCTGCTTGGGTGCCTGAACCAGTCATCGAGTCTCAGGTCATAGCCATGTTGGGAAGATTGACACTACCGACAAAAGTATATGATTGGGCCATAGCCTATCTGAACAATATGTTAGTATAAGATGCCGTGGATACTGAGCAAGGATTGGGGATACTTAAAAGAAGGATTGCTGAAACCCGATCAACGTTGGATGCACTATTGCTTAAGGCAGCTCAAGCTGATGATAGTCTGGCCTGTAATTTCAAAGGACATTACCGTTTGGCGGCAACGAGTCAAACAAATCGAGACAGGAAAACAAGAAAATAGCTGCGACGCAGCAAAAATTTTAGAACTCGCACAACATCTTGTGGGAAAATACTTTACATTTCCTCCTACAACGAAACGCCAAATCGTGGATTCGGTGTTTTCGAATTTGGAGCTTGAAACCGTAACCCTTTGTGGAGAATACAGGTTACCATTTTCAATTCTTGCAGAAAACAGTAATCGTCCTCTCAACTCGGGGCGACAGGACTTGAACCTGCGACCTCCTGCACCCCATGCAGGCGCGCTAGCCAAACTGCGCCACGCCCCGTTTATATACAAATATTTTAGTACAGAGCGGATTATAAAACAAATCTTTTTTAACATCAAAAATACTATAAAAAAATTTTTTATTAAAAAAGGAATCAACAATTACACTTCCAGACTCGCCTACGCAATGGATATTTGTAAAGAAGGTTTTTACTATGTAGGCGCTTTCTATGAGCCAAAAACCGCAACTTGAAGAACATCAAGTAACAGGTACCTTAAAGGATTATATCCGGCAGAGGGGCGGCAATTATAACACTTGGAATATCGGGATATGTCAAGATATGCCGGATATTGTTCCGTTACTTTATAGTACACATCGCAAATATTGGGTGCATTACAGGATTTCATCACTGAACATTGCCCAAAAAGTCCTTGATCAATGTATCAATGAGTTGGGAATGAAAGCTCAAACTGACTCGTTGTATCAAAATAGCGGCCCTTGCGTTATATACGCATACAATAGGATGGATACTAATTCTTGCTGATATTTTAAAGACTTTGTCAAGAACAATACATTTTAATAGTTTGGTAGATTACCGTGCTGGGTAGACCTCGCTCTGCCAAAGTGGCTACGCAAAGGCGAGAGCAGCTACGCAAGGCTATCTCCGATCCGCTTAGGCGGAGGGGAAGCAGGATACCAGGAGACAAGAATCCGCCAAAGGAGGTAAATCCTCCTTCCAGTGATTCCCTCTGAACTTGTTTTTTCAATAACAAGAAAAGGGGGAATCTATGCGCAATACGGGCCGCGAAACCACTCACTAATTCACTAATCAAAATTTTTACAAAAATTTTAAGATTTATTATTGACAAAGTTAGGGGTGCCTAACTATATTAGCGTAGGCATACATATTTGGGTAAAAAAGCTATGGTAGCAGCGAAAACTAATAATTTAAGTGCATCGTTAGAAGATTATCTTGAGGCTATTTTTAATATAGCCAAGCAGTCAAAAATCGCCCGCAGCAAGGACATAGCCAAGCTGCTCGGTGTATCAAAGGCTTCTGTTACCGGAGCTTTACGGTTGTTAAAGGATAAAGGCTTAGCCAACTATAAGCCATACGGCTATGTTACACTTACCGAAACTGGCCAGGCGGCTGCAGCCGAGGTGGTCAGGAAACACGATGTTCTTAAATCTTTTTTCATCGAAGTCTTAGGTGTAGAGCCAGATGTTGCTCAAAATGCTGCCTGCAAGGCTGAGCATGCGCTGGGGCCGAATATTATTGTCAGGCTTCTGCATTTTAGCGAATTCGCAAGCGAGAGTAATAAAAACGGATTCGATTTGGCCAGTGAGTTCCAAAGGTTTTGCAGGAAGAAGGTTGCGAAACGAAAAAAGCGGGGAATTAGGTAAATAGGACAGCCGCAATGGAGCAGAAGCAAACAAGACCTTTATCTACTGTGCGGGACGGCGAGACAGTAAAGATAGCAAGAATAGAAGCCGGGCGAGGATTGAACAGCAGACTTGCATCTATGGGGCTTGTGCCGAATGTTCAAATAACGGTTGTTAATAATACTCACCCTGGTCCTTTTGTGATTATTGTTAAAGGCTCCAAAATGATGCTCGGCAGGGGTGTAGCCCATAAGATAATGGTAACATGAAATGTAAATCCGCTTTAAGGAAGTTGGTTAAATAAATTAAAAAATCAAAGTGCAAAATGCAAAATTAAGGAAGTCATCCCGACTTGTCGGGATTCCGCAATTTTGATTTTTAATTTTTAACTTTTGATTTTTTCGCATTGCCCGTTACCAATAACCGACGAGAAACACAATGGTTTTAAAGAAAATCACTGTAGCTATAGCGGGTAATCCCAATAGTGGGAAAACCACTATTTTCAATATGCTGACCGGCACTCGCCAGCATGTCGGCAATTACCCTGGGGTGACAGTAGAAAAGAAAAAAGGGCTGTGCAGATATAAAGGTTATGAAATAACATTCGTAGATCTGCCGGGTACGTACAGCTTGACAGCCTATTCAATCGAAGAGCTTATTGCTCGTAATTTTATAATCGATGAGCAGCCTGATGTTGTCGTTGATATTGTCGATGCCTCCAATATTGAGCGGAACCTTTATTTGGCGACTCAGTTGATTGAGATGAATGTGCCTTTGGTTTTGGTTTTCAATATGAGTGACATCGCTAAGCAAAAGGGGATGGTTTTTGATATTGAGCAACTGTCTAAACTTTTACAATCACCAATAGTTCTTACTGTTGGTAATAAAGCCGTAGGTAGAACCGAACTGCTCGATGCAATCATTGATACAGCCGGTCAAGATAGAGCGCAGCGTACTTATAGGATAAATTATGGGGAAGAAATTGAGACTGAGCTGGCAAATATCGAAACAGTCATTTGTGCCGAACAAAATCAATTAACAGAAAAATATGGCTCTCGATGGTTGGCTGTGAAACTACTGGAGCAGGATAGTGACATAACCGAGAAAATAAAGAATAAAGAAATTCTCGATGTTGTCACAGCAAGTGCCGAGCATCTCAAAGGTATTTTCGGCGATGAGCCGGAAATTATAATGGCCGACAGACGCTACGGCTTTATATCGGGAGCGTGCCAGGAAACCATCAAAACTACCGTGGAGTCGCGTCACAGCACCAGTGACATGATAGATGCCGTAGTAACCAATCGTGTGTTGGGACTACCGATTTTTTTGGTATTAATGTATTTGGTTTTCTTCCTGACGTTCAAGATGGGCAAATACCCGATGGAAGGGCTTGAACTGTTTTTCGATTGGGCCGGTAAATCTATAGCCGGCTTGTTGTCGGCCAGCAGTGAAAGCTGGCTAAGGTCTCTTTTAGTGGACGGGGTCATAGCCGGAGTAGGGGGGGTAATTGTATTTCTGCCCAACATTCTGCTGCTGTTTTTGGCGATAGCACTTCTCGAAGATTCCGGTTATATGGCCCGAGCAGCTTTTGTTATGGACCGATTAATGCACAAGATAGGTCTGCACGGCAAGAGCTTTATACCTATGCTTATTGGCTTTGGCTGCTCTGTACCGGCTATTATGGGTACACGTATATTGGAGAACAGGCGCAATAGATTTACGACCATAATGGTAATACCATTGATGAGCTGCGGGGCAAGGTTGACGATTTATATGTTAATAATACCAGCTTTTTTCCCAGAAAAATGGCGAGGGCCGATGCTGTGGCTTATCTATCTGATAGGCATTGTACTAGCAATTATCTGCATTAAGATTTTGCGAATGACTGTTTTTAGAGGTGAGACCATACCATTTGTTATGGAGCTGCCGCCTTATCGTATGCCAACTCTCAAATCTGTGTGTATCCATACATGGCAGCGGGGCTGGATGTTTTTGAAAAAAGCAGGGACCATAATCCTTGCTGTATCGATAGTACTCTGGGCAGCGATGAGTTACCCTAAGCCAAGCCAGGAGTCCCTGGTAGGTTTAAAGCGTGAGCAGGCCCAGCAAACCAGCCTTAAGTATTCTATAGTTGGGCGATTAGGGCAGGCGATAGAGCCGGCCTTGAGGCCGCTTGGTTTTGATTGGAAGATTGGGACAGCCCTTATTGGTGCAACCGCCGCCAAAGAGGTATTTGTCTCACAGTTAGGAATTGTGTATACAGTAGGTAGTGCTGATGAAGGTTCGCAAACTTTGCGAGAAAAACTGCAGGCGAACTACAGTCCTTTAACGGGATTCTGCATTATGCTGTTTTGCCTGATTAGCACGCCATGTGTGGTGACGGTTATGATGACAAAACAGGAAACGGGCTTATGGCGTTGGGCGTTATTCCAATTCTTCGGCCTAACTGTTTTAGCTTATGTGGTAACTCTTATCGTTTATCAAATTGGCAGTTTATTTATAGGTTAACGTAATGAAAACTCGATTGAAAAAACTGTTTAACGTATCCAAATAAAAATTAAATTTTTTTGGATTATAAGTTAGGCGCGCCTAACTTTGGACAGAGAAAATTCTTAATTCTACCGGCAGTATGAACGAGTCACATAAAAAATTTGTAAGGAGAAAGACTGAGATGAAAAAGTTGAATATTTTGCTGGGTATTGGAACATTGTTAAGTTTAGTAGGAATTTGCCGGGCTGAGAATGAAGAAAGCCGTGGCGAGGACCTTTTAAGTAACAGTGGAGTGGAAATTGATCTCGGCGTTACAAATATTTATCAGCATAATCTTCGCGGTGGTATAAGCACGCATCGAAGGGCTGGCCGGTATTCAGGCAGCTACGACTTAGAATTATCAGCTAACATGCAAAAACTTTTTGGGGCAGAGGGATTGAACTTTTATATGCTTGCCGAGGGCAGTTGGCCCGATACCACAGGTATAGATGGGACATCCGTTGGCAGCTTTTTCGGTATAAATGAGGATGCGGCGGGGGATAGGGCAGTAGATGTTACAGAGCTGTGGTTCGAACAGGCGTTTTTAGATGGGACTTTTCTTTTGCGTTTGGGCAAGATTGATCTTACCGGCGGTTTTGAGTGTCACGACTGCCCGGTTGCATTTGATAGTAGTAGCTATGCCAATGATGAAACGAGCCAATTCCTTAATGGTGCTCTGGTTAATAATCCGACCATACCATTTCCAGACAACGGTCTTGGTGTAGCCTTTTTCTACGAGTTTATTGACTTCTGGTATTTATCAGCAGCCGCAGAGGATGCCCAGTCTGATATAAGAGAAACTGGATTTAATACAGCATTCCATAACGAAGACTATTTCTTCTACATTTTCGAGACGGGAGTAATGCCGCAATTGAATTCAAAGAATGGGCCATTACAGGGAGCATATCGTGCAGGTTTGTGGTATGACCCTCAGCAGAAATCTCATTCTGATACTGCCAAGAATTATCGTGATGACGTCGGTTTTTATCTAAGCTGCGATCAGTTGCTGGCTAAGGAAAATGCTGATCCTGAAGATAATCAAGGTCTTGGAGCGTTCTTCAGATATGGCTACGCAAACAGTAAGAAAAACGATATTGCCAATTTTTTAAGCGCTGGTTTTCAGTATCAGGGCCTTATAGAGCATCGTGACGATGACGTATTCGCAGTAGGCTTTGCTCATGGCGTTTTTAGCGACAGAGCCTCTTCAACATATCCAGAGGATTATGAAAGTGCTGTGGAGCTTTACTACAATGCTCAGCTTAGTCCCTGGCTAAGTATAACTCCCAGCCTTCAATATATAGCTAATCCTGGCGGCGCTAAAGGTGCAAGTGACGCACTAGTTTTGGGACTGCGTCTCCAAATGCGTTTTTAGATATTGTATCGATCGCCACGATGGAAACATAAATGCCATTTTCTTGGACTATAACGTTCGAAAAGTCGGCCTGAAGGAGCTGTGGGCGCTCAACTGGCATAAAGGCTTCAATAGAGCCAATGCCTGGACACTTGCCGGTGAAGTCACCGATGCGGACTGGGCAAACTGGGGCAAAGGCTGGATGGCAAAATTCAAAAACTACTAAAAAACTATTGTGCAGGTTTTTGTGGGCAGTAGCTATTCTGTATCGACGGTAAAATTTGTTACAGGCATTGTAGTAGCTTTTTGAGATTGTTCCGGCATAATTTGATTTGCTTGTATTGATTACACGTTAAACTGCGACTGTAGATAAATAGACCCCACAATAAATGAAATTGCGGGGTTTAATATTTTAGGGCTCGCTGCGTGAACCAGTGATATTGCTTATTGTTGTCTTAGCCAGGCGACAAAATTTGCCAAGCCGGTCTGGATGGTAGTTGAAGGATTATAGCCGAGGTCTTTGGCAGCTTTGGCGACGTCGGCGTAGGTTCGCTCAACATCGCCCGGCTGTTGAGGTAAGTATTCCTTGACCGCTTTTTTGCCAAGCGCCTTTTCGATTTCAACGATCAAATTATTGACACTTACAGGTCTTGATTCGCCGAGATTATAGATTTGAAAGCCATCGCATTTTTCCACCGCAGCTACGGTGCCGTTAATTATATCATCAATGTATGTAAAATCACGCATCATAGTACCGTCACCATAGACCGGTATGGGCTTTCCCTGCTCGATCAGTTTGGCGAATTTATGAATGGCTAAATCCGGCCTCTGACGTGGTCCGTAAACCGTGAAGTACCGCAGGCAGATTATATCGATTCCGTGAAGGTGATGGTACGTATGACAGATAAGCTCACCAGCCTTTTTAGTAGCAGCGTAGGGTGAGATGGGAAAATCAACGTTATCATTTTCGGAAAATGGCACCTTCTCATTATTGCCGTAGACACTTGAGCTTGAGCCGAAGATGAACTTAGTAACATTGTGCTTTTTCGCTGCTTCGAGTAGGACCGTTGTTCCATTTACATTGACATCGGCGTAGAGCGCAGGCTGTTCGATAGAAGGCCGAACACCAGCTCTGGCAGCCAAATGAACGATTATATCGATGTCGCTGCCGGTTGCTTTATTCATAGCTACACCGTCACGGATGTCAGCTTCGATGAGTTGAAAATTCTTGTTTTTAGGGCAGGCACCGATATTACGGCGTTTGATTTGGGGATCGTAGAAGTTATCGAAGTTATCAACTCCGAGCACTACCCAGCCTTGTGCAAGAAGTCGCTCGCATAAATGTGAGCCGATGAATCCCGCTGCTCCAGTGACAAGTGCTTTCATGTGATTGATAAATTCAAAATTCAAAAATAAAAAATCAAAATTGTGGAATCCCGACAAGTCGGGATGACTTCCTTAATTTTACATTTTGCATTTTGATTTTTGAATTTCCCTTCCAATGCTGTGATATTCAATTCCTGCGTTTTTGACTATCTCAGGGTCGTATAGGTTTCTGCCGTCGAAAATGACTTTCCTTTTCAATTTTGCTGCGATCAACTCAAAATCAGGATTACGGAATTCCTGCCAATCGGTAAAGATAACCAAAGCGTCGGCATTATCCAATGCATCATAACCATTTTTGAAGGTCTGGATTTGCCGTAAGGCATCTTGACGATTGCCGTCAAGGGCCGCTATCGCATTGGCTGATGCCGCGGGGTCATAAGCTTTTATCTGCATTTTACAATCGAGAAGTTTCTTTATGCAGAAAATCGCCGGTGATTCTCTTACATCGTCGGTTTTTGCCTTAAAAGCCAGTCCCCAGACGGCTAATATGGTTTTGTCCTCTTGACCTTTAAAGTATTCTATAATGCGTGCCGCAAATCTTTCCTGTTGATTTTTGTTTATCTGCAGCACAGACTTTGCTATCGTCATTTCAACACCATGGACAGAGCCTGTGTGAATCAGTGCCCGAACATCTTTTGGAAAACAACTGCCGCCAAAACCTACGCCGGCAAACAAAAAGGAACGTCCAATCCGCGAATCACTGCCGATACCCTGTCTGACTAATTCGATATCCGCACCGACTTTTTCGCACAGCGCAGAAATCTCGTTCATAAACGATATTCTTGTCGTCAGCATCACATTAGCTGCATATTTTGTAATCTCAGCAGAGGCTGGATCCATGAATAATATTCGGCTGCCCCTTCGCATAAACGGGCTATACAACTGGGCCATTTTCCCTTGAACGGCTTCGTTGGTTGTCCCAATGATTATCCTGTCGGGACTCATAAAGTCCTCAACAGCAGCGCCTTCTTTTAGGAATTCCGGATTACTGACGTAGTCAAAAGCTATTTTAGTTTTAGATTTGATAACTTCTGTCACTTTCTTGTGAGTACCGACCGGTACTGTACTTTTTGTGGCTATGATGCGATAGTCACTCAGGCACTCTGCGATTTCAGAGGCAACCGAGAGAATTGCTGATATGTCACATGAGCCATCCGGTGCTGAGGGTGTGCCAACAGCGAGGAAAATAATAAGTGAATTGTCCACTCCGAGTTTTAAATCACTCGTAAAGTGCAGTCTGCTGAGCTTTTCATTGCGTTTGATTATTTCAGCCAAGCCCGGCTCATAAATGGGAATTGTTCCGTTTTTCAGGTCAGCAATTTTCTTTTCATCATTATCGACGCATATAACGTTATTACCAGTGTCGGCCAAACCTGCCGCCGTTACAAGCCCGACGTAGCCAACTCCAACTACACAAATTTTCATTCAATGATCTCCTGTGGAACACTATGGACAATGGACTAAAGATAACCTGCACCGCGCAGGTGCAGGCTAAACATCGTCCCTCGTCCTTCGTCTCTCGTCATTCGTTTTCAACTGGTTCTATCATATCTATATCGATTTCAACGCTTGCTGCTTGGCCGAGCATATCTATTTGTAGAACCAAACGCGTATCGTTTTTCGTTGTGACGATAATGCCCTGCAGGTTAAGTAAAGGCCCTGCTATAACCTTGCACCACTGACCTGTTTTGATGTATTTATAAGGTGTTAAAGGGGCACCCGCAGCAAGAGCCTGCTCAATCTGCAGCAGCTCGTTTAGTAATTTTTGTTGGTCTTTGACCTCGATCAAGTTTGCCACGCGATTGGTTCGCAGAGTTTCGAGCCGTTCGTTTTCCTCGCCGCAGAAGAACAAATATCCGCTGAATAACGGCAAAAGAGACCGTATAGTTCTGTGGCTTCGACGCTGAACTTTCCAGGTCATGGGAAGAAAATAACTGATGTTTTTGCTAATCAAATCATGGGCCAGAGCCTTTTCATTTCTGCTTTTTGTGTGGACAACCCACCATAGACCGGTAAAATCGCGGATTGATTCGTTTTCAGGCCAGATAATCGGCGGATTTTCACTCGCTTTTAGCAACTTTATTCTCCGTCTAAACCGGTATTTATTTTTAGTCGATTAATCAAATAGATTATAAGAATATTTATTGATAACATGAAAAAAGTCAATATACAATAATAAAATTAGAATACGAGTTCAGAAGACAGAATACTGAACGCTAACTCCTGTCTTCTGTTTGCTTATGAAAGATAGTTTGAACATCCTGTTCACTTGTATCGGCAGACGTGTCTCTTTGCTCAATAGTTTTCGACGGGCAGCAAGACAATTGAGAATGAAAGTCTCACTACTTGGTACAGATACTAACAAGTTAAGTTCTGCTCTGCAATTGTGCGATAAGTGTTTTTTGGTTAAGCCGATAGCTCATGCAGGCTATATCAGGCAGATACTTTCGATAGTCAAAACCAACAAAGTAAAATTGCTCGTACCTACCGTAGATTTGGACCTGAAACTGCTTTCACAGAACAAGTCAAAATTCTCTGCTTTAGGCTGTAGTGTGCTTATTTCTCAGCCGGGAGTGGTTGACATCTGCCAGGACAAGAGAAAAACACATCGTTTTTTGGTTAAGAATGGTTTTGATACTGCCAGGACGTTGAGCGTTCGGTCGGCTCTCTCTAAGCAGAACCATGAAGAGAAGTTGAATTGGCCGTGCTTTTTAAAGCCTTGGGATGGCTCTGCCAGCAGAGGTAATGCTGTCGTGAAAAACCGAGAAGAACTGTTATTCTTTGCGAAAAGGATACCAAATGCCATTTGCCAGGAGTTTATCAAAGGAGATGAATATACATGCGATGTGTATGTTGACTTTAATATGAAAGTTCGTTGTATAGTACCGAGAAAACGTATCGAGACAAGGGCAGGTGAGGTGAGTAAGGGACAGATAGTTAAACAGCCTCGCATTATGAGCGAGTCTATGAGGCTGGTAGAGACACTGCGGGCGGGGCCGGGCGTTATAACTCTGCAATTGTTTTTAACGCTTGGTGATAAAGTAAAGTTTATTGAAATAAATCCGCGATTCGGCGGCGGCGTCCCGCTGTCAATCAAAGCTGGTGCCAATTTTCCAAAGTGGATATTGCAGGAGCTGCTCGGAGAAAAACCGAATATCCGTTTCGATGGCTTCAAGGACAATCTAATTATGCTTCGCTACGATAGCGAGGTATGGGTAGGATAAATCAAAAATTAAAAATAAAAAATCAAAATTGTGGAATCGCCGCAAAGCGGCGATGACTTCCTTAATTTTACATTTTGCATTTTGATTTTTGATTTATAAGTCTGAGGCAAGTAAAAGATGCTCGATAATATAATTGGTCCACATAGGCCTGTTACGTGGGTGGTTCACTTTTGGCCTGTATTAGCAGTGGCTTTTGCCGGCTCGCTGGCGGCTACGTGGCTGTGTAAAAGGATAGCCATTAAGTTCGGAATCGTTGACCATCCTGATGACTTGGTCAAAACCCATAAAGAGCCTATAGCATACCTTGGTGGTGTGGGTATATTTATCGGCCTGACAATCGGGGCATTGGCAGGTATCACGACTTTGTCGGGTTTGAAAAACGAGGCATTTTTCAGTCCGGCATTGAAAAGGCTGTTAGGGATATTGGTCGGAGGGACAATCGCATGTTTTGTCGGGCTGACCGACGATATATTTGATTTAAAGCCGCGACACAAATTTCTCGGCCAAATCTGCGCAGCGGTTATCTTATTATTAGTTGGTATCACGCCAAATTTACAGCGTATTGCGATCCCATTAAATCTACCGATGCCTCATTATCTTGAAGCAGTACTGAGTATTTTTATCGTGGTATTCTTTGTCCTCGGTGCGACGAATTCATTAAATCTACTCGATGGACTGGATGGCCTTTGTGCTGGAGTGACGACCATTATTACCATCGCCATGCTGATTCTGTCGATACATTTAGCGACCTGGGGATACAGCGAAGTCGGTGACCCTGTGCGGATTATAATCTGTCTCGGACTCGTCGGCGGCGTTTGTGGATTTTTGCCTTTTAATCGGTATCCAGCCAAGATATTTATGGGTGATGCCGGCACTATGCTGCTGGGCTTTATGGTAGCTGCGTTGATGCTTTTATTCGCCGAAGGCGTTCCACGCTGGTGGATGGCTTCCATAGTTGTCTTTGGTCTGCCTATTTTAGATACTGCTGTGGCCTTGGCCAGAAGGTTATTGAATCACAGACCATTGTTTGTTTCTGATCGCGGCCATATTTACGACCAGATGATTGATAGAGGAATACCACTTAAAAAAACAGTTGTTATTTGCTATGTACTTGCCGGTGTTTATGGTGCGATTGGCTTAGTGATGAGCCAGATAAGGACGTGGTACGCCGCGTGTGTTTATGTGGTTGTCTTCGTAGTCTCCGGCTTAGTGGTGTGGAGAAAAGGTTATTTAAAGATGGAAGGGCTGCGTGGAGCAATACGGAGGCCAGCCGAAGCCGAATCCGGTCACAGTAACCGCTGAATTTAACTGGCATCGGGCTTTGCAAATTCGTCACGAATCCGGCGTGCCGAATCGACGGACTCAACACATGCCCTCTAAGCTTTCGATTTTACAGTTGAACATTTTGTTCGTTTAAAGGTATTATATTGTAAATGAAAATTAGGTAGCAGTAGTTGAGTTCTTAGAGCAGTAGTATGGGCCTTTACGATAGAGATTATACTCGTGTAGATTCCGACTCTCGCTACCAGTATGCGCCGCAGATGCGTTTTGGTTTTCCGAAGATCACGCCGGTAGTCAAACTGTTACTAATTATTAATATAGCAGTATTCGTAATCGCGATACTCATAAGGCCTCTCAGCGTTTTTATTTACCGATGGTTTCCCGTCGAGCCGGTTTCACTACTTCGAGCTTTACAGCTCTGGCGATTGGTAACTTATCAGTTTTTGCATGACCCTGCTGACATTTTCCACATTTTTTTCAATATGCTTGGTTTATTTTTCTTAGGCCCGACCCTCGAGCGGCACTGGGGCAGTAGGAAATTCCTGAAATTTTATTTAGGTTGTGGTGTTGCAGGCGGTTTATTCTACACATTGCTTGTAGCAGTCAATTTTTTGCAGGCAGGTACAATGGTAGGGGCCTCTGGTGCAATACTTGGCTTGTTAGCTGCCTGTGCGATCCTTTTCCCACATTTTGTGGTCTTTATTTTTCTTTTTCCGATACCGATACGAGTAGCGGCAATTGGGTTTACCGCGGTCTACTTCATTTTAGTAATAACCAGAGCAGAGAATGCCGGTGGCAATGCGGCACATCTGGCAGGTATGGCAACAGGAGCCATTTATGTATTTTCAAAGCCCTGGCGGGAAAAAATTCAATTGAAAATGCGAGCTGGTGCGTGGGAAAAGAAGATGGCCACCGAACGCAAACTGCAGGTTGAGCTTGATCGCATATTGCAGAAAGTCCACGACTCAGGCATCCATAGCTTAACACCACAAGAAAAAAAGATTCTCAAAAAGGCCACTGATGTGGAACAAAAGCGATACAGAACATAAAACTGATTATACGTCTTTCGTTTATCGGTTGCGCTGCTCGTTTTGTCCATTCCCGATATGTCGGGATTATACGATTAACGCAACCGATACGAGCCGTGCAATGGCGTAAGCCATCCCCAAGCGGACCACAACCGTTTAACGGTGAGGAGGTATGTCTGTCAGGTTAAGTAGTGGCAACTACACATTAGGTATCTTGACGATTATACCTGCCCTAAACAAAGTTGAAGGATTTGATAAATTATGTAGAACCTTACGGATAGATTCTCTTTTTGGGGGATTAATCCCACCGAAATGGAGGAGTTGATTCTTCAATCAAATCTTTAATGTGTTTCTTTACATTTTCAGCCTTGACTTTCTCATTCTGCCATTTCATTATCTCATCTCTGCTTTCCCTGACTCGATTTCTTAACCCCTCAAGCCATTTAAGCAGCCGTTCGTACGCGATCTCCTTTTGTCGTACGATTAAATCGTAGCGTCTGCTGATCACTTCCTCTAACTCTGCCAGCAGTTTTTGCTTATCTTTTTCATTCTTGGCAGCTTTGATTCTGGTAACCAGCTCGTCCCGTTTGTCTTTTAGCCGAAGGTCTTCTTTAAGAACTTCAGCTAATTCCGGGTTCCTTCTTTCCTCTTCAAAAATGCGCCAATATTTGTTTCTGATAAGGTCAAATTTTTCAAAGTAAAGTTTTGGCTCATTTTCTTTAAATTTAGCCAGGTTTTCCGCCTCTTTGGGATATTCTTTGGTCAACCAATCAAGAAACTCGGTTTGTCTCTGGTGTCTCCAGTTTTCTATACGTTCTCTTATTATTTTGCCAAATTCCTCACGGCCGTATCTTCTAAGCTCTGCCTGGAACTTCTCAGGGTCTTCTGTGCGCAGCTTCTCCAGTTTTTTGACCGCGTTCGGATCGCTTTGTTTCAGGCTGCTCAAAATACGGTTGGTTTCCTCATCTGTTAGTTTGAATCTTTCCGGCCCTCGGCCTAGTCCCGGTCCGGGTCCTAGTCCCGGCCCTCGTAGTTCTTCCTCTGCCCAGATGTTTTCTTTATCTTTTTCTTTCTGCGCAGCCCCCCTAAGGGGTGTCCATGTTGTTACTACTACCGCCGTTACTAAAAGTAAAATGATTGTGCGACCCGTTGTCATCCCTATCCCTTCCAAAAATCGCTTTCAATTTCCACCAGGTTCATCTCCAGCTCTATTAATGCTGCGTCTCCATTAGCATTACCTTTGCCTAATTGTAGAGTGCGCAGCTCGTCTTTAATTTGCTCGATTTCGGTAGTGTAAGTTACCAAATCTACATCGTCAGCAGCTATATTGTCACTGTCCCAAGTTGCTCTGGGTATTATTGAGGCAGGGATGATTCTTTCAGATCTATAATCTTTGTCTTTTTCAAGGATGTTCAAGCCTATAGCTGCCACAATAAGAATTGCTGCTGCAATAGCTGCTGTTTTGTAGACTAATTGTGTAAAAACTTTTGCCCTTAGAGACCGTAAATTCAAGGCAATTTTAGCTTTTATATTAGCTATGAGCATATCATCGGGTTCAGGAGCAGGGTGCTCGCGAAGGATTTGCTCCGCCTTATAGACATCTTCAGCAGCCTTAGCTGCCTGTTCAGAACTGAGAAATTTTTCGAACAGCTCTTTCAGATTTTCTTCGTTTTGACTGCTCATAATTATCCCTCCATCAGCTCTCGCAATTTTTTAAGTCCTCGATGCAGTTTTGATAATGTTGTTCCTATTGGCTCATATCTCATCTTTGCTATTTCCTTAAAGCTGAGTTGTGAATAAAATCGCAGCATTATTAATTCTCTCATATCGGCATCTAATCGGCCAAGCTGCATCTGCAGCTTGTCGATTCTATCGCTGTTCGACTGTTTCGGCTCTGTTATTTCCGACTCAAGATGGCTTATTCGAGCGTCGAGCAGTTTTGTATATCGTTGTTTGCTCCTTAAGTAATCGTGAAATACGTTAGATGCTATTCTGAACAACCAGCTTTCAAAAGAACCGCCCTTATAGGAACCGATTTTTTCAACTAACTTGGCAAATAAAATACTGAGCAATTCATCGCAGGTATCCTTTTTGCCCGTCAATCGGTAAAAATAGCCGTAAAACCGGCTTGCGTACATATCTACTAATTGTGAAAAGCAATCAGCATCACCTTTTTGACAGCCTATTATTATCTGGGCTAAATCATTGCTTTTAATCATACTCAGGTGCTTTTCATATTGAAAGACGGCCTCTAAGATTGGTTTATTGCAAAAATGAGGGAAAAACTGCCCATATTTTTCTTCAGCCAGACCTATTTGAAAACGGCAACTCACGGTGCGGCAAACTCCGTCTGTATCCATTCACAAGTGTTTGTCTATACTGGTCTTACGCGTTTATTGCGGCTCCACTTGCCTATCTGCTATAGGGTATCTTCTTCCTCGTCGTCCTCGTCGAGCTTCCAGCTATCGGCTTCGTCAATGTCTTCGATCTCTCGCTGCATAAACTGAATGATTTTATCTTGAAGCGGTGCTAATTTTCCATACCACTTAAGCATCTGCTGATAGCTGGCCACCAGCATATCGAGGCGGATTAGCTGCCATTTAGCCAGGCACTCCGGCTCTTTGATGTTAATAAATGGATCGCACTTGAATGTCCGTCGGCCGTCAGATCCTATTTCACAAAATTCGCAATCTTTGCATTGAATCATTTTCGCACCCCAATCTAAGTCGGCAAAACCTGAAAGTCCCTCAGAAACCATCAGCGGCAAATCCTGTCCCGCTTAGGAATATTTTCTTCTTGGTTTTGTCAATCCTGTTTAAGGTAAAAAATTACCCTTTATTTTTTTGCTTGCATGTTTAATATATTACCATATATCTAAAAGTCGTAAAGTAATTTGCAATAAAGATTCCGGTTCTTTTGATGGAGTAATAAATGGCAAAATCAAGACGCAGACGCAAAATAGGCAGTAAAAAAAGACACACAAAATGGAAAATACGGCATAAGAAAAGCTAATTTCTTTATTTTTTTATTGTACTTTTTGCGTTATGAACCAATAAGTGGATGAGTCATATCATCTAAGCGTAAATTTAATGCGCGATATGCTAAATGGAACATTTCAATGTAATTTTCAAGCCTGACGGCAAACAAATCACCATTCATGCCGGCGCTACGCTTCTTGAAGCTGCTGGTCAGGCCGGCATAATCCTGAACTCTGTCTGCGGCGGCAAAGGTACGTGCAAAAAATGTGTGGTTTATCTTGAGCCGGATGGAAAACAAATACTGGCCTGTCAATACCGAATCCAAAGCGACCTTATTGTAACCATTCCTCCAAGCTCCAGATACTTCGAGCAAAAAATTCTCGAACACGGTATCGATGCTCATCTTAACATCCAGCCAACTGTACACGAAAAGTACCGTAATAAAGACAGGATATTCGGCCTGGCGGTTGATATTGGCACTACCACAGTTGTTGCTAAGCTTATCAATATGACAGATGGTAAATGTTTGGCAACGAAGGCAGCATTGAATCCACAAAGTCACCACGGTAACGATGTCATCAGCAGAATCGCATACGCCAGGACCGATGTGAAATTAGCCGAGCTGCACAGGCTCATCATAGATTGCATAAATGATCTTGTAGCACAGCTTTGTAAACAGGCATCTATCAATGCAGAACACATATACGAGATGTGCGTGGTAGGCAATACAACTATGAACCACCTGTTTCTCAAATTGCCTGTTGAGCAGCTCGGCCAGGCACCATACAAAGCCTTTTCTCTTGATGCTCACGATGTCCCTGCAAAAAAGCTGCACCTGAAAATAAATTCCAATGGCGAAGTCCACACCGTCGAAAATATAGCAGGCTTTGTCGGCTCGGATACAACTGCTGTTGCTCTTGCTACTAATATCGATTCGGCGGAAGAGACAACACTCGCAGTTGACATCGGCACAAACGGCGAGATTGTACTTGGCACAAAAGATAAACTCTATGCGGCAAGCTGCGCAGCCGGGCCGGCTTTTGAAGGCGCACGCATAACCTGCGGTGGTAGGGCGGTTGAGGGTGCAATTGAGGCTGTTGTCGTCGATAATGACGATATAGTCTTGGATGTGATAGGAAATAGTGGGCCTCGCTCGATATGCGGCTCAGGCCTGATTGACGCCGTGGCGGTTATGCTGGATTTGGGTATTATCGACGCAAGTGGACGATTCACAAACCCCGATAAACCGTCGTCTGCAATTAACTCTCGCATACGCGAGGAAGCTGGTCAGCCTGCTTTCTTCTTGACCGATGATGTATTTCTGACACAAAGGGACGTCCGCGAGGTTCAGTTGGCAAAGGCTGCCATCCGGGCCGGTATAAAAATCCTCCAGCGAAAACTTGGCATAGCAGATAATGATATACAGCACGTTCTTTTAGCCGGAGCGTTCGGCAATTATATTCGGCCGCAAAGTGCTATGCGGATAGGCTTATTGCCGAACGTGCCGATAGAGCGGATTCGTTTCGTTGGCAACGCCGCATGCAGCGGTGCACAGATGATTCTTCTGAACTCCGCCCTTCGGGCAGAGGCTAAACAGTTGGCCTGTGAGATTGAATATATTGAAATCGCGCATGAGCCGGACTTCCAGGTTATATTTGCGGAGTCAATGTCATTTTGAAACACTGACTGACACGGACTATAACACGGACAGATACGGACGTTTTTGAGCGCCTGACTGAGAATATGCGAAGGACTTTTAGGATAATCTTAGGTATAGTATTAATCATCCTCGGTTTGGCAGCATTATTAACGCCGTTTTCACCCGGCTCCTGGCTCGCGCTCATCGGCTTGGAATATCTCGGATTGAGGGTGCTGCTGCAGCGCAAGCTCTTGTCTTTGCTGCCGGCAAAATACCGCGACAAAGTGAAGAAGCTGTTTAAGAAAAAGAGCACAAGAGCATAAGGGCACAAGGGCACAAGAAAGGAGGCACAAATTAAACAGGTGGGATATAAGAAATTAACGGTCTGGCATAAAGCGGATGAATTAGCATTTCAAGTTTATATAGTGACAAGGAATTTCCCTAAAGAAGAAATCTTTGGAATTACTTCGCAAATAAGAAGAGCAGCTTTGTCTGTACCTACCAATATTGTTGAGGGATATGGTAGACAAGGCAGAAAGGAACTGCGGCAATTTGCAAATATAGCGTTGGGCTCATTGGCAGAAGTTCGGTATTTATTAGATTTTTCTTTACGTTTGCAATATCTTAATGAAATACATCACAAGGCATTACAGGATTTAGCTGATGAAGTTGGTAAACTATTATGGAAGTTCTACAAGTCACTGACGTAAAAAGAGAGAAAGGAAAATAAGAGCACAAGAGCATAAGTAGCTTATGCTCTTACGCCTTATGCCTTATGCACTGTATCTAATGGAAATTATATGTATAATCGCTGTGTTTTTAGTGCAAGTTATCGTGGCTACTTTTTCGCTGTGGCTGGCGATGAGACTGACGAAGGTGGAAGGCTCCGTCCTCGGCCTTTTTGCGGCTGCATCTATAACGGCACTGGTGGAATTGATACCTATACCTTATGTAGGGTGGATATTGCCGTTTATTGTGCTTTTGGTTCTGATTTCACGGTGGACGACGGCTGAGATTTGGCCCGATGCGGTCCTCATGGTTGTCGTGGCTTGGTTCTTTGCAAATTTGGTGACCATTGCGCTTCGGTCAGCTATCGTGTAAAGGGTACGAGAGTAAAGGTTTAACTGGTTATGGTTTGAGGGTATTTTGTTATTAGCAGAGTTATAATAAAAATTTTTGAATTGACGGCGAAAAGCCTGTATATTAAAATATTTAATACGTACCAGTAATTCACTTAAAGGACTTGCTGCGTATGGGCCTGAAGAGGATGCGGCCAGGTTGGTCTTTCCCAAGATTTATGCCAGGCGGATAATTTACTTGTGGACTAACCGTACAAGGATAAATGAAAGGATTCAAAGTGAAAACTGCAAAAATCACCGACCTTATCGGAAGCCCTTTCACAGACACCTGGATGTTAGACCTTGACAACGGTGAAAAAGTAACCATCGATCCTGGTTTGGGAGTGCGACAGTTCATCGGAGTCTACAGCACCCCAAACAACATTATTGGTCAGCAAATCGAATACGAAACCAACAACCTTGGCAATCTCTATCGGTTTCGTCCTGTTAGTATCGATTAAAAGATTATTGCGCTAAGCGTACCTTAATCAACTAACAAGTAAAAATACCAAGTACGCTATATATCCACATAGCAGCAGCAAACCGCTGATTCGGCTAATAACACGCCTGCCGATTATGCCCACGGCTGCAAAGCCGGCGCTTACAATAATCATAATCCAATAATCAACCACCATCAATCGCTGCCCAATAGCGAACGGCCAAATCGTACCGGCTGCGCCTGTAACCATCAAAGTATTGAAAATGTTGGAGCCTACAAGATTGCCGACCGAAATATCGTGATGGCCCTTAATCGCAGCTACCACGCAGGTAGCAAGCTCCGGCAGAGAAGTGCCAATAGCAACAATAGTCAGGCCAATCACAGCTTCGCTCAAGCCGATTTGCTTTCCAATAACGACCGCTCCCCGCACAGCCAAATCCGCCCCAAGGGCGAGATTGGCCAAGCCGATAATTATAAAGAAGAGGTTCTTGCCTATACCGCTTGCTTCGAGGTGTTTTTGTGAACTTTTGCTCCCTTCAGCTATGCTCAGGACATGTTTATGCTCTTTGCCTTTTGCGGTGAGAATGGTAAACAGTATTAGAGCAGCAAAAATGCCCAACAGCAAAAGGCCCTCAAGCCTGGATAAGCTCAAGTTATGCAGGACAGGCCATAAGAGCAGCGCTACCAATATCATCACGGGTATCTCGCGTCGGAGCGTCAGCCTGTCG
>Ga0315532_1001165_pt1 | contig 20236 bp, 17 predicted proteins | sample SalMarWE160370MG_FD_203082 | JGI IMG/M metagenome (GOLD analysis project Ga0315532, IMG submission 203082) | Salt marsh sediment microbial communities from the Plum Island Ecosystem LTER, Massachusetts, United States - Salt Marsh Sediment WE1603-70 ... | reverse complement strand
CTTATGTCCCGTTCTGTCTAGTCACCGCAAGAGACTTGAAGCTCATTGCAGAAAAATGGCTTGAGGAGCAGAAAGGAACAACCCTACCAACCTCTGCACTCGTTTTTCAAGGTCGCTATACTCTGAGCGAGTTTAAGAAAAAATTCGTATGAGTTAATTCCAAGACAAAGCAACAGGGAAACTTTCTAAGGATGCACTATTCTCCAGCAAGCAAGGCCTTGAAGAAGGCTAAAGGTAGAAAATAAAAGAGAATCAAGAATGTAGCAATTCAAAAATCAAGACCCGACCACAGGTAGTGAAGGGATAGATAAAAAAGGATCATAAAGCCAAATAAAAAAAGGTGCTTTTACCCGCTAAAAGGAAAGCACCCAGAAAGGAGTTATACTATGTCTACTCAACCTCAAAAGAGTCCAGGGGTGGCCACTGTCTTGTCCTTTTTTTTCATGGGACTTGGCCAGATTTATAATGGACAGATAGGCAAGGGGATTATGTTTATTATCCTCTATGCAATATCGATCGCATTGATGTTTGTCATTGTTGGTTTCATCACCACTCCCATACTTTGGATATGGGGTCTGGTGGATGCAAATAAGTCAGCAAAAAAGATTAATGAAGAGATGGCTCAGGGAAAATAGACGTGGAAAAAATAGGGATAGCGCCTATTATTATTGACCGATTTATAAGCTTTTGACACGCCACGCATATCAAGTGTTGTAGCAATGGGTTTTCCTCATTATCCTATACTTAAAGAGGAAATTATCAGGAATGTGTTTCTGAAGACAAAGATGGCTTAAGGCAACCTCTGGGATGTCCTGGAGATTACACTCAAAGAAACTTCTTGAAGATATGGGTATATTGTCCCGCAAGTAAAAATCAATAAATGAGCGTTGTTCCTATTTAATGAATATCAATTGTAGGCAAGCATAACATTTCTTTGACTTTACGGATAAATTGCTGTATTATACTAATAGATGGTAATAATTGTCAAGAAGAACGTAGGACAATTTCCGTATTTATTTCAAATGTATACTAATAAATAGTATAAAAATGCATAAAAGAGGTAAATAATGTCTCTTCCCAAACTATATCGAGCCTTCTATAAAGAAAAGGTATTTAATTTTTCTGACGTTATGGAGAAGTTCAAAGAGGACAAACCTAGCGAAGGATACCTGCGAAAAAGGTTAAATGACTTACTTAGAGCAGGATACCTCGGTTCGGTAGGAGCGAGAGGGCTTTATTATATAATACCTCAAGAGAGTAGCAAAGAGGAGTATGTGCCCGACAAATTTCTTATCGGAGCAAAACTCTCTCCGGGTGGGGCAATAGGTTATCATTCTGCCTTGGAATTACATGGCGCCAGTTACTCTCCCTTCAGGATAGTCTATATAATCACCCAAAGACACTTTCGGTCGTTTAAATTCCAAGACGTGGAATATCACGCGGTAAAAGGGAATACTAATTTTGGTATAGAAACAATATTGAGGGAGGGTTTGAAGGTCCCGGTGACAGACCGAGAACGAACTCTCGTAGATGGAATGAATGGACTTAAATATGTTGGTGGTTTGGAGGAATACTTTAAAAGCGTTGAACTCTTTCCTTCCATCAACTTTGACCGGGTAATAGAGTATCTTGCGAGATTGAATAAAAAGATTCTATATGCCAAGCTCGGTTTTCTTCTTTCCTATTTTGAAAAGAGGTGGGGTTTTTCAGAGAATCATAAAGAAGAAATAAAAGCTCATCTGGGAGCAAGAATAAATTACCTTAGTGATGAGAGGGAAGAAGCGAAACTAAATAAGGAATGGGGCTTGATGATCCCGGTGCGACTGAAAAACTTACTCGAGGAGTATTAAGTGGACAGAAGTATCCAGGGTGCTAAAGAATACTTTGAAAGCTTTTCTAAAAAGACCAATTTTCAGCGGGATATATCAATAGATTTTTTGAGGCAGACTTTAGACCAGAGATTCTTTTTGGCGATCTATTAGAGAGTACAAATTTAGAAAATCATCCTATGGTCATCTGGAAGCAAAGGCACCTCAAGGAGTGGCTGGCAAGACAAAAGAAAACATGATTCACTTTTATTATTGCCAGATTGAGTCGCTGTATGTAAGCTTTTGGCATGCCACGAATATCAAGAGCTGCGGCAATAGGTTTTCCTCATCATCCTACTTAAAGGGGAAATTATCGGGAATGTGTTTCTGAAGACAAAGATGGTTTAAGGCAACGTCTGGAAGGTGGCAATTTGAAAGGAATAGTAAAACGGAAAATGGGCGAGCGTGGTTTCGGATTCATAGCCACGGAGGGAGAGGACGACGTCTTTTTCCATGCGAGTGATTACGTTAGTCTTTTTGATGACCTGGGTGAGGGGGACGCTGTTGAGTTCGAACTTGCAGAGGCCAAGGGACATCCTAGGGCCATAAAGGTCAGAAGAATCGGATAACGTCCGTTGAGTTAGTCCACAGGAAAAAATTTGCTCACACAGCCTCGCACGGGCACTTCTTGAACGTAAGATGACCTATATGACCTAGGTAAAAGTATCGCTGCTATATCAAGCTAGTTATCGGATAGTATGATAGAGGTCCCAATCTACGACATTCCGCCACAGTACCGGGTGAGATCACACTAAACCAAGCCTCAGCAATTATCAATCTGGGTTTTGGAGAGACGTGGCCGTATAGTACTAAGCAGCGGCAATTTCTTCCTGGCCTATTTACCTTATTTCTTTGACTCTGACTTAAAAAGTGGTAATATTAATGGGATTAAATCATGGGTCTCGCTGGGGAAAAACCCATTTCGAAGACACAAAATAATGGAGGTGAGGTATGCGTAGAGTAACGGCAATATTATTGGTCATGATTCTAGCGGCAGGATTCGTCTTGGTGATTTCGGGTTCTTTATTGGCGAAAGGGGGACTTCCGGAAGGTGTTTTGAAAATCATAAACGATCCACTATATAAGAGCTCCTATTGGGGTATTCTGGTAAAGGACCTTGAATCAGGCGAAGTTATTTATCAGCTTAATGCGGATAAACTCTTTGTTCCTGCTTCTACCACTAAAGTCTTTACTCTGAGTGCAGGGCTTGATACTTTCGGACCAGATTACCGCTTCCAGACACCAATATATCGCAGGGGGAAGGTTGATTCTCAAGGTACACTATACGGAGACCTGATACTTGTGTCCAGCGGTGACCTTACAATGGGTGGTCGCACTACCCCCGACGAGAGAATCGCATACACCAACATGGACCATACAGACGCAGGTATGGACGGAATATTTGAAGCCATATTAACAAAGACTGATCCGCTTGCAGGCTTAAATGAACTGGCGGAACAAGTGGCTGCCTCAGGTATCAAGCATGTCAGGGGAGATGTGATAATCGATACCCGCCTTTTTGAAACAAAAACTTCACCCGCGGGCATAACAAGGACACCTATAATAATAAACGATAATATTATCGATTTTATTATAACACCGTCCAAGCTCGGTGAGAGCGCATTGGTTGACTACCGGCCCCGGAGCGTTGCCTACGAAGTAGAGGCAGAGGTAAATACTGTTTCTTCAAGTAAGGAGCCTCAAATCGAAATTACTTCTCCGTCCTCGGGCCGTATCGTTGTACATGGTGAGGTGCCCGAGGGGTATCAGCCTGTAATTCGGGTTTATGGGGTCGAAGATTCGGCTTCCTTTGCCCGAATGCTTATTATCGAGGCACTTGAACGAGCAGGCGTTGAGGTCGAAGCCGCACCTTCAGGGGTTAATCCATCTAATAAACTCCCTGAGAATTTCACCTATAAAGAAACCGAGCGCGTAGCACTATTAGTTTCACCGCCTTACAGCGAATCAGTAAAACTCATTCTCAAGGTCAGCCATAACCTTGGTGCTGATACAACACCACTTCTTATTGCAGTCAAGAATAACAAGAAGACCCTTGAGGAAGGCCTGGCTATAGAACGTGATATTTTCAAGAAAATGGGTATCCAGACCGAAACCATATCCATAAGTGACGGTGCCGGCGGGGATAAGGGCGACCTTATCAGTCCGAGTGCAGTGGTTCAGCTTTTGAGTTTCATGCGCAAAAGCCCCTACTTCGAGTATTTCTATAATGCCCTTCCAATTCTGGGTGTGGATGGTTCCCTGACTCATTTTGCCGGACCGGATAACGCAGCACGCGGTAAGGTTTTTGCCAAGACGGGTACGCTTGTCTGGGGAGATTTACTGAACGATAGGCCAATTATGATAGCCAAAGGTCTGGCTGGGTATATCACGACTGCAAAAGGCCGCGAATTGGCATTTGCTTTATACGTCAATAATACTCCCATGGAGACGATTGATGATTTGGGGAGAATCGGAAGCGACCAGGGGAGAATCTGTGAAGTCATATATAAAGATAACTAGGCATATCTGATCAATAAATTATGAAGAAAATCACTACCTTTAACAAAAGTATTCATGGAATTGTAATAGGGTAGGGAAAATTCTTCAAGAAGTTCAAAACGAGATAAAAAATACCCAGTATTCAATGGAAAACGAACATTGGGCAAGTTTATTACCTCCTATACCCAGAATACGGCCATAGAGGGGTAAATTTGGGCACATTTATTGAAAGATGTAAACTTACTCACCTGAGAATGAATAAAGAGCAAATACGGGTTGTTTTGTCAGCTGGATCAAAATCTAACCAACCGGTAGCGGTCCGGTACCGTGAAACCCACATTATAGCCTAAAAACAACTTGCCATTACCCAGAAATTACGCTATCCTAAATGACAAAAGAGGACTTTACATAAATGCTGAAAATAATCAAAACTGCTACTGGAGCGATGTTCAGAGTCAGGGTACAACCCGGGGCAAGCAAGAATGAAATCGTGGGAGTGCAGCAAGATGCGCTTAAAATACGCATTAGCGCTCCTCCGGTAGAAGGAAAAGCGAATAGGGCGCTTGTTCAATTCCTGGCCGAACAGCTCGCAGTAAAGCGAAGCCAGGTGGAAATACTCAATGGCCATGCCACCAGGCGCAAGACCATACACGCAGTAGGGCAGGGGATTCAAAAAAAACTACAAAACATTATCGATAGCATAAACGTTTGACAAAATGTAAATATGTATTACAATAATAGAAACAGTAGGAAAGAAAATATATGCAAGTCATAGTCTCCCCAAAATACCAGATCGTAATCCCAAAGGAAATACGAAGCAAGGTTGGACTACGAAAAGGGCAGAAGATGCACATAAGTATAAAGGGTAAATCCATTGTTCTTATGCCCGACAAACCCATCCAGAGCCTTCGCGGCATACTAAAAGACAGCAAGGCGGACGATGCCGGAACACAAGGGGAGCGCAAATGACAGTTATAGACACATCCGGATGGCTGGAGTACCTGGCCGACGGTCCTCTGGCTGCCCAGTACGAGAAATACCTGGCTAAGCCTGAGGCTATCATCACTCCCTCCATTGCCGTTACTGAAGTATATAAGAAGGTAAAGAAGACAAAGGGGGCAGAAGTGGCCCTGGCAGTAGTGGCGCAAATGGAGAAAACAAGGATAATAGCGCTGGATGAAGAGATTGCATTGCTGGCCGGAGACCTCGCCCTCGCTCATTCCCTGACTCTTCCTCTTGCCATCGCCTACGCCACTGCTCTAACACAGGAAGCACAGCTTCTTACAGCCGATCCCCACCTGAAGGGCCTGGAGCAGGTGACCTTCCTTTAGCGAGAGCCAAAAGACCTGCCCTTACTCGACTACCAGCAAGAGAAATAAGTAACCATTTCTAGCCAGATTACTTCGCTTTGCTCGCAATGACAGGACTGGTGCACATCCAACCCAGATTGCTTCGTCAAGCTCGCAATGACAGGCACCCGAATGACACCCCTTTTTATCAAAACTTAAAGTGCTTTTTTTTCAACTTAAAGTAAATAGGGAATCGCTAACATTAAGTTTAAGTTTGTCTCGGTATCGTGCTTTTAAAGCCCCGTTCAAAATCGGTCTATTTTTCACTCTTTTCAATTTGGGTGACATAATATGTATTATCGGAACTTACCGAAAAGAAAAAAACCTTAAACTCCGCTTCTTTTCAGCCGATTTCCCCGAAATTATAAACAGTTACTTCAACAAAGGTAGCTTAAGTTCTTTATTTACAACAACTAATCAGATGATATCTTCTTATAGCAAAGAAAAACTAGAGGAGATGGATTTACAGAATGGAATGATTGGCATCCTCCTATGAAATAACAGGCCATTTGGCCTAACCCTGAACAGTTCCTGCTTCTACGCCTGGAGGAACCGAAAATGAGGGATGGATGTTGTTCGTTAATGCTGATAAATAAAGGAGTATATAATAAAATATAGAGAAATAGATTAGATTTGACTATATGATGCTTACTAATAGAGAATTAGTAATAATAATATTATACATAAGTTTAACTTTATGGTGGTAGCTATTTTTTTGTTGATTTTACTCATCTATACTTTTCGGTGGGTGATGGTATGAAAGCATAAATTTTTGTAATTATGCGAAAGTAGAGATTTAGGACGAGAAAAGGGCTGAGATGAATTTGATATGAATGAAGGGAGAAAAGGCCCGGAATGGCCCTGGAATGAATCCCTTCTATTAAACTCCCCTACCCTGCTTGTTGTGATACTGGCTTCGGTGGATTAGGCAAAGACAAGTAGGATTCCAGAGATAAGGCCAAATCTTTTCCGCCAGAGACTTGACTACCGGACATTGGTTAAGCTATACTGTGGCAGTGACACACGGGAGATGAGCCAAAGGCGCCTTAGCTCTTCCTAAACACTCTCCCGCCAACGGGTCCAGTCAATCTAAGGAGAGTCCTTCCTCAAGCTAGAAGTGGGACAAAAAAGGATAAGTGTTGGAAAAGAAATATATCATGGCCATAGATCAGGGTACCACAGGAACCCGTGTTATTCTTTTTAATCACGCTGGAGAAATCCATGCCACTGCTTATCATGAAATAAAACAAATTTTTCCTAATCCTGGCTGGGTAGAACACGATCCTCGGGAATACTGGCAGACGGTCATGGACTGTACCCGGGAAGTATTGAAGGCTCGAAACGTGCAGCCTCAACAGATTGCAGCTATTGGCATCACCAATCAGCGGGAAACCACGATTATCTGGGATAAGGATACTGGAGAGCCGCTCTATAATGCGATTGTCTGGCAGTGTCGTAGAACGGCAGAAATATGCGAGGACCTTAAGCGAAAGGGTTTGGAGCAGAAAGTCCGGGAAAAGACGGGATTGGTAATAGATGCCTATTTTTCAGCCACTAAGATTAAGTGGATTATTGAAAATGTTTCAGGGGTCAAAGAGAAGATTGCTCAAGGAAAGGTCTATATGGGAAATATTGATTCCTGGATTATTTGGAACCTAAGCAAGGGTGCCTCGCATGTGACGGATTACTCAAATGCTTCGCGCACAATGCTTCTCAACATCCACACGCTAAAATGGGACCAGGAGCTTCTGGATGCAATTGGGATACCTGAAAAAATTCTTCCCCGATTAATGCCTTCTAGCGGAGTGATGGCCACTACGGCAAAGGATGTTTTCTTTGGGGCTGAGATTCCGGTTGCCGGCGTTGCTGGCGATCAGCATGCGGCAACCTTTGGGCAAAACTGTTTTAAACCCGGAATGGCCAAGAACACCTATGGAACTGCACTAGCGCTGATGATGAATATCGGGGAAAAAGCTGTCCTTTCTAAAAACGGCTTGACCACCAACCTGGCCTGGCATATTGGCGGAAAAACGGAATATGCCCTGGAAGGGGTAGTCTTCATAGGTGGGGCTGCTATCCAGTGGCTTAGAGATGGAATCAAGATTATTAACAGTGCATCAGAATGTAGTAAACTGGCCGAGAAAGCACGGGATACGGGTGGTGTCTATATGGTGCCTGCCTTTACCGGTCTCGGTGCGCCCTCCTGGGATATGTATGCGCGTGGATTGATTATTGGAATTACCAGAGGCACTGGGAGAGAGCATATTGCGCGTGCTACTCTTGAATCCCTGGCATACCAGACCCGTGATGTGCTGAATGCCATGGAATCCGACTCTGGAGAAAAGGCAACATCTTTGCGGGTAGATGGTGGGGCGACCAAGAGCGATTTCCTGATGCAGTTTCAGGCCGATATACTGGGGATACCAGTGGAGCGCCCCTCTGTTACCGAGATGGCGGCTCGGGGTACCGGCTATTTAGCTGGCTTGGGCGTAGGTTTTTGGAAGAGCAAGGAAGAGATAGAAGGTCATTGGAAACTAGATCGAGTTTTTGAGCCCCATATGAGTGAGGCTCAAAGGGAGAGTCTGTATGCTGGTTGGAAAAAGGCAGTCCAGCGCTCTTTGGGATGGACCAGATAAGGAAGTACATAGATATGAAGGAAGAAAGCGGCAGTACCTCTGGTGCTGTAGTAAGGGTCCCTGCGGATGTAGCTCCTTACATAGATCATACCCTGTTAAAACCTGAAGCAACAAGGGAGCAGATCGATAGGCTCTGTGATGAGGCTGCCAAGCATAATTTTTACTCGGTGTGCGTTAACTCAAGCTGGGTTAGCATCTGTGCTGGTAAACTCCAGGACACAGAGGTAAAAGTATGTTCTGTAGTTGGGTTTCCCCTGGGGGCCATGGAGAGCCGGAGCAAGGGACTTGAGGCACGCTGTGCTATTGAGGATGGAGCCCAGGAAATAGATATGGTAATCAATGTCGGGTTTTTGAAATCTGGAGATCTTAAAAAAGTGGAAGAAGACATTAGAGCAGTAAAAAGGGCTTGTAAAAGCACAACCATACTCAAGGTAATAATAGAGACAGGGTTATTGACTGATGATGAGAAGGTTATAGCCTGCCAAATAGCCAAGAAGGTGGGGGCTGATTTTGTGAAGACTTCCACAGGATTTGCCAAAGGTGGTGCAAAGGCCAGAGATATTACCTTAATGAGAAAAATTGTTGGTCCTAAAATGGGAGTGAAGGCCAGTGGCGGGATTAGAAGCTTTGAGGATGCCAGACTGATGATAGAATCAGGTGCAACCCGTATTGGCGCCAGTGCCAGTGTGGCAATTGTAACGGCTGAAAAGGGTCAGGAGAGCTATTAAAGCGTGGAAGAAGACAGCTGTGGACAGAACAATTCAGCTCTTTACGGATCAAAATATTTCTTCTTAGCAATAACCTTCCCGATAAAATCATACATTCATCTATGAAACTTCTTATTTTTCACCTTAAAAAAATATGATCCAGACTCTACCCGGAAAGTAACATATCCTTTATCTTCACAAGCTTCCCTGATACCTTCTACTCCTTGTACATAGGAATTATTCTCCCAAACAGGTTTGCCACTCTCCTCAATTCTCATTTTACTCCATCCCATAGTGGGAACACTCACCCTTGCCCTGCTGTTCACCGGGATCTTAACTTCTAGAGTAATCAAGCCTTCTTTTCTCTCCCACTTTGAAAAAATAAGACCCCTCACTGTGTTTACTGATCCTTCAACAAAGGTGAGGTCACCAAGAATGTAGGGTTTGATTATAATGGATTTCCACCCAGGATTGTCAAGATCAACTTTTATCCCAGCCAAGTATTTGTAAAACCAAACATCTACACTGCCATGCATGGGATGATCGTGGGAGTTCATTCCTGAGCCTGTCATATACTCCCACCGCTCCCAGATGGTAGTTGCTCCTTTTGAAATCATGTATCCCCAACTCGGGTAGCTAATTTGTGTTACGATGGTGTAGGCTACATCTCCTTCTCCAAGCTCAGTGAGGACCTCCATCATGTACTTGGTGCACTGGTTGCCTGTGTTAAGGTGTCCTTTATGCTTTTCCATGATGTCCTTCACCAGGTTTTGTACTAGTGCCTCTTTTTTGTCCTCTGGTACCAGATCTAAAAACAGGGGGAGAGCATTACAGCCCTGGCTTCCCGTAGCGTATTGAGCTGTATTCGCATTGAAGAACCGCTTGGTGAAAGATTCCTTAGTCTTTTCCGCAAGATGAGCATACTGAGCAGCATCTTCGATTTTTCCCAAAATGCGTGCGATGCGGGACAGTATCAAAGCATTATAATAGTAATATCCGGTCGAAATCAAGCTTCCGGGAGTATTCGCTGGATAAGACCCAATGCTAATAACGGCTCCTCGACTATCTGGTGGAACCTTTGGGCTATCTGCCGGGATACAATCTTTTATTGGGGTGCACCAATCCCCATACAGGGTGTAGGGGATAATGTAGTCTTTTGCTTGGGTCCCCAAAAAATCAACCCAATGCTTAATCCCCTGGTAGTGCTCCTCTAGGATACGTCTATCCTCATAGTACTGGTAAAGATGCCACACGATAAAAAGATAACAATCCACAGGATCCCCCGGCCTAGATCCCCATCGGAATGGTGCAGTATCGGCAATAGCTCCTGTCTTCTTATCCTGAGCATCTCTTATATCCTTTAACCATTTAGTATATAATCTTGCCATATTGAAATTGTAAATTGCCTCCTCTGCTCGTACTGTAGCATCATTAAGCCACCCCATACGCTCATTTCGCTGCGGACAGTCAGTGGGGACACTATGTAAGTTATTTGATTCAGTCCATACAATATTCTTATGGATCTTGTTAAGCAAATCATTAGAACAAGTAAATTTTCCTACAAGTTCTACTGCCGAGCGAACTACTCTCCCTTCTAAGTTTTTTAATGTAGGCCTACCTGGGAATCCTGTTACCTGGACGTACCGAAAACCATGATAGGTAAACCGCGGCTCGTAAACCTCTTTTGCCTCTCCTTTTAAGATATATGTATCTGTGGCTTTAGCCGTTCGAAGGTTCTCCTGGTTGACAGTACCGTCCTCGTAGAGGATTTCAGCAAACTTGAGCACTACCTCTGTGTTCCGAGGTCCCTCTACTGTAAGTCTACACCAGCCAGCAATATTTTGTCCCATATCGTACACATATATAGCGGGTTTTGGATTAGTAATGTCAACTGGGGTAATTATCTCAACTACTTTGATTGGTTCGAGCATCTGTCCTTTCATAACTCTACTCGGATCTTCTACACGCTGCGCATGAAGCCACTCCTCAGGAGATTCAGTATAGGAAGGAGTATCCCATCTTGGCTTTTCCAGACGAGCATCGTACACTTCTCCATCGTATATGCTATTTTTCGTGATAGGACTACTAGCAACACTCCACGAGCAGTCACTAACAATGTGTGTGCTGGTTCCATTGATGAACTCTACATTCATTTGAAATATCATCCGGGGAATACCATACCATCCATTCCCGAGTATGATCCCAACGGCATTTTCCCCTTTCCGGAGGTATCCTGTCACATCGTAGGTCACATATAAGACTCTCTTTGTATACTCGGTCCAGCCTGGATCAAGCACATGGTTATCTACTTTCTCTCCGTTCAGGCGTAACTCGTAATATCCAAGCCCGCAGATATACACCCGCCCTCGGGCAACAGGTTTTCCCAGAGTAACAACTTTACGAAAAAGAAGTGCCTTTTCTGTTTTTCCTCCTTCCGCTCCAATCCATACACCTTGCCAATCATCAGGATTTAAAAGTCCCATCTCAAAGACAACCGGATTACTCCAGGAACTAGCCCCCTCATCTTTATCCCATACGCGGACTTTCCAGTAACACCTTTTGCCACTCTTCAAGGACTTTCCCTGGTAGACAACATTCACCGACTCGCCTGATTCTACCTTACCAGAATCCCACATATCACCTGTATTATTACCCAAGTTTGATTCGTTGCTTGCGACGAGCACTTGATAGGCAGATTGCAGCTGTCCTCTTTGAGGATGAACGATCTGCCAAGAAAATCTTGGAGAGGTAACATCTATTCCCAACGGATTCGATGCGTACTCACAACGTAGATTCGTGACCATCTACTCCTCCTTCATTTCTCGTGCTCAGGTTCTCGATTGGTAAGTAATCCCTAGCTTAATACACTGATCCGGATGCTCGTTGATGAATTTATAAGCCTCTACAGATTTCTCAAAAGGGTATGTTGGAGTAATCATTCCATCTGCAGTGAGTTTCTTATCCCTCATGAGCTGAAAGGCTGTATCCTCCAGACGCCTGTCATCCCACATAGGATAGTCTCTATTGGGATTATCCCAAACCGGCATGCTGCAGCGCAGAGTTATCCGGTTATGGAACCATTCCTCGCCTAAACGAAGCGCATTAGCTCGCCCGTGCTGGAAGGAGGCTGTAACTACTAATCCACAATAATGTACACTTCGTATTGCATCGGAGAGAGCTGCATCAGAACCGCTAATTTCAATAGCAACATCCACTCCCTTTTTCCCTGTTGCTTTCTTTATCTCAAATCCTACATTGCATCTAGCGGGATCAAATAGTTGGTCCGCTCCATATTTTTTTGCTAGATTACGACGATTAGAGAGAGGATCAGAGGCAAAAACAAGCTCCGCTCCGCTCAACTTTACCATCTGGACAGCCATAAGACCAATTGCCCCCAAACCAAAGATAGCTACTTTTGTCCCTAATCTTACATTTGCATCTCTTACTGCTGCCAGAGCAAAATGAGCAGGATCAAGGCATACTGCCTCCTGGGGGCTCATCGCTTTTGGGAGAATGTGAATCTGGCGTTCACGAGAACCCATACCTAGAATCCCCTCCTCTATTGTGCGCTCGCTGATAGTATGGGTCTCTCGTATGGGAAGATGGCCGTATACCTTATCGCCAACTTTAAATTTACTGACCTTCCTCCCCACTTCAATAACTGTTCCAACACTCATGTTCCCCAGCGGACGAGGAAAAAGAGAAGTTGCACCCTCTCTGGGTAAAAACATTCTCCAGGCTGGGCTAAATTCCTTATCCTGGAATGGAGAAGTACCTCGGTAAACATGTAGCTCTGTACCGTGTTTTGGTGAGCTGAACTCTGTTTTTATACGTACTTCATTCTCATCCAAAGGTTTCTCTTCGTACTCTCCCAGTACAGGTTTTCTAGATTTAATAGCTACAAGTTCTCTTGGCATTTTTTACTCCTTTATTCTGTGCTTATCTAAGTTAGATATATTTGCTTTATTTTCCTATTCTTTCTAAAGGTTTGACATTACCAAAGGTTATCTTGGGTCCATCTGAAGGTGCAGCCCAGCGGACAGCATTGCTAATTACTTTGAGTACTTCGCCCTGATAGAAAATAGGATAGCTTTCATGCCCCGGACGAAAGTAAAAAATCTTTCCTTTGCCGCGATGATAACAAAGGCCACTGCGAAAGACTTCACCACCTTCAAACCAACTTATAAAGACTAAAGCATCGGGCTCAGGAATATCGAAGCGTTCTCCATACATTTCTGTTGACTTAATTTCAATATATGGAGCAAGGCCTCTGGCTATTGGATGAGCAGGCTCAACCACCCAGAGCCTCTCTTTTTCTCCTGCTTCACGCCATTTTAAGTCACAACTCGTTCCCATCAACTTCTTAAAAATTTTAGAGAAGTGGGCAGAATGCAGGACAATTAAACCCATACCATCCAATACATGTTGGTATACTTTTTCAACTGCTACATCGCTTACCTCTTCATGAGCCATATGTCCCCACCAGATAAGCACATCAGTGTGAGTCAATATATCATCAGTCAAACCATGTTCTGGCTCATCCAGTGTAGCAGTACGGACACCTAAATCTGACTGTCCTTCTAAGTGTTTAGCAATGGCTCTATGTATACCCTCAGGATAAACCTTAGCCACATTAGAATCTTTTTTTTCATGCCGATACTCATTCCATACTGTAACCCGAATTAAATCTGACATTTTGCCTCCTTTTTTCATCCACGCTCTCTTAGACTTATCGAAGCTTTGCTGCAATCAAGCTTCATTTTCTGAATTTCCTTTCGTCTACTCATCTTTATTGCTTGTCTGAACAAAGTGAAAATTGACCTTGGTCATAAGACTACAAAGCCAGAAAACGATACTATTACTACCTTAAGTTAGCTATAAGGATCAGCCGCATCCCGAAGGCCATCTCCCACGAAATTGAAAGCTAATACGACAATAATAACAAAAAGTCCAGGAATGAAAAGCCAGGGAGATTGAGCAACGGCTCTTATGTTTTGGCCATCCTTTAAGAGCGTTCCCCAACTAACTGCCGGGGGACGAATGCCAAGACCAAGAAAACTGAGGGAAGTTTCCCCTAAGATCATCCAGGGTATACTCAGGGTGAGGTTCACTATAAGGTAACTTAAGAAAGAGGGAAGCAGGTGCCTGGCGATGATACGTGACTCGCTGCTTCCGCTGATCCTGGCAGCCACGACAAAATCTTCTTCTCTCAGTTCTAAGAGCTTGCCTCTCACCACTCGGGCTAAGCCAGACCAGCCTATGATGGAAAGAATAATGGTAATGCCAAAGTAAATTTTAATTGGCGACCAAAGTGGGGGTAAAGCTGCACTTAAGGCCATCCATAAGGGAATGGTAGGTATACATATTAAAAACTCTATGATTCTCTGGATAGTCATATCAGCCGCTCCTCCATAATATCCAGAGATTCCCCCTAGAATACACCCTAAGACAAAACTAATAGCCACCCCCACCAGACCTATAGATAGAGAAATACGAGAGGCGTAGATATTACGGGAAAATAAGTCTCTACCTAGTTTGTCCGTTCCAAATAAGAATATTGCACCTTCCTTTACCCTAAAAAGATGAATATCACCAGAGAATAGGTTCCAGAGCTTATACTCATCACCTCGGGTAAAAAAATAGATAGGATATTTTTTGGTCTTATCTAGAGTATATTTTCTGCGGAGAGTTACCGGGTCAGGGGTACTCTTCATTCCGTAGACGAAAGGTCGAAGATGGAATCCCTCCTCATCAAAGAAGCGAATTCTCTGAGGCGGGCAATAAATATACTTTGGATGACGTTTGTAGATGTTATAGGGAGAAGAGAATTCACAAAATAGGGCCACAACATAAAAAATAATCAATATACTACTCCCAAACAGGGCCAATTTATGCTTCTTAAACTTTCGCCACATAAGCTCCCACTGGGAAGCTATATAATATTTCTCTTCGGCGGCGAGTTTTTCCTTCTTTTCTCTTATCAATATGATCTTCCTTTCTCATATCTAATACGGGGATCTATCCAAACTAACAAGAAATCAGAAAGGAGAGTCCCTATTAGGGTTAGAACGGTTAAAAACATAATGGTACTTCCAGCTAAATACATATCCTGAGCCCTCAGCGCCGCAAAAAGCAGTGGTCCAGTAGTGGGCAGGCTCAATACAATAGCTGTAATAGTCTCTCCGGAGACAATAGCAGGAAGTACCCACCCAATGGTGCTGACGATAGGATTGATAGCTACTCTTACCGGGTATTTAAATAAGAGACGTCTTTCTGAAACTCCTTTGGCCCGGGCAGTAATGACATATTGTCTGCGAAGTTCATCCAATAAACAGCCTCGCATAACTCGAATGAGTGATGCTATGCCGGCTGTTCCAATAACTATGATGGGAATGGGAAGATGTTTCAACATATCGAGGAATTTGGCCACACTCCAGGGAGCCAACTGATACGCAGGAGAGAAAAGACCACCCGCACTGAGCCCAAAATATTTGTAAAAAACAAACATTAAGATTAAGGCAAGAAGAAAGTTTGGAGTAGCCAGACCAGCGAAACCACCTACAGTAAAGCTATAGTCAGCAATAGAATACTGATGTGTGGCTGAATAAATTCCAATAGGTATAGCTACAACATAAGTGAAGAGGAGAGTAAAAATAGATATAGCTACTGTTAAAGGTAGTCGCTCACCAATTAGCTTACTTACCGGCTCATTCCACTGAAAAGACCTGCCAAAATCACCATGAAGCATATTCCACATCCACTTAAAATATTGAGCATATACCGGTAAATCCAGGCCATATTGCCTTTCCAGTGAGCGAACCTCTTCTCTCTCAACTTGTTTACCAGTTGCCCTTAAGTGCTGTATATAAGTAGTTAAATAGTCACCCGGTGGAAGTTGAATAATAATAAATGTAACAATAGATACCACCCACAAGATAATAATCATATACAAGAATCGGCGGATAATGTAAGATAACATCTCTCTCCTCTCTATAACTACTGTGAGCTGTGGCTTCAATCAATGAAAACCACAGCTCACGCCTCATTTCCCTTTCGAGTCTAGTTAACTCTTCTTACTGTTTAAAGAAAAGTTGGTCTCCTAAATAAGCGAGGTCACACCAAACCTGCATTCCAGGGCCAAAAGCCTCAGGAACATTTCCCAGATTCTTGTTGGCTATATAGATTAGGGGAACCAGCCCTACAGTGCCGACCATGAGGACCTTATCAGCATGAAAATCATATATTTGTTGAGACAGTTCCTCATACTCTTTAGAACCGAATTCAGTCGCTGTTCTTAACTCTGCCCACTCCTCAAGTTGCTTAAACTCTTCTGGGGGTTCCTCACCAGGCATCTTGCCTCCTTCAAAATCTGCCAGAGTCTTTCTACCCGCCGCTATATCATCCTCTGCTTTTAGCCAGTCATGCCAAGAATGACCCCAGGCAACCGTTCCACCTGTACGCCAGCTTCCCGCTCCCATGAGATAGTTTGATATTTCCTCACAGCAATCTTGGTACATGGCTCCGATATCATGGTCATTAGACTCTACTACGCGCGTATTCCAAAGAACACTGTCTTCAAACTTGAGCAGCACCCTAAGTCCCACGTTCTCCCAATACTCTTTTACCAACTCCAGAAGGGTGGTTGGGGTAGCAACTTCCAATTGAGAATATTCAATAGCTAATAGCAAGGACTTGCCATCCAGTCCTAGACGGAAGCCGTCTTTATCGCGCTCAGTTAGGCCTGCCTCATTTAGAAGACGGTTAGCTGTATTTGGATCGTACTGGGCGTAGGCTTCTGCCCATTCTTTCTTATAGTAGCTAGTGGTAGGGAGAACCGTTAGCTGACGGGGCACACCAAGACCAAAATAGACAGTCTCATTAATTTCCTCTCGGTTGATGGCCAGGGATAAGGCCCGTCTGAACCTAACATCTTGATAGAGTGTTTGGCGCGCTGGATCATTTGGATAAGTTAAGTTAACCTCTAGTTTTACATCTGCTCCGTATGTACCGGGAATTGCTACCACCCGATAGCCCCCTTCCTCCTCATTCTCCTTATAGAGAGGATAGTTCTCTATCCTGGTTTGGGCATAGGCAACATCAGCCTCTCCAGCTATTATCTTCATCTGATATACTTCCGGGTCAACTATAGTGGCAACTATCTTATCTACATAAGGAAGTTGCTTGCCAGCAGTATCCACTTTCCAGTAGTAGGGATTTCGTACGTGAACCTTGTAGGAAGTGGTGAATTCTTCTAGAACCCAGGCCTGCATAGTGGGTCTATTGAGATCCTGTGTAGGTGTAAACCCAGCATGGTAATTAAAGGCCGCCTGCCAATTCTCAAAGCCTTCCTCCTTGGCTAGCTCATTTGCTTCAGGATTGTACTTTATGTGCCATTTCTTAAGGTAATGCTTGGGCATATATCCTTCATAAATACCACCCGCAATCCAGTTTGCCAATCTCATCTCCATCACCGGCCAAGGCTCATCCATTTCATAACGCACCGTATAATCATCAACTTTGACTACTCTCTTTAGGGCCTCCATATCCAGTCCTGCCCACCACGTTTCTACTCCCGTCGTCCAGTGCATATCCTCATACATAAATACGATATCGTCCGCGATAAAAGGAGCCCCATCCGACCACTTTGCCCCTTTTCTAAGATGCAAGGTAAAGCTCTTTTTATCAGCGGAGAATTCACCTCCTTTAGCCAAATCACCGACCACAGTTACGCCGCCATCCTCAGCCGAGACAAAGTGCAATAACCATGCACCACGATCTGCTGATTCTCCAAGATCATACCAGGGAAATGGGTCGGCAGCAAAGACATGGATGGTACCACCATACTGTCCGATCTCTTCTAATGGCTCTAAAACCGAAGGTTCCTCAGGAAGTCTTACCTCTACTGGCGGGAGTTCTCCTGCTGCTACCTTAACCCGAAGTATGGGCGCCTCATTATATGCCAGAGCTGTTGTTCCTACAAGGCACATTACTCCAACTAACAATAATACAATTAGTTTTCTTTTCATTTTTTCTTTTCTCCTTGCAATAGATTATTTGACGGTTCTTCGATTAACCTTCTCTTGCAAGCTAGATTAGTCTACCTACTTTCTCACCTCCTCCTGACTTTATTTTTAGCTCTTCCCTAAAGGTTCTTTTAACCCTAAATCCCTGCGTTTTTCCGGGCCAGCTCAAATGTCCTTCTGGCTAAATCACTTATCCTTACATCTGAATATCCAAAGACAGCGCTTTTGATCCTATCATTTAGAGGCTCCGACATCTCCTCTGGAATCCCCTTCGCCCCCTTTAATGCTCCAAGAATTGAACCCGCAGTCGCTCCGTTGCAGTCGGTGTCGTATCCACACATTACAGCAATAGATATAGTCTTTTTAAAGTCAAGCTTTCCCCAGATAATGCCTATTAAGACAAAAGCAAGGTTGGGAAGAGTATGGACAAAATGATATTTTCCATATCGTTTATTTGTCTTTTCCCACACCTCCTGCCAGTTATTTGCTTTTTTACTCCAACTTAGTACATTTCTTACCACTTCTGTAAGGCGAGATTTCTCTGGCACCTGGGACAAACCTGCATCAATTACCTTCTCCAAATCATTGCTTACCAGGGCGGCTGATATGGCTGCGGCGATGAACATTTCACCATATATGCCATTTTTTGTATGGGAAAGACAGGCATCTTTATAGGCTAAAGAAGCAGCTAATTCTGGATCTCCTGGAGCAATGTATCCGAAGAGATCGGCTCTTATTTGAGCACCTATCCACTCTCGAAAGGGATTACGATAGATAGCTGCGGCAGGGGATTTAAGACCTCTCACCAGGTTAGAGTAGGCTTGACGCTCAGCTGTATATACCATCTGGTAAGGAAGATTTGAAAGCCACTCCTGACCCACATCCTCTGTGCTAAATTCAAGGCCATCTTCCTCCACGAGCTTTAAGTTAAGGATTGTATAATCGAGATCATCATCCCGAGCCATATAACTTATATTTCCTCTGGTAGCCTCTTTAGCTGAGGAATGAAAGGTATATTCATTGTTATTGATTTTGTCCGGTAGGTAGGGAAAATAATCTTGAAGGGGATAAGAATTTGTAGCCTTAAGGTAGTTTTCTATTTCCTTCCTTGGCCATCCCTCCACGGGCTTTCCTAAAAGGCAGCCGATGCATCTGCCCAGCCAGGCTCCATATATACGCTCATAAAGAGCATCTTTGTCTAAGATTTTTGGAAAAGTCATCTCTACTTCAGGAATTTTCTTTTTGATCTCGCCTATTTCGGAGGGTTCCTCATAGGGATAGTCACTTCTTTTGTCCAAACCTTCCAGGGTATTGTAAAATTCCTCTATTTCCCCTGGAGTTCCTTCCTTTTTCAACCTTGGCAATCTTTCCTTAATTCCATCAGTTACATTTCTTCCTTCCTGGGTCAACTGAGCTATTTCTTCTTCAAGAAGTTCCAGTGTTTCCTCTTTCTGAAGATAGGCCGAAGTCTTCTGAGATATTTTGGCATTGTCCATTATATAAGCTCCTCCGCTAAATTTAAATTTAATCCATCCTTGTCCTTGCAATATCCTTAAGGCCTCCCTTATAGTAGGACGACCTACTCCTAACTGCTTAGTTAATTCATTCTCCGTGGGAAGTCTTTCCCCTGCTTTCAGACTTTCACGAAGAATATCTCGCTTAATTTCCTCTGCTACCAATACAGGCAGTGTTGTCCTTCTTACCGGTCGCACAGTTCCACCTCCCAAGATTAGATGAGAATATTACAATAATATTATAATACAATCCACAAATTTGTCAAGTTTTTGCGTTGAGTCAGAAAAATTGAAAGTGGACGCTGATTCTGGGCCCGAATGCGAAAAGAGATTCAAATGAGAAACTCTTAGCAAGAAAACGGAAGGGAAGGAAATCTGGTTCCTACATGTTTGAGAGGGAGTGCGGTGGGTATATTGTGGTAGAGCATAACGGGGATGTGTATCCGTGTGATTTCTTTGTTAAACCAGAGTGGAAATTGGGAAACATACTTGAACTGCCTCTAACAGAGCTTTCTGAGAGGGCAAATAGGAACGATGGAAAAATTACAAAGCTCTTATTCTTATAATAAGCGTCACAATAAAAAGTGCCCATCCTAGAATTAACAACAGGCCTACTACTTTCTTGGCAGCCGTAACTAAG